>Ga0115006_10001824_pt1 | contig 13649 bp, 20 predicted proteins | sample ArcOceMetagenome_3_FD_88943 | JGI IMG/M metagenome (GOLD analysis project Ga0115006, IMG submission 88943) | Marine eukaryotic phytoplankton communities from Arctic Ocean - Arctic Ocean- Svalbard ARC20M Metagenome | ecosystem: Environmental > Aquatic > Marine > Oceanic | place: Arctic Ocean...
AGACGCAGAGGAACTAGGCACGAGCTCGCGCGAACAGGAACTAGCGGGGGCAGAGACCTGCCGGGCAGCCAAGAGCTCGGCCTCGAGCTGGAGGCAGAGGCGCAGGACAGCCTCGCGCATGTGCGAGGGATCGACGCAAAGGTTGCCGCCGCGCAGCCTCACCGCCTCTACCACCACGCGCCTGCACCCGCGTTCGAACAGCGTGCCGTACCTGTACGCGTTTGCGGTTTCGCATTTTGCGTTCAGCCCTCGCCTACACTATCGCCTACTGACCCTGTGGCGCGCGGCCTACTGACCCTGTGGCGCGGCGCGCAGAGACAGAGCGACAGATGATAACCAAGATAGAAACGCAGAAGAAAGAGGAGGGAGTACATTTGAGCCAGGTGGGGATGGGGAAAGGCGGCGGCGAGCGCAGACGCGTACACATCGTGCTCCGCCCACTCCGCTTCTGCGCTGCCGCTGCCGCCCCACCACTCCCCCCACGCCTCGTCGCCATGGGCCTGGGGCGGGGCGTGCGGGGCGGCGTCTCTCGAGAAGTGGCCCGGCGGTGGGAAGAACGGAGGGGCCCCCGAGAACAGCCCGCCCTGCCCATCATCATGCCCAGGTGCGCACCCGCGTCAAAAGAGACCTCCTCGCACGGCAAAAGAGACCTGGGCACACGACAAAAGAGAGCTGCGGACACGACAGGGAGGAGCGAACCGGGGCGTACTGAGCCTGCGCCGCGTACTCGCCCTCTCCACTGCCGCGCCCGCCCCCCGCCCTAGTATCGGACTGCCGCTCAGCAGCCGGCGCGACACCCACGCGCGGCCCGCGGCTGACCTGAGGCCGCGCATCAGCGCCCACGCCACCGGCCCCGCCGCGCGCTCGCGCATGCAGGAAGCCGCGCGGCACGCTGGCAACCCTTGGCCCGGCTTGCGCGTGGGCCGCTGCTTGCCTCCCCTCTCCGGCAGCCGCGGGAGCAGCAGCAGCGCCGGCTGCAGGCGGCGGGACCAACGGGGCAGGGGGTGCGCCGCCGCTCGCTGCCCCATCTCCACCCCCTCGCGCGCTGCCTCCTCCTCCACTGGCCGCGGCAGCTGGTGCGCCGCTGTGCGCACATGGAGCATCCGGGGGCGGGCCAGCCTCAGGGCCCTGCAGCAACGCAAGGCAATGCGGGTGCAGCTGCAGCAGTTTGCCCACGCCCCCTGCCGCGCTCGTGGGCTGCAGCCGCACGCTCATCTTGCCCTTGCCCTCGAATATCTCCTCTACCATCGCCACCTTGTGTGTGTGTGTGTGTGTGTGTGTGTGTGTGTGTGTGTGTGTCTGAGTGTGTGTGCGCGCAGTAAGGATGGAACAGAACGGAAGGAGGAGGGGATACGGGCGGTCAAGAGGGTTCGCCTCTTGCTGAGGCGAAACGCGGCGTCAGAATGTTGAGAAGAGCCGCATGGCCGGGCAAGCCAGAACTGCCGCGCATCTGTTTCCGCCCCCCGCGCTTGCCGTCGCAGCACGCGCGCACATGCACGCCTGGGGCCGGACGAGCTAGAGCCCGACGCACTACCTGTCCGTTGTACTCGGTTTGCCGCTCCAGGTGCTGAATGCGCACCAAGGTGCCCACCGCTGGCACCCGCCGGGGCCCTGCTCCGTGCACGCATTTGCGCGCATGTGTAGGCCTCAACACGCGCGCGCGCCCACAACCCCGCCAACCATCACGCATGCCGCTTGCGCACGGCGCGCACGCACGACGCACGCGCGGCGGAGACCGTCTCGCGTTTCCATTTCCGTCCAATTTCTGGCTTCTCCCTCTCCACCCCCCGCGTCGTCTTCGTCGCTGCTCACCTGCGCGGGGGCGGGCAGACACGAATCACGCGAGCGGCCGTGCGCATCCTCCCAAATGTCCTGCGAGCCCCCCGCCTGCGTCGCGGGACGCCTCGGAGCGCCGGCGCAACGTCCCGGAGCGGCTTGGGCGTGCAAGCTCAGGTATGTGGTGTCACGCGCCCAGCCCCCCGCCCGGGAGCACGGGCCAACCAAGCACGCACCTCGAGATGATCCCAGCGGCGGTACGAAATGCCGCTTCGCCCCGCGGCGGCGCCCGCTTCCACCCTGCCGCAACGCAGGGGAACGCCCGTGCGCGGTCATGCATCGCACTCGCGGCGCGCGGCCGGCATCGCACGCCCCCTCTGCGCCCGCCCAACAGCGACCCCGAGCGCCAGCTCCCGGACACACACACACACACACACACACACACACACACACCGTCACACACACACACACACACAACACACACACACACCGTTCCCCGCCGCTGGCCTCTGCCGCGCCCGCTACTGCGTCAGCCGGCGCCGACCCGCCCTCTGTCTGCGCCATGGTGGCTGCAGCAAGGAAGCTCAGCACGGCGGCGTCCACATCGCCTCCCCCCGCGCCCACACCCGCGCCCGCGCCTGAGCCTGCGCCTGCGCCCGCGCCCGCGCCTGCTTCCGTGCCGCCATCCCCCTCTCCCGGCTCCATCTTATTAGAGAGACACAAAAAAAAAAACGTCTAGTTCTCGGTGTTCGTGGGTGCGCCACGAACAACGGAGCGGGGTTGGGCCAAGCTCGGGTCCACAGGGGCGGTGCAGCCACGTGCAGGGGTGATGGATGCGTACAGCGCCTGTCCGTGCAACCCGCGCATGGCGTGGTTGCGCTTGCGGGCTGACGCCTGGCGTGGTTGCGCAGCGACTGCGTCTTTGGCCGCTGTGCATTGTGCAAGCTCCCTCCGCGCCCCCGCTGCGGTGCGCGCTGGCGCAGAACCGCAAAATGCGGGGGGGGTGCGCGCGACGCGCGGCGGCGGCAGGCCTGCTGGTGATGCAGCTGCTGGAACCGTGCGGTGGCCACCAACGCCTGCGCCCCCGCGGCGGGGACGGGCGGGCCGCTGCGCAGGCGCGTGGCAGCGGCGGGCCGAGCCCGGCGCTGAGGCTGCGCGGGGGCGGACTCACGCTGCACGACTGCATGATCGCGCCCGCACAGGACCCCGAGGTGATGCGTGCGTCCGCGCGCTGCGTGCGCCTGCGTAGGGCGGGGAATGTGACGTGTGCACTTGTGTGCGTCCGCACACGCTGGTGGGCGCGCAGGACTGCGAGCGCAAAGAGCTCAACAGCAAGCTGCACGAGGCCGCCGAGCGGGGGGACGTCGAGGGCATCGAGCGGTGGATCAAAGCAGGGGCGCAGGTCAATGCGCGCGGGCCTGGCCTGTGGTCGGCGCTGCACATGGCAGCGCGCTACGGCCACGCTGAGGCAGCCGAGCGCCTTGTGCAAAACGGCGCACATCTAGAGCAGCGCTCCAGCTCGCACTTTACGCCGCTGCACCACGCGGCAATGCGGGGGCAGACGGAGGTGTTGGTGACGCTTGGGAAGCTCGGGGGCGACCTGCTGGCTCGCACCCCGACCGGAGAGACGGTGATGCAGTGGGCCGAGAGGAACGGACACGTGCACACAATGCTGGCCATCCACCGCCTCCTCCGCACGCCGTCTACGCATGGGGCCGACGGCGTCTGGGGGCAACATCGCGGGCACACCACCAGCCATGACCTTGCGCGTGGCGCCACTGAGCGGCCGCATCGCGCCGGCAGCTCCGGACGAATGCGGCGCTTCGACAGCCAAGGACGGTGCGTAGAGGACAGGGCCATCACGGACCAGTTGCGGCAGCGCGAGGCTGCCCTCGCCGCCCGCGATTCGCCCTGGCTCAGGCTGCGAAGTGAGGAGAGCCTGGGGCGGACAGGGCGGCGGAGGCCGGCGACTTGGGCGCCCGTCTTGCGCGCGCCCGCCCCGCTTTTCCAGACACATGCGCCCGCCGACCTGCCCGCGCAAGCTCCCGCGGAGACGTGTGCCGGCACGCGTCCGGACGCGCTCCCGCCCGATGACGAGCGCCTGGCTGACGCGCGTGCGTCACCCGACACGCACGGCTCGCCCGAGACGGCGCAGGACATGCATCATGTTCGCAGATCGTTTGGTGCGGAGGGGCGGCGGGAGGGAGAGGGCGGGGGCGGGTGGGCGGACCGAGAGGAGTCAGAGGCGGAGGAAGGGGATGATGGCAGGTGGAGCGTGACTTGCCTTCCGTGCACCCCACCTCCGCACTACACCCCATAGCGCCGAGTCTCAGGAGCTTGGAGAGCTGACTCAAGCACCTGTACGTGTTAGTAAAGCTCCGCCAATCCTCACCGCTTCCTCCACAACCAGAAATTATGCGGAAGAAAAACTTGGGGTGAATCCTTCAAGACCAGAAAAGCGCCCGTAGGCAGGGCTGGCGCCGTGGAGAGGGAAGAGGAGGTCGGGTACGGAGGGAGTTTTTTGCCTGGCGCCTGAGTGATTTGCGGCGTGTGCGAGTGGGGAGATATAGGAAGATTTGCTCCCTGAGGACTCGAATCCTTAGACCTTAGTCCAAAGATAAATTTCCTGGGACGGATTTATTAGACCTTGGACCTATTAAAAGAGCAGGGAAGACCGAGCAGGTATTCACATGTAGCAATTGGAGCAAGCAGCAGGGAGGAACAATGCATGACAAGAGTAATCCTATGTGACTGAGAATGGGTAAAGGGCATGTCAGGTCGCCTGGGTCGACGAGGGATGTGGTGTCGGCGACGTCGACGAGCGCCGCACGATGTAGGCGAACGCTGCACAAGCACACCACACGCCCAGCACGAAGGCGCACAGCACGGGCACGCACAGCAAGGGCACGCGCAGTAGGCACACGCAACGCGAGCGCGGGAAGCACAAGCGCGCACAACGCGAGCATGCATAGCGCCAGCACATAGCGCAGGCGGACACAGGATGGGGGCAAGCAGGGTCGCATAAGATGTGGGCAAACGGGGTGCACGATGTCTGCCGCCAACCGTGGCATGTCGACGACAAACTGCACGAGCACACCGTGCACACAGCACGGGCACACAGGCGTGCGCAGCGCGGGCACCCAGAGCGATGGCCCGAACTGCGCGCACAGCGTGGGCACGCACGGGGTACGCAGGGGACGCGGGCACGCATCTGGTGCATGTTTGTCATGTCGTGTTCCGCCTGTGTACCCGTCAGAGGGCCGCGGCAATGCCGCCGCTCACCGGCGTGGCGCAGCGATGCGCAGGGAGACGGATGCGACCAACCAGTACGCCTCATTGCGCGACGCAAGCCCCCGCCGCTGATGCCCCCGCCGCGACATGATCACCTGGTCCAGGCTTTTTGTACTGTTTGTGGAAGAGAACCACTTCCGTCCGATTTGCACCCTTTGTCTGTCGCGGGCGCTGGATCGCGGCCGCGAGCCGTCTCGACGGAGAAACGAAGGCGTGCAGAAAGGGCGCAGTGTGCGCAATCCTAGGATACGCGCGAGGCTTACCAGAGATGCTGAGCCTGAGGATGCGAGCCCGCAGTCCCGTGCTGACTGCCGGTGCGCTCAAGTGGCCTAACGCCGGGCCCGCAGTTGCAGCTGGTTTGCGCTCACAGGCGACACCGGCAAGTGCCGGATGCGCCCGGATGATCTCGAATGCGCAGCGGTGGACTAGTTTGCCCCTGCAGTCCCACTGGGCTCACGTGGGCCTGCAGCATCCGTGGACAAGGCGCTACAGCTTCGCAACACCTCAGTATGATAGCGCCTTTGGCGGTCAGGACCTTCGTTCCGCGTGCCGCTCGCCTGCGTGCGTGCAGGGTGGCAGTGGTGCGCGCAGGGATGCACAAAAAGCACGCCCAGCACGCGACTTTTTCTCTGCTCACGTCACGCAAGTTGACTGCTGATCGGATCGGCGCTGTCGCCCACAGGGCTCCCGGAACACGACAAAGCAGGCCTGCGCAATGCGACACTGGAATACCTGGAGGGATTCGACAGGGAGCTATGGTTCCGTGACCCGATTCAGACGACCATCGATGGCAAGCCTACTCCGGGTCTCCGTTTTTATCTGCCCGGTGTAGGCGGCCTACTTCGGAATCTGCGTTTAATCACAAGTGTGGTGTGGCACCACACCTTTGTTTTGCGCACAGGCGACAATGCCTTGTTTTGCGAACAAATACTGCACCTGTGTGTTGCTTGTGTCCTTGCACGTTTCCCGGCGCTGCTGTCATGCTGTAGCGGTACCGCAAAGGGGGTTGGCTGCACAAGGTGCCAGCATCTTGTGCATGACAGACAGAACACAACAGGAGGCGCGGTCGCAGACACAGTAGATGCGAGTGGAAAGATCAACGGCAAGCAGGTATGGACGCACCATTGCAAGCATTCGTATGCCCTTGATTTACTCGACCTCGCACAGGAGGGGCCTTTTACAGGCCTGTCCGGCGCAGGGCGGGTGTGCACGGGCTCGCAAGTGCAACGTTTTAGACTTTTTTGTTGTTGACACCTATGGATGCCCAGGTGCTGGCAGACGAGGACGTCATGCTCAAGCTCCTCGACAGGTCCTCTCAATGTGTCTACGCAACAAATGTGCTTTACGGGGACTGAGGCGGTGTGGAGCAAGTTAGAGACTGCCAAGGCAGGAGGGCGTGACTGATTGGGTCTCCGTGTTAGGACAGCCTGCAAAAGCTCACGAGCGCGGCCAAGGACCCGGTGCCAGAGCAGCGACTTTTCGAGTACCGTAGCCAGGTGCTGTCTCTCCTGCAGCTGCAGCGCTCTTGTGTGCGCCGTGGCTATCACGGAGCTCGCGGCGCCAGCAAGCACCCACCACCCTTGCTTGCGCGACCCCCCCCATAACTGCGAGGTTAGAGCGTGTGCTGGGGCCATATGCCAGCTGTAGCCACACTGCCTTAGGGATGCCGAGGAGATGGCGTGCTGGGCCGCTTCTGGCTGTGGCAGCCTCGCCCAAGAGTGAGGGTTTGGAGCTGGGCGCGTTTGCTGGCACCGTGGCAATCACAGATCGGGGAGCTGCGGCGAGGTGTAGCACAGACTACTGCAGGGTGGTTGGTTACGCTATGCGCGTGTTGCAGGTTCGGGAGGTGGAGCAAAAGCTGCTGTCCCACGCGTATGCTTCGCAGCTGGCGGGCAATCAGGCCTTGGACTTCATGAAGCAGGACGGCCTCACCGAAATAGAGGAGTCGGTGCAGGCCAACGAGGTGGAGAGGCGTCTCAATGACATGCTCCTGCAAGACGAAGCTGACGGCAAGCTCTGCATCTCGCGCGCTCCTGTCTTGGTCACCTGCGTCAGCAACTTCTCCAACTTCCTCGACTTGTTCCGCAAGACGATTCGGCACCTCGAGCTGGGCGTGCCGTGCGTCGTGCTCTCTCGCAGCAACACCAGCCAACACTGCTACCGCTGGTTTCAGCTGCTCAACGCTCTTCTCCACGAAGCTGGCTTCCCGTCACACATGCTCAGCTTCGCCTCATGCTCAGTAGAGCAGCAGCGCCGGCTGTTCGCCGCGCTGCCCTCCTCGCCCGTCCATTTCACGGGCTCCCGCGAGGTTGCACGCATGATCAAGCAACTAGCCCCACGCACCCTATCTTCCACGGGAGGGCCAAACACGATGGTGCTCATGGGCATGACTCCTCAGACCGCCGAGGCTGTGCGCATGTCCGCCGGCATCGAGAACTCGGGCCAGTGCACAGCGCTGCGGCATGTGGTCGCCTCGAGCGAGCACGTCTCCGAGGCCAGCGTGCAAGAGGCGTTGGCTGCCGTCCCCGTCAGTGACTCATTTTCTCACTGCCTGGACAAAGGTGAAAGGCACTCGCGTGTCGCCACGCTGTGAATCCGTCTGTCAAATCTTGCCCTAGCGCCCTCTCGTGGCTGCCCCCTCGTGCTATGCGGCGGGCAGGGTGGCACTCCCGGCTACACCTCCTCGCGCTTTGATTGCGAGCGAAGTATTGTCCAAAAGCGCGAAGGGTGTGGGGGGGCGTAACGGGCGGATGACGGCATGGTGTTGGCAGGAGAGTTTGCCGCTGTGCTGTCGCCCCTCAACAAGTACCGCTCCGGTTTCAAGCCCGCCGCTTCACACACTCAGGTGTGTGTGTGGCGTGCGTCTTCCCATCTCTCGCCTCCTGGCGTCCCCCGCACGCGCCAGCACGTGCGCGTGGTGACATGGGATGTGGGTAACGTGTAGCAGCATGCGCGGTGGGTGAGAATACTGTGGTGCAGGTAGCGGATGCACCGGTGGCGCTTCGTTTTGCCCAGCAGTTGCCGGATGAAATCGAGGAAAAGTGGCGGGAGGTGTACCTGGACGTGACGAGCGTGCCCCGCGAGCATCTCGAGGGGCAGGACGGCATCCAGCAAGTTGCGTCCTGGCTGAACAAACATCAGCCCATTTCGCTCTCAGTCAATGGCAGCCTGGAGCTCGGGCGCAAACTCTGGGAGCGCTCTGGCGTTGTCGTCTTCACCTCTGGTTCCCTCGAGGCTCCAGCTCTTTCCTGTCAGGCCCGTCCGCAAGATGGCGAATGCTTTGGCGAGCTCCCCCCGCGCTCATGTGAGTCCATGCCTAGACAGATCTCGGGTGCTGTGGTTGCCTGCGAGTGTCCGGCTGGACAGGGCGATGCGCTGCCGCACATGGCCTGTCAGCATTTAACGTAACGCATCTCGTAGGTATTGTGGGGATTGTAGGGCTTGGTAGGAATTGTACGCAGCTGACAGAAGCACCCTGCTACGGCTCGTCTGCGCAGGGTTGACGGAGCACACGCGCTTTCCGATGCTGGTGCCCACGCCGACAGCATCATACAACGCGTGCTACTCACACGACTATTTAGTCCACGCCGCCACCTTGCCACTGCCGCCCCAGCTCGGCTACCTCATGGCGATTTTACCAACCATCAAAGACGAGGCAGCGCGCGGCTACTGCGTTCTCGTGCTGCAATACCTGTTTGAAGCCTGCCAGGGTCCATGGCCTGGGCGTGGCGCGCGAACCTGTCTCTACGGTCTTCAGAGGCCCCCGCTCGGCCAGCATACTCTCTTGCGCATCTCACCGTCCGCCGCCGGTAATGTTGTGTCCGCGTGTCCTTGCTCCTGTGGGTGCAGCCGCGGCGTTTGTCTGAACCCACTTTGATGATGCTAGTGCGCGTGGTCTCTGAAGATGCATCACCGACCTTGATTCTGACGCGCATGCCGTGTGATGGCTGGCTGTTGTCTGGCGGGCGCACGGTAAACATGATGCAACCATACGTCTTTGGTCGGGGTTGATCGCGGTGTTGCAGAGGGAGATAGCTGGCCCTTCGTGCTTCCTTTTCTGGCCACAACGGCCAGAGATCAGCTTCAGGTCTGTCTTGTGGGGGGACATGTGCATGCTGGCCAGCCGGTTCGCCGGTGTCCTTTCGGGTGTCGTGGGCCGGCCAAGGGCAGCCCACCTGGGACTCTCACTCCCGTGCTCTCCGCGTGCAATCTCCGACATGCACGCTCTCACCGCACACTGCATACTCGCGTGCTCGCAGATTTCGATAGCACCCAGCGCACCCGCGCGCTCCTCGCTGGAAAAGTGGCTGGGCAAAAGCGGCGTCGGTGGAGGTCGCGTCGCCGTGTGCGTCGAGGACGACTCTGGTTAAAACCTCTCCTTACCTTGCAACTTGGTCTGCCCTCGTGGCATGTGCGCTTCGAAGGTGCTGACTTGCAGGCCACGCATAGCCTTCACTGCCAGGGCAAAAGGCATGTACAACGTGGTGGAGTTGCCTGTCGCTGCAGATGCGGGCGGGGCAGTTCTACGCGGACCCGACGGTCGCATCGAGTACCCTCTTGCCGGTAATGCATCTCCGCGCACACATCCTGACTGTCGCGTGCTTTCACGTTTCGTGCTTTCACCTGTCTGTTGCTCTCTGCCCACACGGCTTCTGACACATGTTCGCTGTAACTGCACACGTTCCCGCGCTACCGCACACCTGAGTTGCAGCGCAATTTGTCACCAATTTAATGGTGGCGGGGCACGTCAAGTCAGTTGGCAGCAACGATGACGCCTTCCGTCAGTCCTTCAGGGCTAGCGACAAGTGGCTGCGCATCCTGGCCTCGCCGTTTTGAGGGCTGGGGGGGCATGGGGAGTGAGATCAGGGGGCACGTTGGCACTCACAAGATGGAGAGCTTCTGCGTGCACGAATGGCACATGCTCCTCGTTTGCAGCGCTTGCGAACGACAGGCGAGCAAGCGTGCTTGCGCGCTTAAACCCCGCCCCCGGCGGGGCACACCAACGCGCCCAGGTGCTGCCCCCGGCCGTCGTTGGCTCAGTGTGACCGTAGTTTCGACAATTACAGTCACAGCAGCATACACTACGATCACGCTGGACAAACTACGGTCACGGCAGCATAAACTGCTCACTTGGGAGTTCAAAACCCAGCTCCGGGAGCGCTCTGCAGCAGCGGTGGTGCACCACACGCACAGGGCAGATCTGCACCGAGGTGCATCCCTTGGCCCTCGTCTTTTCGTGGCGCCGCGATGTTGCAGGGTCACGCCCCGGGCGAGCCCCATCAACGCCCGCTGACCCGGGGGTCAGCGGGTTGACGTACATCAACGCCCATGGCCGTGACACAACACTCGACACACACAGTGACTGTCCACTGTCACGCCGACGGCGGTCACTGTCACGCCCCAGGCGGACAGCGTCACCCCACTGTCACAAAAATGGTGTCCGCCCACGCGCCCGCACCGCCGGCTCCCTGCGCTGCCCGCATCTCTGCAGTGCACTGTGGGTCGCTGTACACTAGGCCTGTTTCTCCATCCTGCGCGCTCGTTTCACGGCCTTTCTGTTCTGCTCCTTGAGCATGCCACGCACCGCGTCGTGCAGCGGGAGGCGGTCAAGGCTGCGGAGAAAAGTGTTGCGAGCCCAGGTGTTGCCCCACGGGCCAGGAGGCCCGTGTTTAGGTCCAGCGAAGAAAAGTGTTGCGACGGCACGGCGCAATCCGTTGGCGGCGAAGAAAAGTGTTGCGACGGCACGGCGCAATCCAGTTGCGCGCCGTGCCGTCGCAACACTTTTCCATGCCCCCCTCCGCGCGGGGGGCATGGCCTTTCTCTGCCGTAACGTTGGCGGCCACGATTTGTGTCGCAACTCGCTGTCCGTGTCCCAGCCGCGCAGCCTCCAGAGATCAGGTCACCAGCAGGCAGACGGAAGGCCGGCGCTGTCGCCTGACTGGCCCTGCACGGCAGGTGCAGCGGACCCTACCCATATATACCCATATCGGAGCATTTCTTGCAGCGCCGTGGCTCCATTGCAGCGCCGTGGCTCCATCGCAGCGATGGAGCTACGACATTTGAACTTGGACCGATTTGAAGAAGTCCCTTTTTACCCCTGCGCAAAATGGGGCGTCGTTTCGCGTCTATTCATACAGAATGGGGCGAAACGATTGAAAAACGGAGCTTTTCAGGGATACACCGTTTCCCTTATAGATCGGACTGGAATTTTTGGAAACGACGTAGGAACCAGATAGGACCTAGTCACGGGGCGCGAGGGCGCACGAGAGCAAGGCGGGCACGATGCCGCGCCGGCCACCGCGCACGAGTGCAGTTGAGATGGCGCACACGTTTGTGCACGTCTTCATCGCCGAGTCCCCGTCCGACAACCAGATCCTGCCCAAGAACGGTAGGGCCATGCGCACCTGCACGCTGGGGAGCGCGCGTATGCGGGCGGGGCTGCCGGGGCGGGTGCGCCGGGACGGCTGACCGCTGTCCAGGCGGTGCGCGCGGGCGCGTGCGCGGCCTCGCTCCGGGGGCTGGAGTTGATGCCCGTTGCTGCTGCGTTGCGCAGGCAAGTTCTCGCCCTTCCATGGCTTCTGCCGCATGATGTCGCAGCACGCCAACGTGAAGGACGGCGGCACGTCGGTCGATGGCGTCTCGCGCGCGGGGCTCAACAAGCTGCTCGGCGCCTACTTCCATGAGGGCATGCGGAAGCCGTCGCGGAACGGCAACCCGGGCGACCTCGACTCCCCGTGCGCCTCCAAGCTGGCTCGCCACTTTCTCAAGGTGCGCTGGAGGGATCCGGACGAGACCGAGGACCGCATGGTGCTGCAGCAGATGTTCGCAGCCATGCAGCCCCACGAGGTGTTCAATTGCATTGCCGTCCTGCGGGAGTTCACGAAGTGGCGACCAGGGCCGGCGGGCCGCGGAGGAGACCGGGCGAGCGTGCGTACGGCGTCCGACGCTGGAGTGGATGCCATCGACGAGGTGCTGCGGACGGTGCGACAGCGCATCGAGACGGGCGGCAAGCCTGATGGATGCTGCCCTGTCTCGGCGGACGACGAGGACGACGAGGACGAGGACGATCGTGACGATGACATGTCCATGCGCTCCACTGTCGTCAATGCGCCGGCTACTTGCGCTCACAGGCCCCTGTCCGTTCCGTCTCCCCCGTCTGCTCCGTCGCCCCGGCAGCCCGTGGACAACGTGGAGGCAATGCAGTCCCTCATCGACGATATTCGGAGCAGAAGCCTCGGCAGCAGCACGCAGGGCGCGGCCGGCCCCGCTGGAGGCATACCTGCGCCGACCGGCGGTGCCTGTGGGGCTCGTAGCTCGCATGCCTGGGCGTCTGCGGGGGGCAGCACAGACCTCTCCTCAAGCGCCGCAGGGGCCTCCAGTGCCGATCTGCTCGAGTCGCTCTTCCGTCAAGTGGCGTCGCAGCAGCTCAACCCGGCCGCCTCCAGGCCGCTCTCGAGCCTGTCGCAGTCGGTCGTGCAGCCCTCGCACCCGCCGCTGCAGTGCAGTAGCAAGCTGGCGCGTGGCGAAGTGCCAGACATCCACCTGCGTTGGACGCCTCCGCCTCTCCAGGCCTCTTCCAGTCGCGGGTCGCCGGAGGATACGGACGTCGGCTCTTCCTCCCGCATTCAGCAGCTCTGCGACCTTGCCGTCGCTGCCTGCGGCGACTGCGGCGACGACAAGGTGTCGCGAGGTGGGCGGCTGCCCGACGTGCATGTCCCTGACTCGAGTTTGACCTTGCCCCCTCTGAGGCTGGTGTTGTCTAAGGTGGGGGTCTTTTGATTGAGAACAAAATTCTCACTGCGTTGTTCTGAGAGACTTCTGTTGGCAAGGTCACGCGCCTGCGTGACAGCACAGTGCCGCGCGCGCGAGAGAGAGCTTTATTAGGAAACAATGGCCATGATGGGGGCGTCCAGGGCGCGGCCCGGCGCCTGCGTAACAAGGCACAATGCACCATGATCAGACCATGATCCTGTTCTTCCCACGATGAACTTGACTTAGTTACTTCCGAGGATACGTCCCCACGTAATTATGTGTGTCTTTTAGCTGTTTCTCAAGGGCCACAGTTGACGCTGGGAAGTGTGGCGGCGGAAGATCCATGGAATGCGGAAGATCCATTGAATGAACCGGGTTGCCGTCGGCGGACTTGTTGTTCATTGTTCATTCGAGTGAACAACAAGTCCGCCGCCTCCTCTGTTGGTCAGTGTCATGCCCCACACGCCCCGGACGCGCTCCGCTGGTTTTTGGGCCGAATTGACTTTCCAGACGGTAGGTGGCAAGCTTGCCACGGGCGGCTTGCGCCGCATACCGCACTTGCATACTCGCAACGGCGCAACAGTGCATACTTGCACTGTTTTGTTGGGGGTCGGGGACGGTCCCCGCACTGTTTTGTTGGGGGTCGGGGACGGTCCCCTGGCGTGGGGTTCACCCGGCATTCAGGGCCATCCCCGCAGACGTGGGCGGCAGCACGCAGCGTGCCATGCCGCCGAGCAGGGGCGCGAGCAGCGGCGGTGGCGGCGTCAAGCTGCCGAGCATCGTGAGTGGGCTGCGCTGCACTGCGTGTTTCGCCCTGCACTGGGCGGCGC
>Ga0115006_10001825_pt1 | contig 13646 bp, 18 predicted proteins | sample ArcOceMetagenome_3_FD_88943 | JGI IMG/M metagenome (GOLD analysis project Ga0115006, IMG submission 88943) | Marine eukaryotic phytoplankton communities from Arctic Ocean - Arctic Ocean- Svalbard ARC20M Metagenome | ecosystem: Environmental > Aquatic > Marine > Oceanic | place: Arctic Ocean...
GGCAGGCGCCCGGTGATCGTCTCAGTACGGTGTCGAACGTGTCTTTGTATATATTTTCATCGTTTGGCCGCTGCTGCCCTCCGAAAGTACGGGCGTGTGAAGTTTGCGACGGGGCTCGACTGGAGACGGGCGCTGAGAGGTGACAGGTGGCCTGCGCGGATGCTTTCGAGCTTATAGAGGAGAGGAGACGGGTTCACGCACCAGCCAAGCGGTTCGAACACGGCCCACGCGAGCCCCGCCTCCACCACCGCGCCCACGGCCCAGAACGTCTCGAAGAGAACCAGGTATTGCCCTCGGCCCGCCAAGGGAAGAAACTCCAGAAACAGATTGAACGCCACCGGCACGCCACCCAGCCCCAGCCCCACCAGCGCGCGGCAGAGCAGCAACCAGGTGAAATTGGGCGCCGCTGCGCTGGCGACGCCGGCGACGCAGGAGAAGAGCCCAGGGTAGAGGAAGCCGACGCGCCGGCCTTTGAGGTCAGCCAGCCAGCCCCACACGTTGGCGCCCACCAGCATCCCGACGAACACCTGCACCGCCCACACCCCCGGACAGGCTGTGAGCAGCTTCACTGGATGCGGCTCGTGGCCGTCCGATGCGTGGTTCGCAAGGAGAGTCCGCAGCACCGCCCTCCGCACACTCCCACCTCTGCCGCAGGCGTTGTGCCGTCCTAGCGCACCGTCTCTGCATGCGTTGAGTCGCTGTCTCGAACCGTCGCGCTGCGGAGGAGCGCGACAGCGTGAGCGCCCGTGGGGGCGTGACTCGGCCGTAGAGAGCCTCGATGGTCGGCACAGGGCGTAGGCAAAGGTCATGTGCGGGCAGGGTGGGCTATACGAGGTGTTGTTGAGCGCCTGTGCGCCTGGGACCAAACCCTTGAACCCTGGACGTTCCGCGGGCGCGAGGAAGTGCGGCTGAGAGTGAGAGGCGACGCACGGGGGCTCAGGAGCAGGGAGAAAGGGTCGGGGCACGCACCACGGTGGTGACGGCGGCCTCGTCGACGGGCGTGAGCCCCCACTCACAGCGCAGCGCAGGGCCTAGATACGACAGCAGCATCATCTCCAGCGCGTCGCTCATCCACGCCATGCCCACGTAGCCGAGTAACAACCATTGGAAACGCCCGAACCCCCCCGAGTCCACCGCCTCGTTCACCGTGAAGCCCGCCCTGCGTGTTGAGCTGCGCCCGGTCAATGTCTCTTGCTAGGGGAGGGCGAGGCGGCGAGGGTGGGCGGTGCGAACCCTTCAGTGGCGAGGTTGAATTCGTCCGCGGTCGCATCAGAGAGCACGCCGCCCACCAGCAGGTTCGCCCCGTCGCGCTCGTCGGATCTCATCCTGCTCGCGCCCCGCTAGCGCCCACACCGCCCGAGGCGGACGCACACGACTCGGGCCCCTTATGGCTTGGGGTTCTCCTGCCTGCGTGCGTTTGGTTTCGGGGAGACACGAGGTATCACCGCAACCTCGGCACTTTTTGGTGTCAGGTGCCGCCACCGCCACAGGCGGACCTAGCGAACACAGTGGTGGCCCTTATACGCCCTGATATACAGCTGCCCACAAGGCGCTTGGGATTATGGATCGACCGTCAGCCACCCTAAACTCAAGAGCTACGCCCCGTCGCGGAGCCGCGGCGGGCAGTGCGACGAGAGGGCCTCCAATGGGACGATCGTTGGGGACAACTGGATGGTAAGATAGTATAACCCAGACAGGTGACTAATAGGTGCTAATGGATCGACCGACAGGCGTCAGTCACGAGAGCTTCACGCAAAGGCGAGCGTGCGGCGGCATCCTGGGAAGGCGTCCAGTGCGTGGTCCAATAAGATGGAGGTGGACGACGACGACGACGACGATGCCGTGGGCTCCGCCTCCTCCGCGGCGGCTGCGGCAGCGTCGGCGGCGAGCGCGGCGCCGCCCCACAGGCTGGGCGAGCTGCGTGTGGCGGAGAACTCGCGCACGGAGCGCAGCAGCGCGTGTGCGGACGGCCGCTGGCTGGGGTCCGGGTCCACCAGTCGCCGTATGCACGACGAGTGGAACGGGAAGGCGCGAACGAACGCGCTCGGCATCTCGCCGCGCCGCACGGCGCCAAGCAGCACTCCGCGCTCCATAGCCGTGGAGAAGGGCTGTAACAACTGCGCGGCGTCCACGGTTCGAGTCCCCACCGCGTTGGGGCCGTCAGTCTTTCTCTTTACGTTTCGCGCGGAGCGGCGGCTGCTGGACTGTTCACCTCTCCAGACTGGAAGGCCTTGCGCCGAGCCGACGGCTCGCGCAGTTTCGGGCAAGCTCGGGAGAACAGGGGGCCGACTCGATGGTGCTGGTTGATAGGCACAGAATCAACGGGAGCAGGTGGTGGGCTGCTGTGCTCGATAGACACCGTGCTTGTGAGTCTCGACAAAGGGGTGGCGGAGGGGCGGCGTCCTCACCTCGTATAGAATGATCCCGACGGAGAACATGTCGGAGGCGCACGTGACCTCACCGCGCTGCTGCTCCGGCGCAGCGTACGTGGGCGTGCCCACGCAGTCGAAGCGACCCTCCGCCCGAGCGGCGGAGGCGGAGCGACGCGCCAGGCCAAAGTCGCCCGTCTTGACGACGGAGGAGCCGCGTGCGAAGAACAGGTTGCCGGGTTTGAGGTCGCAGTGCACCACGTGGCGAGCGTGCACGTGCGCTAGCCCTCGCAGCACCTGCACCGCCGCCCCAACGTCCCGCCGTGTGTCAGCGTCTCCACGCCGCGTGCAATGCGACAGCCAAACCGACGACTCAAACGAAAAGACGGCCTGCGCACCTGTACGAAGATCTGCTCGGCGCGCTCCACCGTGGGCGGGTGCTCGCGCAGCCAGCGGCTGAGCGGCGTGCACCCGCACAGCTCCAACAAAATGCACAGCGTCCACTTCCCGCGCGGCCGCGTGGTGTCCGCAGAGGCGGCGGCGGCGGCGGCGGCGGGCGAGCTCATGGGGCTGGGCGGCGCGCAAGACGACGCCGCGCTCCACTCGGAGCAAGCCGAGAGCTCGGTGAAGCTGTCAGCGCGCCCGAGCACGCCGTGGCGCTGCAACCAGGGTAACCGCGCCGGCGTCGCCGCGACCACGGGCGCATCTCCGTCCCTGCGTGCCCATGTGTGCCCCGGCCGCCGTCTCAGCACCCAGCCACACATGGGGCCCTCCACACCCGGACACGACTCTGCTGAGCTCACACGGTCAAGCTAGGCTTCCGATCCAGGAAGCCTTGCGATTAAAAAACCCGAACGGGGCGAACGTACGTTTTCTCCAGGCGCTCCAGCCAGTAGCCGTGACAGCGCACGAGGTTAGGGTGCTGGCCGAGCAGCATGTGCAGGCGCGGCTCGTTCATCACCTCTCTCGCGGCGACGGCGGCGAGCTCCGGCGTCAAGTTGGAGCTTCTCGGCAGTGGCACCTGCTTGAGCGCGAACTCGGCTCCGTCGTGTTTCCGCCGCACGTGTTCGACACGCCCGAAGCCGCCCACGCCCAGCGGGCCCAGGATCTCGAACTCTGCTCTGGAAGTCGCTTCTACCGGCGAGGGACCCGTCAGGTTGTCGTTGTCGCACCCCTGCGGGAGCGACAACCTTCGCTGCAGCGGGCGGCGTGGAGAGGACTTGATGGGGGTGGGTGCTCTGGCAAACACATCGCGCCCGGCGCCCCCGCGGTGTCAGTCAGACTGCTGAGTCGTGTCTCGGGTCTGTCAGGAGTCTCAAAGGTGACTGCGAGCGCTGGGCTCGGCTGGGAGGGAAGCCATCGTGTGGACATGGTACATAATGAACAAGTTAGGGAGGCTCCTCGTGCTGCTGCATCTGGATCTGAATCAGGTGGGGTTTGAACCCCGCACACCAAGATGGCGTTTAAACGATAGCAACCCCGGTTGCCAAGGACATGTGTCCTAGTCACCCCAGCTGCTTGGGGTGACCAGATCCCCAGAGGGCAGATACGGGTACGTACGAGGTGGATGGCGGTGTGCTGTTGCGCGATGCCGCCTCGGCGGATACGAAACATAGTGTGCTGCAGGAGGAGCTGCGCTGCAGCGGCGAGATTGGATTTGAAGCGCGCGGAGCGGCGTTGTTGTTTGGTGACGCCCACGGCTCAGCCCGGCTCGGAGGCTGTCGTGTCGGTGAAGTGAAGGAACGTGCGTACCAGGGCCTGACCTCGTCCAGTGAGTGGCGCCGGTTCCGATCGAACCGCGCCACCCGAGGCGCAGCGGCGCCGCACGTCTCCTGCTCCGCCAAGGCGCCGGCGTGCTGCGCATGTCCACTGGTGGAGGAGAGCTTCACCTTTCGGTCACCACTGGCGTGCTTGCCCTTGGTGGTCTTGGCGTAGGACCCCGACTGCCATGACGCGGAAGGCGCCCCCTTCACGTGCCATGTGGGGATCTTGGCACATCCTCCCAGCTGCATCTAGCCAGCCCTCTACGTCTGTCTGAGGTCACAGAACCCCGGGCGGAGAGTGCAACGTGAACCCCGCACTCTGCAATCCTCTCATACTCTGCAATCCTCTCACTCGTAATCTTCTGCCTCCCTCCCCACCAACACCACCAGAGGAACGCCATCGTGTACGACCGACTCCGCGACCTACGATGCTTTACCACGCCTGGAAATAACACCACGCAGTCGCGGTCCGTCGCCCGTGGACTGGTTCCCGCTGAGCTCCGCCCTCGCCGCTGAGGCCGCCGTGCTGAGGAGCGCCGCTCGTGTTCGCAGGGTTGTGGAGACTCGTGCGCGCGGGGACTGCAGAGCGTGGAGGGCGTGGCGATAACACACGCCGCGACGGGGCCATCGTTGCGACGGGTGTTGCGGGGAGTGTGAGCAGCATGTTGCAGCAGGGCGCGCCGCTCCTGCCCGTCCAGGTTTTGGACTCATTGTCGATGCTGGCGGCCACCTCACTGCAGCATCAGAAGCGCGCGGACCAGGGACTCCTTCTCTCGTCGGATGCAGTGGAGATCGGCACCGTGAGCGCGCTGGACATGCCCATCGATACACCACCGCTCTCACAGCCTATTATTGCGAGCGCCTCCGCGTGGCGGCCGTGGGTGGCTCCGTCGGTGCGCCACCACCACCTTCACGCGCTTTCTTCGGCACCCCTGCGACGGCACGGCGGCACTTCGCCCACTGACGCCGCGAATTGACGAGTGTACACGTTGGGAGCCCGGTCGTTACACCCTCTCCACGCCCCTCGGCCCTCCGCCCCCTCCAGCGAGAAAGCGCGTGAAGGGCCATGCGGCCGGCACCAGCGATTGAGGGGTGGGGGCAAGTGCAGCTGCCGCTGCGCAAGCGACCGTTCATTGAGGCGGACCTGCTGGCGGCGGCAACCGCGTCGGCCTCGGAGGGCTCGAAGGTGGCGCGGCAGCAGCGCCAGCAGCAGCGCGGCAGTCGCAGCCACGAGCTGACGGGCGCGGCGTCGCTGTCGGACTCGGGGTGCACGGCCGTCTCTCACGACACGCTGTCGTGCGGCGTGTCCGCCACGCACGTGACCAAGGAGCGGCGCAAGGGCAACGAGACGCCGTACATGAAGTGGAAGCCCACGGACCATCGTCGTGTGCTGTGCCGCGCACTGAACGCGCTGGTGGACTGGGGCGCGTTCGGCGCGTCCATGCGGCGCTTCAAGACGGAGGGCGACAGCTCGCGCGGCTACTCGCGCGGGCTGTACGAGATCATCCTCGTGGATGTCTTCGGCGCGCAGTTCGCTAAGGGTGCGCAGTGGTATAAGCGATGCAACGCGCCCGTGGTCCTGTCGCAGCTGCTGACCCTGGCCACGGGCGGCCGCGTGGTCCTCACGGAGGAGGAGGCGCGAGGCTCGCTCACGCCCGACGGCTGCCTGGCGCACCTGGAGGGCGAAGGCGGCGGCATCATGTTCCGCCCGGGCGGCACGGGCGCCTGGACCGTCAACGAGCGCATGCTCGCGGCGCGTGGCGTGCGGGCGGAGGACCTGCAGCGCACGCTGGCCACGCTGCCGGTGCCGCCGTTGCCAGAGCCTGACCCCAAGACGGCGGCGTCGAAGCCTGCGGCGGCGGCTCCCACCAAGCCTATGCAGCCCACGGCGCCCATCAGGCCGTCACCGTCGTTGGCCGAGGCGCCGGAGGAGGACGTCAGCGCGGTGGCGCGCTGCGGCAGCTCGGGCTCCCAGGGCGTCCTTGGCTCCAAGAACTTCATCGGCAACGCCCTCGCTTTGTTGTCGCAGCGCCATGAGCCCATGCTGGAGCCCACGCAGTCGAGCTCGAAGCTGCCGGTGGCGCAGGTCGAGCTGGTGGCGGCGGTGCACACGCAGCAGGCGGCGGCGGACGCGGCGGCGGTGGCGGCGCGCATGGAGAGCCTGTGCCGCGTGCAGATGGCGCTGCTGGCGCTGCAGCAGCAGTACCTGGCGGAGGGCGGCGACGGGCTGTTCTGCTCGCCCAACCAACCGGGGCTGAACCTCGCGTTCCAGGCCATGATACAGACCATCGCGCTAGAGCTGACCAGCGCCAGCACTGCACCTTGCTCATCTCACCGTTGAATTCATCCATTATTATGTCAGCACGCTCGCGTTTGCTGCCTCAAGGACCTCCAGAGGGGCAAACACTCGGCTCGAATACCCACGAGGGGCTGGGAGGGCGTCAACGGATGTGAAACGAATACACTGCATACTCGTTTGAGTGTGTCAGCGCCCTTCTCAAGCCACTTTTGCTCCTTCCACAAACCACCTGGGAGCTCTTTGGTGGCCCACCCGTCTATCCATTTCACACACACAGGACCGGTGTGTTAGTCAGCGTGTACGATCGGCTGGGCGGGTGCGACGATGTCCCCGCCGGCGGACGAGATGACGGAGGAGGAGGAGGTGGCGGCACGGTCGAGCGCGGCGGCGACGGCGCGCCCCCCCGACGCCTTCAAAGAACTCCTCCCGCTGATGAAAGATCCCAGCGTGGTTTGTCTTCTGGGAGGAGCGCCGCTGCCCTCCCTGTTTCCCATCGCCAACATCACGGTCACGCTCACGGACGGCACCTCCATTCAGCTGGACGGCGCTGCGACCCACAGCGCACAACGCTACGCGCCGTTCGCGCAGGACGACCTCTTGAAATTTTGTCGCAATCAGGTTTGGCCAACCCCAACCCCAACCCAAACCCTAGCCTTTTACGTATCCTTAACCCTAGCTCGGAGGGGTAAGGGAGCTGTAAGTAGTCCTTTTACGTATTCTAAACCCTAGCTATGGACAGTGAGGCGAAGCCCTGAGCTCACACCTAAGCTCACACCTGACGTCTTTGGAGCAGGTGCGTACGCTGCACGCGCCGCCAGGCGACTGGGAGGTGGAGCTGACGGCGGGCTCGATGGCGGCAATCGACGCGTGCTTGGACAACGTGCTGGATCCCGGCACCACGCTGTTGGTGGAGCAGTTCACCTTCACCGCCGCGCTCGACGCGCTTCGTTCGTCGCGTGCGAACCTGGCCACCGTGCGCTGCGACGCGGAGGGGTTGGTGCCGGAGGCGTTGGAGGCGCGCTGCGCAGAGCTGAGGGCGCGGAACGTTCGCCCACGCGCTCTGTTCACCATCCCCAAGGGGCAGAACCCCACCGGCAGCGTGCTGCGCAGGGAGCGCTATGAGGCTGTCTACGCGATCGCGTGCATGTACGACTTCCTCATCATTGAGGTACGTCGCAACGTTGGGGTGGGGCCGGAAGCTTGCGTGGCCTCTACCTCAACTCGCGCCGCTTTTGCTCGGGCGGCTCCAAACTGATTGGGCGTCGCCGCTTGCTGGCTGTAATGAACATCTCAGGACGATCCGTACTTCTACCTGCAGTTCTGCAAGGAAGGCCAGTCGGAGGCGGACGGGCTGCCGGGGTTGCAGTTGGGAACTTCCTTCCTGTCATGCGACACACAGGGGCGCGTGCTGAGGCTGGACTCCTTCAGCAAGCTCATGGCGCCGGGCTTTCGCTTGGGCTGGATCACGGGCGCGCCGCAGCTGCTGCGGCACTACCGTCAGCACGCGTACGCGGCGTCGCAGTGGGGCAGCAGCTTGGCGATGAAGGTGCTGGCGGGCATCTTGCAAGGGTGGGGCGACGCGCGCTTCGAGCAGGTGGTGGTGAACACGCAGGCGGCGTACAAGCAGCGCCGCGACGTCGTGCTGGCGGCGGCGGCGGCGCACCTGGCAGACGTGGCCACGTGGGACGTGCCGGCTGCGGGCTTCTTTCTATGGGTGAGGGACCGTATGAGGAAGTCCCGCAACAAACTGGGCACGAGAGTCGTCCAGCACGGTGATGAGGTCGTTTGCTGCGTCACGATGACGTGAGCGGGGTGGCTCAACCCAGGTGCGTGCCACGGGAGACGTGCCAGTGGAGGCGGCGGCGCTGCGGGCGGCGATGGAGCAGCATGGAGTGGTGGTACTGGCGGGCGAGGCGGCCTCGGCGGACAACGCCAGCGCGGCTGGGAGGCAGCACTTCCGCATCAGCTACAACCTCGATGACATGGCGCGGCTCGCTGAGGGTGTGAGGCGGCTCGGGGCGATGCTGCGCGCGTTCAGAAGAGACTGACAAGGCGGGCGACCTCAGCGCAATAAGTCGCTAGCACAGAGGCTCTCTCAGCCACTGTGGGCAGTGCCGGCACACTCTGTACCAACAATCTGAAGCCCGTGGTAGGCCCACACCTCTGTCTGCATCACGGCACCCCTCTCCCGGCGCCTTGACGTCTCTGCACCACCTGGAGGGCTATGCCTCGCCAGGCAAACAAACTAGGCGGCTTCAGGATGTCAGAAGCAATATTCAGCACAATGGTGGGATAGTATCCAACGTCGTGCGTGGTACAGAGGCCCAAGGAACTCTGGCTCCGGAAAGAGGGAGCCAGAGGTCGTAGGCCTATGGTAATATAGAAGGGACCAAAGAGCAGAAGAGAGGACTATCTAACAGCACACCCAAGGCCAGCACGAAGGCTGAGCACAGCTGCAGCAGCCACAACACTACGAGGGGAGCACCAGGCCTCCCCCCGAGGCGGAGAGGCGGCGCCAGCGCGGGAGAAGGGCCATAGATAGCCCACCCCGCACCAGCACCACCCCCCCGCCGGGGCCTTCTCGTGGGCTTCACTTGCGCTTGCTCTTCTCCTTAAACATTAGCTGGAACGCAAGTCTCTCAAAATGATGTTTGCGTCCTGCAGGTCCAACGTCGCGCCGGCGGCCTACGCCGCGGCGCCGGCGACCGCGTCCGGTACGCTACGACCGACGTCATGCGCAATCCCGCTGTGGGGTGGGCCCGTTGAGCGGCGCAAGCCGACCCGATCTGACAATTCCAACTGGCAAGAGTGCGCCGCGAGAGGCGCCCATGGCTCTTGGGAGGACGGTCCAACTGCATACGATTGCACCCTTGGCTCGCTCGGGTGCGGTCGCGCGGCCGAGGGAGCGCCTAACCACAGATGAGATGTACTGCGGAGCGAACGTGCTGCGCGGACGTCGCTGGGTCAGCACGCGTGTGGTTATCTCGTGCGGACGGGGTTTGACATCATTGTCATATCGTGACGTACCTCTTGAAGCCGCCGGGAGCCTCACGGGAATGGATTCTCCGAGCGCATTGCGTCGACGTGGATGACACACGGCGCCGGGGGTGAGGAACCCTAAGCACACGCAGCGACATCGGCAACGTGGGCACAGGCGCAGTGTACTCCCCCCGGTGGGGACTGCTGAGAGGCAGCCCCACCCCCAGACGAGAGTGGATAGCGAGATGTGTGCGGGCGGTGCCTCGAATATGGGCGGTGCGGATGCGGAGTGTGTGCTGGTGCAAACGGTCGCTGGCGTAGTTGGACATATTCTTAGCAAGGAGCACCTGAAGCAGCATGCTGTACTGATAGGTTTTGACGGAGGGTTGTCTGCGGTTGACAGCTGGCCGCTCGTTCAAGCGTGTGCAGCCCGCCGCCAAGCACGTGGCTGCACCCAAGGGCCTCAACCTCGCCTCACTTCGTCCCCGGGTGCGTATCACCGCACCCTCTCCCCTCCTCCCGCTTGCCAACGCGTCCGAGCGAGAACGGCGACAAGTGTCGCAGCATTCCCTGGCTGCAGCGCCTCTGCCGAGCACCTTGGCAGCGTAGCCGGAAAGCGCGTACACACCGTTCGAGGCGCCCCACTCGTTGCCGTTCTTCGCACCACCTTCGTGTTGCACCAACACCTGGGAGGGAGGAACTGAAGGCCACGGCGGATGCCGATGGCGGATGCGCAGCGGGCGGCGGGGCGTCGCCAGGCGACACGGGCGGGGAGCAAGCTGACGGTGACGGCTGAGGTGGAGACCTCCAAGTTCGTCCCGGTGCTCAAGCCCGAGGAGCTGCCCAAGGGTGCGCCGCCGCTCTCGCTCCACACATGCCACACACACACCTACACGAACGACTCGCTCTCGCGAGGGCACACATCTCGCATGGCTCGAACGTATCCGCACGCCGCGTCCTCCACCCCCGCTTGCTTCCCGTGATGGTGCGCGCCCCCGCGCAGCCGACAAGGCACTCACCACGCACGGCGGGGCGGGGGCGGCGTGCAGGCACGCGTACCATCATCACTACAGCTAACAACAAGAGCATCATGCTGCTGTGGTACCGCAACGAGGTGTTCGCTGTGGAGTCGCGATCGCCCGCGGAGGTGTGTGTGTGTGTGTGTGTGTGGGCTCCCCCCCCCCCCGCCTCCGCCGCGGCGCGCTCGCTTCGAACGCTCTCGTACAGGGCCAAGGCGCCTTCTAGCCACACCTCAATGGGCTGTGGGTACAACCACTGACGGGTGGGAGCCGTGTCGCGCAGGGTGCGTACTCGACGGGCTTCATGGACTCGCGCCTGACGCAGGACTACGGCATCGAGTGTCCGGCCACCGGCACCACGTTCTCGCTCAAGACGGGCGAGATCCAGGAGTGGTACCCCAACAACCCCGTGCTGCGCCGCCTCACCCCCAAGGACACGTGCCGGCCCATGGAGGTGTTCCCCGTCAAGGTGGACGACACCGCCATCTCCGTAGACCCCGTGAACAGCAACCTCAGCTCCGCAGAGGGCTAGTACGCACACACGCACCTTGCTCCCTTCCCCCGGCTTCTCTCCGTCCTTTTCCCAGCTGAGCCTATACGCTTCTCTCCAACGTTCGAACTCGATGCGCATTCGCACGCGCCACACGGCATCGTGCGTTGCGTCTGTGTCTGCTTCCACCGCACATCCGCACCGGACACGGTTCTGGAGAGAGAAGTGCACGGGTTGCGCCCCGCGGTGTTTGGCTGATGAACGGGGGCGGTGTGCGGGTGGGAGTCGCAGCGTGTGGGAGTCGGCCAGCACCACGGGCGGCTCTGCGTCGTCGCTGGAGAACAACAACGTGTTCGGCATCGAGCCACAGATGTACCTCACCACTGGGGAGGAGTTGGACGACAGCTCGGGCGCCGTGGGCAAGGTGGACCCTGCCACTCTCGCCATCACCACCGTCGCCGTGGCCATCATAGCCGTTGCGGGCACCGCCACGTGTCTGTACTACGAGAACCTAATCGGTGAGCTTCCTTCCCGTACTCTGGCCCTGCGGCGATTGAGCTCCCTCCCTCCCTCACCATTGCGCGCGTGTCTCACCACGACGTGGTGTGTTTTCGCAGCGCTGGGTCTCCTGTGGGCGGGCGGCTTCGGCGCTGTGGCGTTCTTCGTGCTCAAGCTGCAGGAGGACGAACAGTGAAACCGGCGAATGGGTGATGCGGATGCGAGGCGGATGGGGCCTCCTCGTCTCGTGCGCATATGTGTACAGTGTAGTGAAACCTAGATTCTTCCACACTCCTGCTGACAAGCTGTGTGAGTGTGAGAGCACAACCACCCGATGTGGCGGATTTGTTGTCCGGCATCGCGGAGTGTGCCGCGGATCAGTAGGCGCCCGCTGCGACTTAGAGCTGCCATCGGAACTGCCCGTGTGAGTGTAAATAGGAGACGTTGTTCTGGGGAGGGCAACGCACAGAGACGCGGGGTCAACCAACTGGGCGTGATATCGCACTGTTGTACACTGACGGAGCAGACGACTCCGTTACGCCCTACTACTTCTTCTTTTTACCACCCTTCTTGGCCTTCTTCTCCTTGCCCCCTTCGCCCTCCACCTTGCGGTGCGGCAGGCGGTTCTGCCAGTCGCGCAGCTCCTGGTCCTCCTCTTTGGACACGGGCTGGAACTTGGCCAGCGCCATGAGGATCTCGCGCACCGCCAGCGGCTTGCGCTCGAGCTTGGCCACACGGCGCTCCGACAGCAGCGTGCGGCACACCAGATTGATGGTGCCGGCGCTGTACCCCTCCGACAGCTGTGCCAGCGTGGACAGATCGAAGTCCACGTCCAGCGTGCCCTGGTGCCGTGTCACCAGCCCGGGCCACAGCAGCCGCATGGACGCGTAGTCCGGCAGCGGCAGGTAGACGTGCTTCTGGAAAAACTCCATCAGCGCCTTCTCGTCCTTCTTCTGGCACAGCTGCGGGCACTGCGAGTTGCCAATCACTAGCACGCGGTCGCCCGGTGACAGCGCCTTGACCTCCTTCAGCAGCTCCTTCTTGATGCGCGTGAAGGGCTCGTGGATGACGCCGCCGTACTCCTTCATCTTCTTCTTGTCCGTGCAGAACACCTTCTCCACCTCGTCGATGTACACCACGGACGGCGCCATGGTCTTGGCCACCTTGAACACCATGTGTGTCAGCATCGACACGCTCTTGCCCGGATACTTGGCGTCCGTGTTGCGCGGCGAGATGTTGAAAAAGTTGGCTCCGATGGCGTTGGCCAGCGCGTACGACAGCAGCGTCTTCCCACACGACGGCGTGCCGAACAACAGCATGGTCTTGGCGTGCGGCACGCGCTCGTGCAGCGCGCGCGTCGCCATCGGCAGGATGCCGTACTCCGTCACCATCTGCCGCACCTGCGCCAGCGATGCGTCCGGCAGGATGCCCGCCTTCTCCAGAGTGGCACCCAGATAGTTGAACCCGCCCATGAAGTCGCCCATGGTGTTGGGCGGCACCGGCTGGACGATGTTGTTGGACACTAGCGTGGCGTACAGGTTCTCCATTGACCGTCCCTCCGTGGGGTCCTTCTTCCCCTTCCCCTTCTTCCCCTTGCCCTTCTTACCCTTGCCCTTCTTCCCCTTCTTGCCCTTGCCTGTGTGCGCGCGCACGCCGCCGCCGCAGGCATCCGTCAGCATACGACGCGTGTCAATACCACACACACACACCGTCCGCGGGGAGCTTGGCAGCCAGTCAGCAGGCCAGTCAGCACGCCTGTGGGCATGACTCCGGACACCGGACGACACGTGGCGTGGCGTGGCAAAAACGCGAAAGTGACCAAGTTGAAGCAGTGAGTCCTCTTGTACCTTTCTTGCCCTTCTTGCCCTTCTTGCCCGACTTGGCAGCCTTCTCGGCCGCCACCATCTCCTTGAGGTTGGTGAGCAGCACGCGCATCTCGTCGTCCACGTCCACGCGCACCTCCTCAAACACCACGGGCCTCAGCGCGTCCTTCACCAGCTCGGGGTCGTACTTCTGCGCAGCGTTGTCCCATCCCATCGTACTCCAACCGCGATCAATATAAATCAGCGGGAAAACACACGTCGGACGGGCGCGCTTGGTGTGAGAAGATGAAGAGACGCGTTCCGACGTCCCGTTTGGGGTGGAAGAACACGCACCTGGAAGAAGTTGGTGGACTCGTCCCGGTCCTGCCAGGTGTTGACATACTCCTGCACGCCCCCCTCGATGCCC
>Ga0115006_10001826_pt1 | contig 13642 bp, 9 predicted proteins | sample ArcOceMetagenome_3_FD_88943 | JGI IMG/M metagenome (GOLD analysis project Ga0115006, IMG submission 88943) | Marine eukaryotic phytoplankton communities from Arctic Ocean - Arctic Ocean- Svalbard ARC20M Metagenome | ecosystem: Environmental > Aquatic > Marine > Oceanic | place: Arctic Ocean...
ATTCATTCATTGCAATCGCTTTTTACCGTAACCCCGCTCAGTCTGCAGCCCAGGGGATCGATCGGCGATTCACCCGCCTTAATGAAAATCAAATGAGCCATCGACACTTTGAGTGGATAGACCCAATACGCACTGAGCACTTGGACATCCGTATATATATGTTTTGTCGGCTCTCCTGCTCTTCTCTACCCAACATTCTGCACAACCGACTCCAACGGCTCAGCTCGGACCGAGGAGATGCCAGTGCTGGCCTCCAAATCCTCATCCCTATCCGATATTATTGCAACATTGTCTCCCCTAATAACGTAAAGCCCCAATGGCACTGACTCCGGATCGGCGTCTGGACTGTACACCCGCTCCGAGGCCTCTTTCAATATAAGATTCTGAAGCTGATCGTAACCCGCCAATATGCCAAATATAGATCGTCCGTCGCAAGTTACGACGCAGACTTGCTCTTTGATAAGAGAAGAAAGAAAACAGATAAAAAGAATGTAAGGTGGAGACCAAGCGTATCGTACGCAATCACATGATACATCGGAGCGCACCGAGCACGAGTTCTTGGAGCGAACACCAATGCCGTACACCTTTATCAGACTGCACCACATACACAGCACGCAAGGCTCTCACACAACAATACAAATATGTCGCAACTTACTGTCCTTCCACTCCGAAAGTGTCGACGCCATGGTTGAAACCAACCCAAGCTTTCGCCTGAACCACAGTAATGCAGCTCTCGCTCCCTCACTCTCGTCGTCTCCACCCAGTTGTTGCAGAATGCACGCGACTCCCCACTACGCACTGCAAATGCTTCAAATGTAAAATAATTTGTGAATGGTGAGCGTACTTCAAACGTCTATGCGACGGACGAGCCAACACAAAAGACGAAGCACGGCCATCCAATCTTCAGCGTGAAGTTAGTTGTGAGTGTGAGCGCGTACCTACTAGGACCTAGCTACCGGTAGGTAGCGAGCGAATGCGAAGCAAGAGGGTGGCAAGGAGGCCTATGGACATGTCGGGGGTATGGTATTTGGTGTGCGTCGACGCGTCAACCAAAAGCGAGCTGCCACTTGGTTTGGGCTGGTCGACGTGACCTCCGGACTCGACTCGACTCGACTCGAACTCAAGTTCACTGCTGCCATTATTATCATCACCAGCGTCCCCTGTCGCATTGCTTATCACTATCGACAAGCGAACGGCAGAAATTTGGTTTGCACTTGCAACCAAAACGAGCTACAATCACAGCACAGCAACACAGGCTGGCGAAAGGAGACGACGTCGTCGACGTCATTCACTCACAATCATGATCGAGGTAGTGCTCAACGACAGACTGGGAAAGAAGATTCGGGTGAAATGCAATGAGGATGACACCGTTGGGGATTTGAAGAAGCTGGCGGCGGCCCAGCTGGGTACTCGTCCCGAAAAGCTGAAAATTCAAAAGTGGTGCGTATTTCCAACCAATCCAATCGTCTTGCTTTTATGGCCACTTTTTATATGAGGAAATTGTAAGACTCACCCTATGAATCGAAATAATCCATTTGACACTCAATTCAACAGGTATACCATATATAAAGACCATATCACACTCGAGGACTACGAGATACATGACGGCATGGGGCTTGAACTGTAAGTGACTTCAATGAACTGAACTGAAGACAAATTGGCGTCGAATATCATTTTGTATGCATGTTGCATATATTTATCTTTGGCCCCGATGCGATGCCAATTGAAAATCACTACTAACACATCACGATAATTTGTGCATCCTATTATCCACACCTGCTTTGCGTCGTGGCCCTTGCAAAAACATTGCGACAAACAACAGGTACTACTTGTAACAAGTCTCTAATTGTCCAGGTCGATACTCTAGCTAGAGCTAGTCTAGTATGCTGCAATGCATTTACTTAAGCTTAACTTCTTGTTCAGATCGATGCCTAACTGTTGACCTCATTGCCATGGGCTGACACGAAGGAGCAAAATGTTTACGTTTCGTTGTCTAAGAATGCATCGATTAAGAGGGACATTAATCCGAGGTCGGTCAGTGCGAGCTTAGAACCGTCTTTGGTTCTTGTAGAATTAGCTGGAATACAGATTTGTTCGGCTTCCGGTGGCATCGCACGACCCCTGACGCATCGCAAAGAATCACTACCGTGGTAGTAGTTTCCTTCGGCCAAGCCGATACAAAGGGTTCCCTACTGGAGACACTGCATGATGCCCGGCTATCATCCTTGATTTATGTGCTCGTTCGCAGCACGCTGGCGCCCAGCGAACGCAGCCAGCGACCTTCATCTTTCTAATGGCCAAATTACATCGCAAATGGTCGCGAGCTCATCGGGATGGCGGCAGCTTGGAAACGAGCTGCCGAATCTCAGCCTCCACTCTCTTGTGGGCCGTCGATCGGCTGTCCGCCAAGAAGAAGGCGGCGCCGGACGACATCTGAAAGTGCACCGGACCTCGTGACGTCTCGATCTCCGATTTGGCTACGCGGAGAGCCTGGAGCCTTTCTCCGGCTGTAGCCTCGTCCGTCTCCTTGGCATTGCCGCTGGAGGGCATCATCTTGCGATCGCTTGGCTCGGAATAATATGGATGCGATGATATTATCGATGGCGGCCGTGACGACGGACAGAACGTCAGGTTGGCGGGCGCGGGAAGAAGGCGAGGCTGGCTCGCGCCCTCATTCGACCTCCCAACCTCCAACCTCCAACCCAGTTCAAACCAACGAACCAACGCGCCCCTGCATTTCATTTGCCTGTATTGAAGGAGCGCAGCAGAGACAACAGTTGGGTAGGAACCATTTCGTCGCAACGATGGCTCAGTGGAAGCACATCGGTCTTCATGGCCATTCTGTGGGGACCTTCACCGGTGAGTGTTTTTGTGCTGGAAAACCGAAGCAAGACGGCATGATGAATGAAGCGAAGCGATTTGAATTGGTTGACTTGCGGTCCTCTACGAATGCAAGTGATTGGATGGCGGCACCGCTCTTGCGTGCAAATGGACTGCCCATATTCATCACAATGCCATGGTACCATTGTGGTGCGAATGCCGTGGTTTGTATCTTGGTCAAGCACTAATGTGCCACATCATCCTGCATCCTCAATCCTGCTCACCAAAATTTTTCACCCCTCATCCCTCCTGCTAATTTTGCCCCATTCCAACATCCCAGCCGAGGCCGGCGGAATCCAGTGGCGCTCGGCAGTCATGGGCGGTCAAGACGACGACGTTGCCACGTCCCGGAAGCTCCCGGCCAAATCGCTCAAGAGCGCCAAGTGGTCCGTCTTCGGTCGGTCTGGTCACATCCGCCTCCAGTCCGACGCCGACATGAACCACCCCGAGCTCCGCTTGGACGGGTTCCCCGCCACCGACTACGACAAGGTCCGGCAGGTCTTCAAGCAGTTGTACGATCTGGACGTCGCTAAACACCCCATGTCCTCCGCCGGATATTCCTTCGGCAACGTCGCTATCGAATCCGGCAGCCTCGTCTACAAGCAGTGCGTGCTGGAGGATGCCGACGAGGAGGGGGAGGAGTTCGAGCCCCGCGACGGCGAGGAGATGATGAGCGTCAACCTCGCCGAGGTCAGCCAGTGCGTGTTGCCCGGCAACAACCGCAACGAGATCGAGCTGCAGTTCCACGAAACCGACACCGTCGAGGCCGGTACCGACCAGCTGGTGGCCATCCGCCTTTACATCCCACCCGATGCCGACGCCGACCCATCCGACCGCGACGCGCCGACGGCCGCTGAGCTGTTCCAGCAGCGCATCATGAAGAATGCCAACATCAAGAAGACCACCGGAGACGTCATCGTGGAATTCGACGAGGCCAAGGGTACCTTCCTCACTCCCCGTGGTCGTTACGCCATCGAGCTGTACGGCAGCTACCTGCGCATGCGCGGTGCCAAGTACGACTACAGGATCAAGTACGACGACATATCACGTCTCTTCCTCCTCCCCAAGCCCGACGATGTTCACATGGCGTTCGTCATTGCCCTGGACAAGCCCATCCGCCAGGGTCAGCAGCGGTACCAGTACCTCGTCCTCCAAACCAACAAGGAGCAGGCCGAGGTGACCGTCAACCTCGAGGAGGACGTCCTCGAGAAGGAGTACAACAACGACCTCCAGCCCGTCATGTACGGCGCCCTTTCCAACCTCATCGCCAAGACCTTCAAGATCATTGCCAAGAAGAAGGTGTTCATCCCCGGCAAGTTCGCTAATGCCAACCAGCAGGCCTGCGTCAAGTGTGCCCTCCGCGCCAGCGAGGGACATCTCTACCCCCTCGAGAAGCAGTTCATCTTCATTCACAAGCCCACGGTCCTCATCCGCTTCGACGAGGTGGACTACGTCGAGTTCCAGCGCTACGGCGGCGGGCAGGGGTCGACGCGCAACTTCGATCTCTGCGTTTCCCTCCGCGGCTCCGAGAAGAAGGAGTACATCTTCTCCGGCATCGATCGGTCGGACTACAACGGTCTGTACAACTTCCTCTCGGGCAAGAAGATCCGCATCAAGAACCTCCAGGAGGCCGAGCCCGCCCCCTCGGGACCCATCTATGACGAGAATGTCATCTATGGCCTCGATGCTGACGGTGGTCAGGAGATGGAGGAAAGTTCCGATGATGAGGACTACGGCACCGGCGACGACGAAAGCGAAAGTGATGACATGTCGGACGAGAGTGGAGATGACGACGATCTGGGCTCTGGATTCGAGGATTCCGATCTGGAGGAGTTTGCCAAGAAGGGCAAAGCCGCCAAGAAAAAGAAGTCGAAGAAAAAGGCCGATTCGGATGATGATTCCAACGCCGGAGGGAAGAAGCGCAAAAAGGCCAAGGGCGGCAAGTCTCCCAAGAAAAAGAAGAGGAAAAAGGACCCCAACGCTCCCAAGCGTGGCCTCTCCGCGTTCATGTTCTTCAGCAAAGAAATGCGTCCCAAGATCCAGGAGAAGAATCCCGAAGCTTCGTTTGGTGAGACCGGAAAGCTTCTCGGCGAGGCGTGGAAGAACGTTACTGACGAAGAGAAGAAAAAATTCGAGGATATGGCCGAGGCCGATAAGGGACGTTACAAGAAGGCGATGGAGAGCTACGTCCCGCCATCAGATGACGACGACGATTCATCCGAAGACGAGGGGGCTTCCAAGAAAAAGAAAGGCAAGAAGGGAGCAAAAAAGGACCCCAACGCCCCGAAGAGGGCTCTCTCCGCGTTCATGTTCTTTTCTCAGGAAATGAGGCCTAAGGTTAAGGAGGAGAATGCTGAAGCTTCGTTCGGAGAATTGGGTAAGCTCATCGGTGTGGCTTGGAAGAACGTCTCTGAGGAGGAGAAAAAGAAGTACGAAGACATGAACAAAGAGGACAAGGAGAGATACGATAAGGAGATGGCAGCGTACAAGGCGAAGAAGAAGAGTGAGCCCACGAAGCCTGCAGCTAAAGACGATAGTGACGATTCAGATGACAGCGACTCGGACTCTGATGATTCGGAATAGATCTTCGAAGCATTAAAAAGGGATATCTAATTGATATATTTACAGCGTCCAGCAAGGCTCCAACGTCTCTTTATCTGTATACTAGCAGATATGTATGTGTATTCACGAGAAATCGATTTTATGGTTTTATATGGGTTCACGTTTTCCTCTCGTCCCCAGCGAGTTTGAATCCTCTCTCCCTTGCGACTTCCTTCACATCTGTTATCTCGGTCTTCTTTGCTTCGGCTGAAATAACAAGGTAGGTACCACCAAAGACAACAGCGTCGCCAAACAGTGAGAGAGGAGTTGGCGGTGCTTCGACTCCAAGAAGCACCGCATATATGCTTGACAGAATTGGATTGACATTCTGGCAACAAGAAATAACAAGAGGCTCGAAATACTTCATTGCCGCCAGGTATCCCATAACACCCCCCACGTTGCACACGAAGACAAGCCACATTTCCGTAAGGAGTCGGTCAAGGCGTGGCTGTGTCCAACCCCAGAGTCCGATATGAGGATCAGCCGAGAAAGCAAAGTGCTCTCCCGAGACCCACATGGCGCCGAGAAGCCACCAACTCGACACAAAGTATTGCATGAATGTATAAAACCAGATATCACATCTCGGTCTCAGTCTTTTGGCAACCGAAAGATAAAGAACAGTGCCACAGGCGGAGAAAAGAGCCACGAGCGGTCCTAAGTAAAAAGGAGCCGATTCCGCCGGCTCTTCTTCTTCCAGGAAACGATGGTCTTTTCCGCTATCACTTTTTCCTCCGATTGCAACCACCACTCCTCCAACAAAGCCGATGGTTGCTCCTAAACCCTCTTTCCAACCGATCGGGTTTCCGGTGATCAATTTCAGGACCACAAATAGCAGACAGTGACAATTCGCGAAGATGAAGGTTGTCATCACCGAGGTCAAGCTCAAAGCAAGGACAAAGAAGCCCGAAGTGGATGCATATCCTATTCCACACAACAGAAACAACGACCACTCCTTTCGACTGAGTTTGGGAATTCCTCCGCCCGACCCAAAGAGAGACTTCAGAGCGAACGGAAGCAGACATATCCAGGTCGCAGACATGCGCCAATAACCCTTTAGAAGTGGCGTCACCCCCTTTTGCTTATCTAAAACGGCACCTGTTGAACTGAGACACAACGAGGCTCCGACCAAGAGTACATAGCCAATGATCGGGACTGAGCGCTTGACGACAAGAAGCACGTCCACATCTTCGGCCTCGCCCTTTGGGCCTTCCTTAACATCAATTGCGATCTTTACTTCATCAACATCAGAGGGAAGAGAGGTAGGGATCGTCGGGAGCATCGACATACCTCGTTCGAGAGGTGCCATGATCGCATCTGGCAAAAAAGAATGGCCTCGACGGTGATGATGCCCGGTCTGAGGATGAGCGGTGGGCGGGTGGCCGGTTGTTTTAGCCGGTGACAGCTCAACAGATGTGTGAGCCCGTCGATGGCGCCTAAGAGGTCCTTGATCTGTAGAATCAGATCCACCGGCAGTATTTCCCGTGTCCAAAATAACAAATGCGGTATGATGATGAGTCCCTTGCGCATCAGTACCAGCAGAAGGCATACCTGTGGCAAAGTCCCACGTTCCTACTCGTGCCCGTGTTGGCTCAGGAACACCATCCACCGGAAGATTAACCTTACGGTAAGATTCAGATGGAGATAGGAAAGTGCGCAACGCCGAAGGCTCGGCTGCTGCAGCTCCATCTTCGGTCACAACAGGAGGCTTCTGGACTCTGAAGGATTCCCTTTTCATGAGATTGCCCAAGATGTTGGCCCGGTACTCGGCGACACTAGTCTTTTGCCCCGATCCATACGCAAAAGCACTTTGACTGCGCCGATGAGGCTTCTCGGTCTTCTTTCCCGGCACTCTCGGTGGGGTCAGACCTTGGGGGCGCTTATATTGACCAGGTCTAGCGCTAGAAATAGCTGATCCTCCTGCGCTGCCCTGTTCGGTGGCATCTTCTGGTGCCTGATGAATTGCGTGCAGAGCTATGGCCGCAAAATCTTCCGACACATCACGAACGTGACGCCGCCTTCGCGGCGGTTGCTGAGGCTGAGGTTTGTCATCTTGCGCTGAGAAGAGGTTCCGCAAAAGCGGTGTCGACTCTCCACCGCTACCTGCAGGGCCGACCTCCTCGGCCGCAGCGTCTGCAAATGCCGCATCGAGCTGATCCTCGCCGACCGCCAACAGCCGGTGCGGCTCATTCTCACCCTCATCCTCATGCCCTGCGTCGATATCTTCGCCTAGCCCAACTGCGGCACGAAAGCCTACCGTTTCCGGTTCCTCATTCACAACCTCCTCGTACAGTGTTGCGACGAGGGACTCATTCACACCAGCCGCCTCACAGACGGCCGCGAGAGGCAGCATGCCGAGCCCCGCCGCCTCGTCGTTGCCTGTTGCGTCAGTCATGCCGAGAATATGTGGGCAGATAGGTCAGTCGTCAAGCGGAAGCCGGACGACCTCTGACATGAACAATAAAGGGGGATAGCAAGTTAGCCGGCGAGGAGCCCGGCAAACGATGCACATACGCCAGCGGCGCCGCGGCACAATAGGAATTCCTACTAGCTACCGGTAGTAGCCAATGACGAAGACGACAACCGACGCGACGTTGATCATGCGGCAAAATAAATGGATGCGGATGCTCAAATCGTCGAGTCAGCCAGTCGAGTCGAGTCGATCGAGTCATTGAGTCACTGAGTGAAAAGTCAAGTGACCTCTGACATCTCATCAAAAGCAAGGTCTCTGCCCCTTTGAATAGCTAGATCTAGATCTATCTAGCTACTGTAGCACTCTAATAAAAAATGTGTTTTTTCAATACTCTGCTACAGCAAAGGGGGGATTCTACAGCCTCCAATCCCTCAAAAAGCGAAAGGGTTTAGTCGGCACTGTAAATTTGACCAGATCGGTGCTTTCGTTTTCATCAAAGTTGCCGGACACACTCGACACGTGCCTCTCGAACGACATGGCGGTGAAAACTCCCTTAATGCCCGAAACCTTTTCATCGTCAGAAAGAAGCTTCAGCTCGAATCGAACGTCATGCCAGGGATGACTCGCCCACACCGTCACGTTGTGCCGGTGAACTTCGTACCGTGCCCAAAGAGCATTCTTGTCCTTCCCTCCTGTGAGGTTCATCTTTACAAATCGCGGAAGCATCTCATGAGGTGGCGCGCTCGTCAGGGCGTAAAGGACGCGCCCATCTCCCCTGAAATACATGTATCGGTAGTAGACCGACTCGAGAATGGCGCCCACGGGAATCTCCGTCCACATATCCCTCTGGATCTTCTTCACCTTCGAGTATTTCAACACATAAAATCCCCCGGTGCGGACACGGGGGCGAGTCTCGAGCATTTTCCGGTACGATCCACCGAAACGAGACACGTGCAGAGCCTTGCGGCGACTTTGTTTCAGGTAACACCGCTCGCAAAGTTTCTTATACACAGCCTCCGTTCGGGTGAATGCCTTCCAATGTGGGCTAACGAGCGCCATGATGCCATATGCATCGACATCCAGATAAGTAAGGATGCGATGACTGAGCTCCTCCGGGAAGATGAGGAACGGGCCGCCGCGTTTGAGCAATTCCTCCTGGGTCTCTTCACTTTCCTCCTCTTTCACGTTTTCTCCCTCCTCCAAGCATGTGGTCTTCAGATCGGATTTGACGACACCGCTACCGGAATCCACTTCCACCACAGCGGAATCCTCGGACGTGGTAGACGAATCATCCTCGTCACCACTACCACCAATATCTGAGTCAGTAATGGACAGAGCCTGTGGCTTTTTATCACCTTCCTCGCCATAGTCGTCTTCACTAGTATCACGCTTCAAATGACGCCGAGGATCATCTGAGGATCGTTCTGCCACTGTTGGCAGGCCCCAGCTGCGTGGATCAGCCTCGGCATCGTAAAGGACGGAACTGCCATAGGCATCGGCAGACGACGAAGAAGGAGCTGCCCGCGCTGCAGTTATCGCTGCGCTGTCAATGCCACCGGCACCTCCTGCGCTGGCAGAGGTCGCCTTCGATAGCGTCATGTATTCCTCGAATTCTCCAATCGATTTGTACCCGTACGTATTGGCAATCTCCTTGCGCTCACCGTGACCGAGTAAATGCCATATCGGCCACGTGAGATCCCAGCTTGCTCCGGTGTTTTCGTTGACCAGGTAGATCGGACTCGGATCGTCCGACGAAGATGCCGCGCTATCCATGCGTTCGGGCGGCGCTCTTTTCGCCGGCGAAGTTCCGTCGTTATCGCTTTCGTCGTCGTCGTCGTCGTCGTCGTCATCGATGGCCAGCTTGGAAAACGCTTCCTTCGTCTCGGAGATGGGCGCAAGCCCGCCACCAGCATTTGCCCGCTCCCCCTTTCGTTTTGCCATCATGATGCTGGTATTATTCAATTGCAGGGCCAAGCAGCACTATACTAGTATGCATGGTGTACGCATTGCCATTGCCAATGCATGCAAATTCCGAAAAGAATGAGAGCAGATGACTGAGAGCATCGAGAGCTGAATGAGGTGGTCTGGTGGTAGCATGTGTTTTTTGCAGGTTTTTTGTGCAGAATGCAAAGAAGCAAAGAAGCACACTTTTGGACTTTGGATATCTCTGCATCTCTGCGGCGATCATCATGTACCATCGTACCATCGCACACAAACACTCGTAAGTATCCCCGCTCCGCCCTCTATTATCACGTTTCTTTCCAGGCTAGCTCAATGAAGCGCCTGTTCAATAAGAAGAAGAGCCGCCGCAGCTCGAGCGAGGCAGAGCACGATGTGCCACCACCGGCGCCGCCCCAAGTCCACGATGTCGGTTTCGTTTCGGACTATGAGCAAGTGGCCAGCGCAAACGATAAGGTGCTTGCCATGCTCGGAGTTCACGAGGGCCCGCCCGCCGGGACCGGGGCCCCGGCGAGGCGGTGCTCCGCATCAGCATCCAGCATGCTGGGCGGCTCGCAGGAGGGAAGCAATCCAGATCGGAGGACGACCCTCAGGAAGGAAGAGTCCCGACAGTCCCTTGCCAAGACGGTGGCGAGGAGCATCGGCCTGGGTGGGCGGAAAAAGTCCAACGATCGAGCCTACAGCGGAAGCACCCAACGGACATCAACCAAGACGGATCATCTGGTCGCGTCCGATCACAACAGCGACAATGCAAGGAACCGAGGAAGTAGAGGAGGCAACCACCCAGATCTTGAGAACGATCGGCGGTCACTGGGCATGTCGGTCGGATCGTCCGACTATCACCCCACCTGCACGACGAGGAGAACCCAGATAGATCATACGCAGCTTATGTTTGAGACGAATTTTGAGGAATTTGCCTTGAAGGAGCGCCTAAAAGATTGGGCAAGCTCATTCCGCCGGACCGACCCGCGTTATCAGATATTGAAGTATTTCAATGACGTTGCAACGTCAGGCGTTGACAACATAGAGGAGCACGGCAGCGTAACACGGGCTGAACTTTTGAGCCCGATCTTGGCCATGTGGCGACGTGCCGCTGTCTTTACGGTTTGGCGTCCAACATCCACGGAAGCCATCCAGAAGATGATGCTTCATCGCGGAACAGGAAAAGGCCTCAACATAAAAGGAAAGAGCTCAAAGGGCGGAGACCTCAGCGGTTACGTTCCTTTTGTGCAGATCAATGAAGAGAAACATAAATCGTCTATCAAGCCGCTCCGGAAGGACGCCAAAATTCGCATCTTTTATAGAAAGAAAGAGATTCGAGATGAGGCCGCGGAGAGTCTTCGCATAATCTCCAGTGAAATGACCGATGCCGTCGAGGAGGCAAGGAAGGTACTGGAAGACTCTGCCCCGCTCTCGACGTCGGATTGCACCAAAGAGGAAGCCGAGAGGCGGATGGCGTGGTGGGACGCGTCTAACATTGGCGTTACTATCATCGATGACTATGCTGGCAACAATGGGTGGGGACCATTTGCCAAAGGATTTGGAGTCGAGATATCGGAAAGACTGATGTGGGAGGCATTTGTTTGCAGACAAGACATTACGCGAGAAGCCGGATCTATCTACGATGCCGGAAGACGTTCGGAGCCGGCCTTTCAGGATATGAACTTTGGTTCCACCCGTGTGTGGAGGAAAGGTGATCCCAGAACGGTGGTTTGGCAGCATTCCGACCCCAAAAAGGGCCAGGGTCCCCTCGAGCCCCGCACCCTCTTGGTTGCCTACGAGGAGAACACACTTGTCTTGCCTGTAGTATCCGACTTCGATTGTTTCCTTGTTGGAACGCGCGCGGTTCAGTTCGAGAATCCTATTCCCAGCGAACAGGTGGACATGGTGAACTGGTGCATCGATCACATCGAAGGGGTCCTGGAGACGCCAGGATCTGACCCCTGGTCCAAGCGCTGGCTAGATGTACTGAAGAAGAACAAGCCGACTGGAAAAAGTGCGTATATCCCTCGTTTTGGCTACGGAGATCCCAAAACCTACTCCATAATGGAATGCGCCGTGGGAAGGCTGGGTCAATCTGGCGCTGTCCGCCACGGAGCCGAATGCTTCAACTATTACTTCCCCCAAGATCTTGACGACGAGTATTTGGTTATTCTTGGCGATGCCGACGCTGGAAAGGTACCATGGATGTACGTGAATGAGGAGCAGCTCCGCGATCTCTTGAGTCAAAAGATCGACCAAGGCTTTACGTTCCCCCTTAACCCCAAGTGGGTTCTATGTGATCCAGGGTGGAAGAAAGTCTACGACAAGCTCCTCCTCAGCCAAAAAAGCAATGTACAGGCCTCGCTTGATTGCTGGTACCCGCCAGAATCTGGCATACGCGAGAGGATTGAATCCATATACGAGAAGCACCGATTTGGCTTTGGTATTTTGGGTCAGAATGGCATGTCAAGCCCAGCACCGAGACGACCCAGTTGCAGGTTGGAAAAGGTGCAAGATGTTCGTACGAGCCATCTCGAACTGGAACTGGAGGAACTTCAACTAATGAATGAATTGGAAGGGAAGGAGGATTAAATGTATGTAATTTAAACTATGTTTTTGTAAGCCCTATGACTGTTGGCAAATGCTAGAATATCAGCGAGTTTGGGTCCAATACCAGTCAACTCCTTCAGACCATGCTGCGTTTGAGGCACATTTCCGCCGAACCTGCTGCACACCTCCTTCGCAGCCTTCACCACATGGTCGGCCTTAACATTGGCGAATAGAATTGAAGGAATTTGCTTCGCGATTTCCTTGGGATCAGCTATGGACAGGTTCTTGGCATTCAGAGTGCCTTCCTGTTCACTAAAATATTTGCGCAGATTATCCATCGCTGCACGAACCGTGGGCTCCCTCGATTGTGCATGGAGCCGCGCAGCTACAAGCACTTGGAATCTCCGCACTTCCAATGGCTCGCATGGATCGCCAAGCGACTGCCATTTCGTTCGTATCTCCTCCTGCTGTTCCATCGGCAATTGACGAACCGGCACGTAGTCATCATTATCGCATCTGCGTCTTTTCTTGGCACCCTTCTGCTGCGGAATCGCTTTCTTCTTGCTTTCTTGCGTGTTCTTACTTTCCACTTGAGATCCAACTGGCGTGGGGAAGGGCCTCTTCTTGCTCTGGACCAGAGGCGTTGCAACGCCATTACCGAAAGCAAACGAAGCAAATGGATTCATCGCATCGGTGGCGGTAGGACCAGCAGTATTGGCCTCTACACTGACCTCAGTGCTTATCTCCTGCTCAGCACTTGGCTCAAAAGAATTTTCTCCTTCAACCAATGCAACCTCTTGGCTCTCTGCTGGTGGTGCGGCCTCCGATTTCGCCGTCATTGGTGGTTGTGCCGGTTTCAGCTGATCATCCTCGGTCCCATCGCCATCGTCGTCGTCGCCGTCGTCAATCGCAATGCAAACAACACTGGTAGCATCGCCATTGCCGCTGGTGTTGGTTGCCACAGCCGTAGGGAAGACCTGCCAACCATCCTTGTCAATTGGAACGCCATCAACTATTGACTCATTTTTTGCCGCCTTGTCGTTGTCGTTAGAGGTATGGATAACCGCTGATGAATCGGCAGCCGCCCCTGAACATTTAACTGGGGCGAAGAATCGACTTATCCCAGACATTATTGTTGAGCAATTGATTGCTGAGAGCGGGAGGCGACGACCTTACGAGTATGATGGTCTGGATGGTCGGATGGCAGAATGGCATGGCTGGTCGAATGTTTGCAAAAAACCTCAAAAGTTCTTTTCAGCC
>Ga0115006_10001827_pt1 | contig 13639 bp, 24 predicted proteins | sample ArcOceMetagenome_3_FD_88943 | JGI IMG/M metagenome (GOLD analysis project Ga0115006, IMG submission 88943) | Marine eukaryotic phytoplankton communities from Arctic Ocean - Arctic Ocean- Svalbard ARC20M Metagenome | ecosystem: Environmental > Aquatic > Marine > Oceanic | place: Arctic Ocean...
GAGAGAGAGAGAGAGAGGGAGCAAGGTTCCTCTATGTTGCTTCCCTATGGCACCCTTTCGACTTCCTATTGGCTCCCTTTGGCGCCCTTCGGATCCGCCTTTGCCTCCTTCGCCCCCCCGCCCCCCCCCCCCCCCCCCAGGTCGTCCCCAACTGTAGCATCCTAACCTTCCTCTTCATATGTTTCTCCTTCCACCTGGTAAACTCCGTTTCCCTCCCCTTGTCCATGCAGGCAATGAACCTCCATCCCAACGACAACGGCGCACAAGCGCTAAAACCATTATACTTCCTCATGGCGGCGCTTATGGTCGTGTTCTCGAGATTAATGGTTGCGAGGGTTTCCTCCATCATCAGCAGTAAACAAGTCCAGGTGAGTCTTCGCTCGGACCCCTTCCTTACATCGCACCGCCCCTCATTTCCTCCTTTGCCCCCCCCCCAGTACGGTCGAAAACCCGCCTTTGTCGCAAGCATCGCCCTCCTAAGTTGCCGTTGTTTCTTCCTATCAATCTTCGTATCCCTCATAAACGACACGGATCACTTCACCGTCCGTTTCCTGATACTTCTCACGTCTATTCTCGACGGATGGTCGATTGGTATATTCGAAACTTCGCTGGCGCAGACTTTCAAGGACCTCTGCATGGAACCTCATCAACGTAGGGATAACATCAAGATGACAACCTTAGTCATAAGCCTCGGCACGGCTCTTTCCGGATACTTCGGAGAGTCGATCACTCAAAAAATAGGCTATGCCCAGATCTTTACGATCATGGCGCTGCTGGCCGCAGCCACGACGGTTTTCACGCACTTTTTCTTCAAGGAACCGCGCCAGGACAGGTGAGAACGGAGGAGGAGCGAAGCGACGAACTGACAACATTAGCGCTGGGAACGAAAGCCGCGCGGGCTCCTACTTTTGTACACGAAGCGCCTCCTCCGTAACCACCGCTACTATTCTCACCCATAATCCCAACCCATTTCGCGATTCGCTTCGCTCATCGCAGCTCTTACAAGACCAACGCGTCGGGTGTGGTTTTTGAGTGGCAGGGGAATGAAACGTCGGCTATAAGTTATGTTAAGAGCTCAATATCATATGCTGTAACGCTCGACACTAACCCTGAAAAGCTCACCACTGACGCGAACGACGACACTAATGCGAACAACGACGCTATTGCGAACGAAGAAGGCGATTACAAACCTCCTGCTGCGGTCGAAGTAGTGAAAAAAAAGTAGTGAAGGCCAAATCACTTAAGAGTGTTGCTTAGCTTAGTTCTTGGGTTGGTGGGGAGGGGTGAGGAAGGGATGCACGGTTGGAAAATGTGACGGTGAACGGATGCGAAAGGTGATGGATGCGCTTTCTGATTGATCTTTGGTGATATCCAAATATATTAGGGTCTGATACACTAAACCGAACGTCAAAACAACGAAATGAATAGTTTTTAGCAATTAGAAGTAAAGATAATTAACACCCAGACGCTGTTTCGTTCCCGATTGCCTTGTATTCTTCCCAAGTAAATGTAGGGTCCATGCCAAAGTGCTTGAGGAAAAATGTGAACGATGCGATTGTGATCGTGCACCCTATGGTGAGGATGGGCAAAAACAGATTCTTTCTAGTAAGGTACGTATGCAGGACCCCAAAGACTTTCACTTTCAAGAAGTGATGGAAGATTTTTACCATGATAGTGAACGTTATCAGCTCAAGGGAGAAATCCAGCAGCGAATATGTAAGGGCATTGTTGAAGTCGTCCTGCGAAGAGCAGAAGGTTGTTAGTTATTGTCCTGTAGTAATATATGGGGGGAGTGTAGCGATGGCGAGGAGCGAAGTGACGAGCTAAAGGGAAGCGAGATGGACGGCACGTTGTCATCGCTGCACTCCTCCCAATTATTGGGCTGAAGTAGTATACGGTCGACGCTTCGCTCCTCCCGTCCTCACATTGGTGAAATCATCAACTGTGTACATGTAGGCCGTGTTAGGCCCGTAGTAGTAGAAGGGAAGCATGATAATTGCCCAGCAAGATGTCACCATCTCCGAAGTCTCTGATGCGGCGAAAGCAAGTAGGAGACGTGCAGCTCGGGCAAGGCAAATGTTCATTTGACCGTACCTATCTATATCATCCATGAGCTCTACAGGCACCGCCTTGTACTGCCACGGCTCCATGTATTCAAAGACTCCGAAGAAGGTCTTTTCCGCACGAAATAGAAACGTGCTCCTCTCCACTGCCTCGAGAACATCATGCTGTGCACTATGACAATCACCAGTACTTGTTCTGCCATCATCGTCATCCTCTGGGGCGAGACTCCTGCTCTTCAAAACAAGGTATACGACCCTGAGCCCTACAATGAAGTTCTCCACAACGTCAATAAATATCATGATGAACACAACCCAGATGCTCGAAGTGGAAAGGAACAAGAAGTTACCCGCCATCGCCGACACTGCGTCGAAACAAAACATTAGGTACGGGGCCACATCCGGATTGCATCCCAAGTCTACCAAGAAGGTGGCAAGCTTCTTTAGCGCAATTTTGATGAAGACCCAGAAAGGAGCAAGTAGTGCCTGCTCTAAGGCACCGACCTGCGAGAACAGTGTCCGATAGAAGCCAAACGTTGCCGAGAAAAATATAGGAAGGAGAGAGACGCCGATGAGCGGGAGTAACTGCGAGGAGGCGCGGAACGAAGTGAGGGGAAAGTATGTTAGATGTAGGCGAGAAGCGTAGCGACGAGTTTAAAATTGTAGGATGGAGGAGCTTAGAAATGAGCCGAAGGCCCTTTTCTTGAATATAGTAGACAATATGCTGTCGTCGCTGCGCTCCTTCAGCCATATATAGCTCTAGCTGTCGCTTCACTCAAAGCCCTCCGCCCAGCCGCCCTTCTCCTCTCACCTTCTTGATTAGCGTCTTGTTGATTGTCTTGCCAAAGATTACGACAAAGAGGACAGCGGTAGCAGCGCCAAAAGAAGGCGACGCGCACACAATAAAACCGAACGGGATAGGAAACATCCATTGCGACCCCAGAATGATTGTTGCCACAGAAAAGAGCACCGAGAGAACGACAGTAAATATGATGATGCCCTTGTTCGCACGATTATTTTGGTGTACACCCAACGCCTGAACCATTAGATACGCGAGACCAGGGGCTGCGACAAATGGAGGCAGAAAGCTTACTGCAGCAAAGCCGGACTCGAGGACTCCGAGTCCTGGGCATTCCAGTGGGAGGAGACCATAAACCACCCCAGCCACAACAGGGGGCAAAATAAGAAGCGCAAAGCACTCAAATTTGGTCACCCCTATATCCTGAACTTGGCTTTCGCCAAGCATTACCGAAATAAGAGCATCGCCTGTGGCCTGAGCAAGGCATCCTAAGGCGACTTGTTCTTCATTTGGGGCGAAGCGAGGAGGGGGGGGCTGTTAGTTATAGCACTAGCTGTCGCTTCGCTTCGATCCTTCGCCCAACCTTCCGTCCTTCGCTCCTCATTCCAATCTCACCTCCCTGGTCGACAACATTGTAACCCCCTCCCTTCAATTTGACTACCAATATCTGACCTATGGCCCCGCGAGGATGCTGTCGGACATACTGGTCTATGGACTTGCGCCGCTGCTGTATAAGCTTCATTCTGCGGCCTTGCTTCTTCTGCTGTTCTTCTGTCAATGATTGTTTGCTGTTCTTTTTTTGGAGTTCTATCATTATTCCTGCGACGAGCGAAGCAACAAGTTTAGTGCGACGAGCGAAGCGAATCAAAAAGCTGTCGGGCCAAGGCGGTATTCAATGCCCCTCGATCATGCATCTCGTTTTGGTCCTCGACCCAACCAATCTTACCTCCCCTTCGCGTTTCTTGAGATTCGACTGCACTATGCTGAATTCTAGGTTTCGGGCTACCTTGTTGCGCAGCAGCTGCTGCCTTCTCTATTGGATGAGGACTCACCTTTTTACGTTCTTCATTCGATCTCTTGACTGCAGACACCATCCTGGCATGCCCAGTCTGTTGCCTCTGTAGCTGACTCTTTGGAACTTGGGCAGGCACTAAAAGGCCTGATCTGCGCGAAGGAATCAGACCATTCTTTGGAAAATCGGGGTCTTGCGTCTCGACAGTAGGAGCAGGGCCCACTTTCATGTTCAAGACAGTTGGTTCGCAATGAATGGGTTGAAGTCGGTTTCTTAGCCTTAAATTGATCCTAAGTTCCGGCCCAGTAGGTGGATGCGAGAAGGAGAAAAGGATTACCTCCTGCGAACGTCACCAAAATCGCAAAAATGCTACAAATAAGGAAATATGTGAAACCTATGATGTGAGGGAGCCCATGTGAGGGTTAGACCAGAAAATATTACCCAAATGGATGGGTTAATAGCTCCTCGCCACTCCGAAGTAACCCTGAAGATCCGCGAGAAGATTGAACAGGCCCAGGAAACGGCGTCAAATCGAGAGCTTGGTGTCCTTAAAGAACTGTTAAGCGATTCCCTGCTCAAGGATGGACTCTTTCAGGAGTGCTTGGACGCTCTTTCTGCAGCAACTGATATTTATGTTGGGTATAACGACCTAAAGGCCCTAACTAGACTGTGCAACAAGGCGGGGTGTACTAATTTTGTCATGAACAGGTATAAGGAGGCCATCGAGCTCTTTGAAAGGCAGACTAGCTATGGCATGGAGGGAAAGAAGGTTGTAGCTGCGTGCCAGGGCATGACCAATAAGGGCGTTGTTATGCTCCTGACTGCCGATCAGGAGGGTGCCATAAGTACTATAAAAGAAGCTATGGGGTTGTTGGAGCAGGAGGTGAGGGGGGGGGGGGCGAGGAGCGAGGACGGCTGGAGCGAAGCGACAGCAAAAAAGCCAGTATACCGCTTTCCTACAAAACTAACCACCTTCTACACAGAGTGAGACGATTGAGAAGATAACCCAAAAGTGCTTCCTCCATCATGTGCAGGCCACCATAATGATCGCTAACGGCAACTTCGCCAGCGCTTCTCCCCACCTCTCTACCTGCTTGTCCCTCGCGATGACCCACTCCTTGAAATACTTCTCTTACGTGAGCCAGACGAACCTGGGGATCTGTAAACTGAAGGAGGTGAGGGCGAGGAGCGAAGCAAAGAGGGGAAGGTTTTATATGCGAGTAGCGCATTGTAATCCTTGATATACTTATCGCTCATCCCTTCGCTCATCGCTTCGCTCGTTAATCGCAGTTTTCATTCGACGAGGCCTTTGATCTTTTCAAGAGTGCCATGGACCACATCGATAGCTCATTTCAGAAGGCCAAGGGTTTGTACCACCTCAGCATATGCCACATGCGGAAAAAGAAGACGGACGCTTGCGATGACGTTTTGAAGGAGGCCCTTCAGATCTGCAATGTTAGCGTCGCGGAGTTGGCTGAGGAGAGGAGGAAGGAGGAGGAGAGGATCAGAAAGGAGGAAGAAGAGAAGGAGCGGGAACTGATGGGGGAGAACGCGAAGCTCAAGGAGGTGAGGGAGGGCAAAGGCAGCGAGCATAGTGAGCCTAATGATATTCTATACGATATATCTAACCCCCCTTATTCGTCGCTTCGCTCCTCGGCCTAACCTTTTTTGCGATTCGCTTCGCTCATCGTAGTTTCCACATGCGCTATCGGAAGAAGGATCACTCGCGACGATTGATTCCCTGATGACAATACCAAATAACCTGCCTGTCGCGTTTGGGACCCAGGAGGGCGCAATCCTGCACTCCCAGATCCTCAACCTTTCCGCGCTCAATCAGATGTGCCGCCTAAGTGGCGGTTTCAACGACCCCAACATTGACGCTGCTTTGGAGAGCATTACTCAGAGGTGAGGCAGAGCGAGGAGCGAATGACAGGAGGAGCGTAGCGACGACCGTAGTCTGCATAGCACTATAGCCAACAACCTTCTTTTGTCGCTTCGTTCCCGCCCCTATCCCAACACTTTTCGTGATTCGCTTCGCTCATCGTAGCTTGAGTCTGTCTTCCAGACTTTACTCCCCTCTCGCCAAGGCCTTGACCCTGAACAACTACGCCCTCGTCTGCTCCGTCCTCGGTGATAACGAAGGCGCCCGCAAGTACCACGGCCAGAACCTTAGGATCATAGAGGACGACAGGTCCTACAAGTTCCAAGCTAAGGTCGTGGACGGTAAGGCAGACTTGGGTCCTGAGGTTAGCACTGTGCTGGAACACAACAGGTGAGGATTAGAGAGGAGCGTAGCGATGACTGCCGCGTAACGCCGGCCAAAGATCACTAACACCTTCTGCTCGTTCTCATCGCAGCTTCACCAACTCTATTAAGGACAAGAAGATGCTCCGTTCAAAGGCCGCCCACAACCAGGCCATAAGCGGTCGCAACGGCATGGGCATGGGTTTGGCATTGGAGAGCGGAACAGGTGCCATAGAGACCGCCAAGCTCCGTCCTGTAATGGATGCCCTCAGGAGAAACTACGAGGCATGCGACAGAAACGTAGACCACAGGGGAAGCGCGATGGCGCACGGGGCTCTGGGGAGCATTGTGACTGCAGTGGGAGGAAGGAAGGCCGATGCTTTCAGCAACTTGGAACACCAGCTCAATTACAGCAGGGAGGTAGGGGACAAGTTCATGGAGGTGAGGCAGCGAGCGTAGCGATCTGCCTAATAATGTTCCATGCGACGAGCCACCCCCCTTTACTCGTCGCTTTGCTCCTCGCCTAACCCTGTTCGCGTTTCGTTTCGTTCATCTCAGGCTCAGGCGCTCAGGACGCTCAGCGAGCTCCAGGAGTTCGGAGGGGACCTAAAGGTCGCCGTGAAGACCCTGAAGGCCTATGCTGCCATTGCCGGCGAGGCCGGCAACGAGGTGCTTATTTCTGACTCCTGCAAACGTCTTGTTAACGTTTACACTCAAGTCGGGAAGGAAAGGAAACCGTTGGACGTTCCGATGGAGGAGGAGGAGTACGGAAGGATGACGGACGAGGAGCTCGACGAGATGGAAGGAAAGGACGACATGTTCATGAGGGCTAACGGGACGCTAAGGGCCAAGAGGTATGCGAAAATGCTTCAGGATAAGGGGGGGTACTGGGGTTGGACGACGGGGGGAGGTGGGGGAGGCAAGACTGCGAAGAACGAGGACGAGTGGATGGAGAATCTCAAGAAGCCAAAGGGAAGGGGGAGTGGTGGGGGAGGCATATTTGGTGGGTTGGGGAAGAAGAAGGCAAAGCCGAAGAATGGACTGCTGAGTATGTTTGGTTGAGAGAAGGGAGGGAACCTAATAGATTGTTGTATTTATTTGAAAGGATTTTCGTTTTTACTGTTGCGCGAGCGCGGGAAGGGTTGGCGTGGAGCGAAGCGAAGGGCGGAAGGTTGTTAGTTGTGCAAGCAGGCAGTGTATTGTTTATGCGGTATAAATTGCTGTCGCTTCGCTCCAGCCTTACCTCCTCCCCGCTCACGCTCGCGCTCCCACTAAGAGCCATGCTGACGTTAACGCTAACCCCCACATATTTTAGTCTTTGTCTTATCCCGTCCCTGCGATGAGCGAAGCGAATCGCGAAAAGGGTTAGGTTTAAGGACGAGAATACTCCGGTGGTTACGGAGAGGGAGAAGTTGCACGGAAGTACGAGGTGTGCGGTTTTGGTTGCTAGCATTCGCGTTTCCAGCTCGTCGCTTCTCTCCTTGTCCAATCTCACCTAACCTCGACTGCGATGAGCGAAGCAAATCGCGAAAGGGGTTGGGAAAATGAGTTAGAATTATAGCGATAATTACGGTGGAGTTATACCTCGTACTGAAATATGAGCAAATACGGTTTTCGTCTTTTGCGATATCGCTTCTCGCTCCTCGTCAATTCTCACCTCCTTCAATCAAATCATTAATACAAATTGCGACCGCCCTCTCCGTTCCCCCAAGCTTAAGAAGGGTAGACGTAGGGGAGGACATGGGCGCTGCAGCGAGGAGCGGGGCCGAGGAAGGAAAATGTTAGAAGAAAGCACTAGCTGTGGCTGAGTGACAACAAGGCGGGATGACGCTCCAGCCCTCACCTTGTTTGAGGTCACCCGTAGTTGGAGACACTACGAGACCGTATGTATGCGTAAAGAGAGTCGACGTCGTTAATGGTGGCGAGGTGACCGCCGAAGAATCTGTATCTGTACAAAGTGAATCGTCGAGAGGGACGGGGGAGAAGGAAGCGACGGTGCCCGTTTTGCTCGGCGATTCTTCCTTCGACGCGGTCTTCCTAAGCGCTGCGTGGCCGTCCTGATTGGCTGCAGCGCGAGAGCTCCACCTCCGAAACGCATTAGTTGGAGACATTAGCCAGCTTGATGATTTAGCCTTCTTCTTACTCCCCTCGCTCTCGTCACTCCCACTCTCCTCCAATCCCAACGCCAGCTCGTGCTCCATGCCGTATATAACCTCCTGCCCCTCGTCCAACATCTCCTGTATCTCAGTCTCGTAATTGGTGCTAACGACCACGCAGAAGGACTCGTGGGATGGGGCATTCGTCCAACCCACCTTCCAGCATATTATACAGAATACACCGAGGACTACGGCCTCGACTGTGAAGCGAACGAGTGGAAGGTTGTTGGTTATTGTGCTGGGCGATGAGCTGCTGTCGCTTCGCTCCAGTCTCCACGCACCTATACCGTAGTATAATGGCACCCCGATAGCGTCAGCAAGTTCCGAGCCGGTGAACATGGATATAGCAATAGACTGCGCGATGCCGACGTTCTGGTAACAGCATTCTACGCTAACCGTGACCCTCTCAGGGGGGGAAAGGGAGAGGGAGGAGGAGAGGAAGGTCGATATAACTGCGACGAACGAAGCGATACGATGCAGGGAAGGGTTGGGCGAGGAGCGTAGGGACGAGTAAGGGGAGCTACTTTATCGTGGCATAAAAGGAACAGCATTAGGCAGGTAGTCGCTTCGCTCCTCTCACCGCCTCACCTACACCTAGGATACAAGGCGACGCCACGGCCATGTAGAATAGGAAGTCGCGGTTCCAGATAGCACCCTGAGGGTCGAGGGAGGATATCACAAAGGAGAAGATCACCAGGCATATACCCGATATGTTCCCTAGCTTGTTGCATATATATTGGAATCGAAACCCCTTCCTTTTTCTCCTGCTCCACGCGCTGCCCCAGAGTCCGAGACCTATAGCGGTGCATACAACACCCAAACTAAGAAACATAGCACCCCACTGCATGGAGCGTTCACGAATCGACGTGGGTGAGAAGAGGAGCGCAAAGACGAGTGGAAGGATGTTCGTATGCAAAAAGGCGGCATAATGCTTTTGCTGTCGCTGAGCGAAGAACGCCTCGCCAATGCTCCTTGTCAATGCTCTCCTTGTCAATGCTCTCCTTGTCAACGCTCACCTTCAACTCGCTCACTATGTTACTAGAGTACGCGAGGTTGGCGTATATCAGGAGGTTGAGAGGGAGGAACACGGTTGATAAGATGGTTGAGATCGCGGTCATTGTGACGGAGAGGGAGAGGGAGGCATTAAATATGGAGCACCACCAATTGGAGTAGCTTCCACCCGGACTGCTAGTTACAACGAGGAGCGTTAAACCCAACGGTGGGGTCAGGAGGAATATTCGTACGCAGAGGAAACCTATGAAAGGGAGGACTATGAACTGGAGGAACAGACCACAACTTGGGGGAGGGGGGCGTTGGGGAGACGGGGAGGGTGGGGTCATTGGTTAGTTTATAATGGGTAATTCGTAACGTTTGGAACTTAGACGAGTTGAAAATAATCGATATCCTCAATCTAACTTACCCGATGGCTTTATAATTCCTCATACTCCCTTTTAAACTCTTAGGATCAACGGTCCCTGACATTCCGAATACTAAAAAGAACAGAAATATCATCGATACCAACTCTAAGTACCAAGGAGTAGGAGAGGGGATGGGGGTGGACATTTTGACGAGAGGAGAAGGGGATAGGAGGACGAGGGGGAAAGAATGAAGGGAATAAGGGAAAATATTGAGAGAGGAGATTTTGGGTTTATTTTATTTTTTGTAGTAGCGTCATACATTCGCGTACTTGTGATTAATACCTATACGTCGTTGTGACAATTCATACAAAATTTACCTCATCGCACCTTATATCTTACGATTTGAGTGTTGTATCGTGTAAAAACTCCATCCATAGTCACGACGGCCCGGGATTGAAATATTTTGACACATTTCTTCCCCTGCGCGCCCAATGATGACTATTTTATATGCCATTATTATACATATTATATTAAACTATATGGTAGAGGGAGCGATGGCCGTGGAGAGGAAGAGCGAGGGGTTAGGATGGGAGCGAGAGCTCCAAACCATAACGCGCCTCTGTGGGGGGACGGAACCGAGGGTGAAGTTAAAGTGAGTTAAGGCGCGGACAGGGAGGGCGTGGGGTAGGGGGAGAACAGCGTTGTTCCTATGATGGAAATATACCCTATGTTAGTGGCATATATGATATGCTTCCTGCACTACGGCGACAGGCGCAATGATTAAACGCCAGAATGAAAACGGTTGCCAATAAATTATCCTGAGGAATATCAAGACATATTCTATATTCCCTATTCGCTTTTCCTATTCGCTTCACTTCTTTCCTTCCTACTCTCACGCCCCCCCCCCCCTTCCTCCCCAATTCCCACAGCAACAACATGAACGGATGCCTCCTGTTCGCCCCCATCGGGGTGAATTGGAATACTGCGATCACCTACACCTACTGGACTTTCGAGTTTAAGGTTAACCAGAACATGGCCGTCCTCCAGGTCAAGGATTGTGAGTAACAGGGGGAGAGACGATGTGAGGGAAAACGGGAGCGCTGTTGTTCCTATGATGGAAATATACCCTATGAACATGTCCTTATATGACATGCGCCCTGCACTACGGCGACATGCGCAATGGTTAAACGCTAGTTTTCTAACCGGCTACCAAACAACTATCCTGAGGAGCAACAACGCTCTCCCCAAGCCCCCCCCCCAACCACCCCCCCCTCTCTACTCTCACATCTCTTTCCCCCCCCCTCTCCCCCCCCTCCTCCCTCGCAGCGTTTGCTGCCGTAACCAATCGCCCCGCCACCATCGTCTCCCCATACAACGGACAAATAGGCGTTTTTGTGATTCTCCAATCCTCCACCTCCTTCATCCGCACCTATTACGACGCCGTCACCAACCCCGCCGACCCCCTCTTATTCGCGTCCAACACCATCATAGCCGATGTTTCTACGGGTACGATAACAGGACTGGCATGGGACGCCAATTGTAACATTTGCGGGACCGGAGGGGACATATGCATGCAAAATAGCTACAACTTCGAGGGCGTTCGAACCTCCCCCCCCGGTTCAACCGACGGTTGCTACCTCCCTAAATCCACCTGCGACAACGATGGATCCGTCGACTGCGACATCAATATTTTCATCTCAATGTACGGTACTGACGTGGACGGGAAGTACCTGCAGAGCGCTAACGCGAGACAGAGCACGTTCATGGTGAGAACCGACGAGGAGCGAAGCGATAGCAAACACAACATACCACATACCCACACCCTTCCCAAACTCGCTTCGCTCATCGCTAATCGCAGGCTTACGATAACTCAGCGACGAACTGGTTGCCTAGCAGGTAACGAGGGCGGGGAACGGGGGCGGGGAACAGGGGGAGAAAAGAGAACACATTGTTTTTCAAAACCTAAACCTAAACCAAAACCACATACTTGATCTCCCCCTAAAAACCTGAAAACCAAAAAATAACCACATTACGCACCCTTCTTTCTAACGAGGTGCTGTGATTCTTCCCCAATCGCGGAGTCTCCTCTCTCCCTAAGTTCCCGTAGCCACATCTGGTACTGCCTGAACCTACGATGAGACGAGTAGGGAGTTTAGATTATTGCAATACGCAGCTCGCTCCGTTCGCCGCCCTCACCTCCCAACGCTCCTACTGCTAACCATGTAGCCGTCGCTACCGGTGTTGACCTTCCCCTCCCCTCCCTGTGGGTTAGTGTTCACGCCCGTCCCGGCACCCCTGACTTCAAGTTCCCTGTACTTTCTCATGACGACGTCGGGGTGAAGGCCGGCGTCGGATGAAACGACGAACCAGAATCCCGAGGACTCGAAAACAGTAGAGCTACCGCAGAGGAAGGAAACGGCGAGGCAGAAGGGTGCGGTGCCGCAGGGTACTGATAGGGTCAGGGAAAGGAAGGACTGGAGGATGCTGGTTAGGAGGATACCAGATAGGTACATCACAAAACTGCGCGGGGTTAGGGTTGCGGGGTAGAAGGGGGGATTAGACGCAATAACCCAAACTACATTCTGCACACCACTGTGTCTGACAACCTTCCACTGGTCACTTCGCTCTTTGCCCCGCTCCTCGCTTTGCTTATCGCTCTCACCTCTTCAGGTTGGCAGGCGCAAAAACTACCCCTCCAAGAGCGATTCCCGTGAGGACACCGTTGTAACACCATATTCCCGCCTCCCTCTCAACGGCCGTTCCCATACCGTAGGCCTCTGCGTATACGAGGCTGAGGAAGGAACCTAGGAAACCGAAAAGGAAGGAGTAACGGGAATAGAGGAAGATCGAGAAGGATATGAGGACGCCGGAGAGGAGGGAGGAGCCAAAGAAAACCTGCGCAAACCCACGGAAGATTGAGGCGAAGTAGTAGATGGCGTCTATATTGATCTCTGGTGTCTGTGATGGGCGATGACGAGGAGCGAAGCGAGGGGGAAACTGTTAGTAATAGTTGTGGGCGGTATTCTGCTGTCGCTTCGCTCCAGCTGTCCTTTGCTCCAGTCGTCGTTTGCTCCGGCCGTCGTTCGCTCCAGCCTTCCGCTCACCTCCACTCCTGCGTCCCCCCCCCCTCCCATGTCCCACTGGGAGCTCTGCCTAGCCTGCACGATGGCCATCCACATGACGACGTTGAAGGGCAGCGTGAACGAACCGGTACCGAACATTCCCTTGAAGGCCTTGTTTAGACAAGCCTGGAGGACAACGGTAAGGAAGGGAGCGAGAAGGTGGGTGAAAACCAGGGACCCAGTGGTATCCGGGGTAAGGAAGAAGGAAAGGGACTGGCCGACTAGGAAGGGGTTGAAACCGAATATGCCGTTGCGGACCGTAGAGATGGAGGCTGCAGAAAGGGTTGATAGTTATGAAAGGGTTGTTAGTTATAGCGATAGGCGGTATGCTGCTGTCGCTTCGCTCCTCGCACTTCGTTCCGAATGGTCGTCGCTACGCTCCTCCTGTCCTTAGCTTTAGCCCTCGCCACCCCTCACCTAAGTCTCCCGACCCTCCTGAGAAGGAGAGTATACAGAGGACGTTTGCCACCAACGCGCAAACGAGACCGTAGAGAACGGTGGAGGAGGCGGAGGGGTCTATTAGATGGGAGATCAGGATAAGGGCACCGGAGAGTGGATTCGAGGCAAAGACAACCTGGGAGACCGAACGGAGGAGAACATTGATGAGGAAATCAAAGAACTTGTAGGTCTTGGTCGAGGGGAGGGATAAGGGATGAGTGGCATCCTGAGAGCGAAGGGCGAGAGGAGCGAAGCGACGAATGAGTAAGTTGCAGAGTAATTTAGCGACAGTATCGCCCACCAGAACCTTTTTGCTCGTCGCTTCACTCCTCGCTGTAGCTTCATTCCTCGCTATCGCTTCACTCCTTGCCATCACTTCGCCCCCCCCCCCCCCCCCCCCCCCCCCCCCCCCCCCCCCCCCCCACCCCCCCCCACCCCCCCCCCCCCACC
>Ga0115006_10001829_pt1 | contig 13633 bp, 12 predicted proteins | sample ArcOceMetagenome_3_FD_88943 | JGI IMG/M metagenome (GOLD analysis project Ga0115006, IMG submission 88943) | Marine eukaryotic phytoplankton communities from Arctic Ocean - Arctic Ocean- Svalbard ARC20M Metagenome | ecosystem: Environmental > Aquatic > Marine > Oceanic | place: Arctic Ocean...
GATTCTCTCTTGTGAAGAAGACGATCGGTGATGTCAGCGTTTCTATGCGATGCATGCATACATTCTGCGAACATCCAAACATGTGACACACACACACACACACACACACACACACACACACAGGTACCTTGGTCGGCATCACATGACCCGGAGCCTGTCGAACAAAACAAAGAATTTCGCCCAGGTAAAAGACGTCTGAATCTGCTTCTTCGCTCGTCTCCAAACATACAATCACATTAAAGCGCGCACATGCAAATGCGATCACAAGAATATCAATTGGACTTGTTTTTTCCGGCAGGTTTTTTGGGCGTCTTGCAGCACAACAATTCTTCTGAGCCTGCCGACACCGTCATTTGCAAGTCCTCTGTTTCTCTTTGTATACATCTGCACGGTCAATGCGCTTCGCGCACCTGCGTGCAAACCCCATACTGCAGATGTTGACCTTTCACCTCCGTGTAAACGAGAGTCTTCAAACAGATTGCTATAAGGGGCTTGCTATTGCTCTCTATGATGACCTGTTTGAAGGCTCGCAGCGAGCCTATAGATAAGCCCCTTTTCGAGCCTGATTGCCACCAATTTCTGTCGCCGTGCACCCAGGCGTGGCGACTTTATTTTACGGCAGCAACATATCCCTGATAGTAACCATCCTGAAGACTCACCCCACTCGCGCAAAAATGTCGACGAATAGGTTTTGCCACCGGAAGGGACCAGCGAGTACAATAGGCAGGACGGGCTATGATCACGACCGCTCATGCCCGCGATGGGGTTCGCCACAGAAACTAAAAGCGCAGCGACCGCTGAGCAGTGACGATTCATGTAAGAAGCATGCAAATGTCTGCTCAGGATCTCCCTTCTTGACAATGTCCGCCTCCGCCTCCTCACGTTGAACACGATTTGACCCCCCCTCTCCTCCCTCTTTCTCCTGTTCGCTTCCCATTCCCTTGCTGCGTCCAGTGGTTAGTATCCTGAAGCAACCACGGGGCTTCAACAACTACGACAAACTTCCGGAAGTGCAGAAGCCGAACGCGGACAATTGTGCCATTCAATAGATGCGTCTGTCACTGTTTGATGGAAGATGCGGACATTGTTCATGACTATGGCGAAGCCTTCCCGAGTGGTTTTACTGGATTCTCATATGATAAAAAAAAACACTTGCCTACCGGTATTCAGGACGGATGGGTGTCTAATCTATCTCTCCTTCTCATGTTTCTCTTTCTCGCTCCCACATTGATGCGTTGTCTCTCCAGTGTTCAATCTGCCATTGACCTTTCGTGATCTTGCGCAAGTTTATTGGGCAAAGAATCGGAGTGAATGCGTAGAAGTATGCATCACTAGCTCCGAAAGTTCACAATGACTACACGGTACTAATAAGCTCATTTGGGTCAGAACGATTATTGAATTAATGTACACTGCAAAGTGCCTGCAGTTCCTGAGAGAATTCTATAAATACTATATTTGTCAATTTTGTCACGTCTACAATGCTCGCCGTGCCTGGGTTCTCTGGCTTCAAATTTCCCGCCCACAACCCGCGGAGATGGTGGAGCGTCGGATTCGAGCAGACTTCTTGACTGCAGAGCCCGACACAGAAACATTTGCCTTTGTAGCTTCCATGGAAATTTCGACGGCAGCAGGTGGGGGGCTCAAACAAACATTTTCTTTGTCATCGTTTCGAGGTTGATCAATGCCGCCCTTGTTTGCCAGCTGTTTGCGAAGAGCATCTGCCACGAAAGCGGGCACGGTACCAGCGTGCTCCAAAATGAATTTTTCTCTGCTAAACCTTCGCCTTGATTCATCTAGGCTTTTGCGTCCGGCATTCCGATTGCCAATCTGACTACTACGTTTCTCTGCCCTCGCAATGTTTGAGCGCATTATCTGATTCTTCTTCGCGAGTTCTGTTAAACGACGCTCCTGCTTCCAGGGAGTTGTGCCATTGCCCTCGGATGCTGATGATCTTCGTTCCTTGTGTCTCTGTCCGCGCTCTGCCGAATGCCGCCCAAATGCAGGGGAAATAGGCCCCGTTAGGCTCATTTTCGTCTCATGTAGATTTGGTGGTGAGCAGACCGTGCTACGGCCTTTGAATGCTGAACCCGATACGGAGAACACCGTCATACTGCCCTGTCGCATACTCAATGGGGCACCATCGATAAGAGGAGTCGATCTAGACGGCGAATGAGCATCCTCATCGAAGCCCGCGATCACGTCCTGAGTAATCACTGGGCTGTATGACGTATCGCATACCTTACCAGCTTCGCTTCCAGACATTGCAGGTGATGCATCCACTGCTGTCGCGCTGGCTTCTGCTGACTGCGATGATCGGAGTTTGCAAGACTTACTGCTAATCGGCGTTCGTCTTAGCCTGCTTCCGCTTACTGGCGTTTTTGGCAGTGAAGAGGGAGACTTTGCGACAGTGGGTGTCGAGGCACGCGCGAAACCAGACGTCAGGCTAGGAGAGACGGAGGCGTTTCTGGCGGGGCGCAAACCACAGAGCTTCGTCAAGCGAGCCCTCTGCTTAGTCAATTCTGCAATATGCTGCTTGCTGCGGTCGTTCTCGGCCTCAAGTTCCTCATTGCGTGCTGCTAATTCTTCCAGCCTAGCTTTCAACCCCTCGACTTCATGGAACAGGGCTAAGCGACCCTCTTCGGCGGCGTCCTTTGCTTTTCGCACGCGGACCAGTGCTTCCTCAGCTTGCGCTATTAGATCCTCTGCTTCGTCCTTGCGCATCCCCTCTGCATGCAACTGGCCCTCAAGCTCTTGGAGCCTGTCCCAACACCCTGAAGTCAGGGAAAGCCAGCGTCTTGACAAGCATGGACAGTATCAGCGTGCAGCCAGATTTCAGATGCGATGTGCAAACAATCGAGGAAAAAAGGCGAGAGCTGCTATTACCGGCAAGCCATGTCTGCTTGGATGGACACGGTCTCGAGTTTGGCCATTCTGCAACGGATTCTGAGTCAGCTTTGTCTGAGACGGAAAACCACGACCACAACTTTTTCGCTGGAACCAAGCAAGTTCCTGCACTATTAGGTCATTTCAATTCGAACCTGACTTGCGCAGCCTCATGATCAGCTTGAGTGATGAGCACGCTATTTAGTTCTTTCAGCTGTGCTATTTCCAAGCGCGATTCTTCTAGTTTTGCCAGCAGCTTTGGTAATCGTGCCAGATTTTTATCCTGTAAGATTGCAAAAGGTTCAGTTGCCATGAGCGCTTTGCCACCGAGCCACACCCCTACAGTTCTTACCCGGAAGACAGCTTGCATCCTGCGTGTAGCAACAGCTAGGATGAAATATGGCCTTCGAGCCACTGCTCGTCGAACAGCGCACTGGACAATGGCCGCATACTTGTCCGATTGTGCCAGCATGTACGCACGACGGCCGGCAGATCTGCGCAGCACCGCCTGCAGAGCAAGGATCGCCTCAAGGCGCGCCTCGACAGCTCTCTTGGCTAACCAAAGGCGGACGTTGCCTTGAATGCGCAGGGCTGACCTCTCGACAATGCTGGCGAGACGCGTCTGCAAAGTCTGCACCCGGCCGTCGCGCAGGAAGACTTTAGAGACCCCGACTTGGTAGTCTAGACCTTCCACCAAGCCTGCGAGTTTCATGATGTCATGCAGCTGCTTGATCTGCTCGGGCTCTGTCTCAACTTCCTTTTGATGTAGGATTGCGAAGCGCCGCACAAAGTCTGCCACCAAGTAGCGTGCAGGATATCTAGCCCTCGTCACGCGCACAGCCTCTATCACTCCTCCGCATCTCAGCTGATGTACAACAAGTGCGGTCTCAAAGAGCTCAGGCTGCTTTCTTGAGTTACTGTTGATGCAGCGGATGTAATGCGGTTGCGCCTGCACAAAAAAAAGCACATGAGTTTTCGGGGGAGAATTGCAGAGCATTCGTACAGGCGCAAGTAGTCAGCCGTTACCGATCCTATTGTTTCCATCAACGCGGAAAGCTGACGCTTGAACTGGCCTCCGATTGTCTCCTGCCCGTTGAGTTTGGTCGCTCCCTTCATTTTCGAAGGAAATAGAGAGGCCAAAAACTGTGATGTCGACCCTCGGACAAGGTCTACAAGATCGCTGCCAAGAGAGTCCTGTAAACAAACCGGTCTTAATCAGGTTGCACACCTTTTTTCATCATGCACATGTGAAGCACGCAGTCGAATCATGAGATTACACAATTGCTTTACCTTGTTGCGCTCGAGGAAGCCCTTGCTATTGTAGGACACTGCACCCGCATAGTGCAAGACAGTGAAGACTTCCATTGAGGTTTTTGGACTCTTGATGTAGGCGCTCTTTATGGCTCTCGTTTTCGACGCAAAGCCACTGTCACTCCCGCGTGGAATCTTGCATTCCTCATCTAGTGTCGCCAAAATACCGCCGGGCCAGCCCTCGATGACGTCAATACATGGTTGGTTGTCGTTGAAGTCAATGTGTGTCCAAGAAATCTTCTCACGTTCATATTCGTCTTGCTCCAGCTTGAAGACAAAATTGTTAAATTGAAGTTGAAGCTTTTCGTTGGCGTAGTTGATGCAAAATTGCTCGAATCCATTGGCGTCAAAAGATTCAAAGCCAAATATATCCAGGATCCCAATTTGCAATTCGCTCGGCCCACCAGATCCATCCTCTGCATTGTGGGCCTCGGGCTTGCTTGGATTGCGGGCAAGCGACACGTTGATCCTCTCGATGAGCCAACAAAATATTTTGCCGTAGATGGCCTTCAGCAGCGAGTCGCGAGCAGTCTCAGCCTGTTCCCGGCTGTAGTTGATGGTCAGTGTCTCCTCAACCGTCCTGACCTTTCTGCAAAGCACAGCTGCTTTGAGTCCCTCCTCTGTGCATGCCAGAAGCCTGGCCGCAATCGAGGCACTCTTCTCCTGCGTGAGCACAGCAGTGTCGACGTCGCTGCTACCCTTTCGCTCGGTATCGCCGAGGAACTCGAGATTTCCGAGATGAAGCAACCCGGCCAGGGCGGTCACAATGTCCTCCCACTCCTTGGGCGCGACCCCGATGGACACAAGCGCGTTGTGCATCTTGCAGAACCGGCGGTGGTCGTCAGCGTCCTCGATCGCCTCCCCAAGGATTCTGAAGGCACTGCCTTTGATGTCAAGACCCACCGGCACCGGTGGACCGTCGCCCAGCGCACTTGACGCAGCCTGGCACAGCTGGTGAAAAATGTGATAGTTTCGCTCGCCGGCGGCCACGCGCACCACGCGCGACTTTTCGAGCAGGTAAGTCTGGATGCGCGCCCCACGGATCCGGGGCCTGCATGTGCTGCCATCCGTCTCGAACTGCAGCATGAGAAACTTTCCAAAGCGCGAGGAGTTGTCGTTGCGCAGCGTCTTGGCGTTTCCAAACGCTTCCAGCAGCGGGTTGCTGTCGAGGACCTGCCGCTCTGTGGAGGCCTCTGCGGCGCTAGCGTCGCGCGGCGCACCACCGGCGAGCGAGCTCGCGGCGGCGAGCTGCTGCATGAGGTACTTGGTCGTCTCCGTCTTGCCCGAGCCGCTCTCGCCGCTCACGAGGATGCACTGCCGGCGGCCGTCGGCCAGCATGCCGCGGTACGCCTGGTCGGCGACCGCAAACACGTGGGGCGCGGGGCACGACGCGTCTGCTGCGGCGGCACAGTACTGGGACAGGCGCTCCGCGCTGTAGAGCCCGTCGATGGCGCGCCACGGGTTGAGCGCCATGAGGATGCGGCCCGTCCACGTGTAGATCTGCGCGGCCGCGAAGCGCAGCCTGAGGTTGTGCAGCACGTTCGGCTCGTCGAGGTGCGTCAGCGCCGCCAAGTCGTCGCCGCCCTCCTCGCACACTGGGTTTTTGGGGATCGCCGTGCTCGCGGCGACCGCCGTCTCCTGGCCGCTGGGCAGGCGCACCCGCAGCAGCTCCCCGCGGTCCGCGGTGCCCACGACCTGGCAGTCGGCCCACACGCATGCCGGGTCGGGGTGCGGGAGCCAGACGCTGCTGCCCGCGGCCCCGTCGGCCATGCCTGGCGCGCGACAGCCGCCCGCCCCAGCTCTGCAGCTTGCGTGCAAGCTTGCAAGCTCAAAATCAAACAAGGCGTGCCGTTTTTCCACCCGCCGAGTTCGTGCGGAGCTTTTGAATCGGGCTTGCACACAGCTGCAGGCAAGCAAGCTTGGGGCGCCCCCGAGATGGCCCCGGCGCGGCAGCCGCTCGCGCCCCGCGACGGCAACGTGCCGTCGCCGGCGCCGCTGGCCTTTGAGGCCAAGGGCTTCGTGTCCGCCTACGACCTCCTCCGGGCGGCGGCTTCGCCGCTCTCGGACGCCTCGCCCGCGCGCGTGACCGCGGCAGCGCGCGAGCCGGGGCCGCGCGAGGCCCCCACGGGGCGGGGCGCGCCGGCTGTGCCGGCGCCGGCAGCGCAGACAGCGCCACACGCCCCCGCTGCTCCGTCGCCGTCTGACTCCGCCCGCGAGGCCGTCGGGCCGCGGGCGGTGCCGCACGCCAGCCCCACCGCCGCCCGGCACAGCGAGGAGGAGGAGACGCGCGTGGGGGCGCATACGGGCGCGGCAGAGCGTGCTGCGGGCAGTCTGGAGCAGCTTGCGCGCGCGGATGACGCGCGCGGCGCCGGGCCCGCGGCCACGCTCCTCCCGCCGTCGTGGGACGACATGCTGCAGATGGTGGCCGAGCTGCCACTGCCCTCGAAGCTGGCGGGCGCGGCGCAAGCGGCGCCGGCGGCGGACAAACCGGCGCCCACCACGGTTGGCCTGATGGTCAAGCCAGACCCCGAGCACGATGGCCTCGGAGTGGTCACCGGGTTCGTGGAGGGCAGCTCCGCGGACCTCAGCGGCGCGGTGATGGCAGGCGACGTCGTGCTGGCCGTGGACGGCATGCCCTTCAACCATCCGGATGCCGTGCGGATAATGCGGGGAGGTCCGGTTGTCGCGTCGGCGGGCGTGCAGATGCGCTTAACGTTGGAGCGGCACGGCTCCGCTTTCGAGTGTGGACTGGTCCGAGAGCCGACCTCGAGCGTGCAGCTCAAGCATGAGCTCTTTGAAGCCCTGGCGCAGCTGAAGGAATCGCTCGACGCCCTGCCCTTGCCGGTGCATATACGTATGTCACACGAGCCAGAATTCGGTGTCCTCCTTGCGGCTGTCCAGGATAAGCTCATGGAGCTGGAGAAGTCGAGCTTGAGCTCACTGCACCTCCTGCGCTCGGAGTTGCACGGTCTGCAGGAGGTGATGGAACGCATTGTAGGGCACATTCAGCACGCTGCCGACGACGGCGATGATGTCATTAGATCCTTGACCGAGCGTATCGCAGACCAAGAGGACCACATAGGCAAGCTCTCGGCAAAGGTGGATGAGCTCCTGTTGGCTCCCGCTGGTGTTGATGTACACGGCCAGCAACCCCAAGCAGCAGACGATCATGGGTCTCAGGATCAGCTACATCTGCTGCGGCACGAATGCAACAGATTGCGAAGCTCCCTGCAGAGCAGGGAGTTTGAGCTGGAGGGGCTTCGGGAGAGCTTTAACCGAAAGTTGGAGGAGCAGGGTCTCGTAGGCAACGCGCCGGACGGATCTACGGGCTACCAAGGCCTCAAGCCACAGGAACAGGGCCAAGTATCTGATGCGCGCTACAACACGATTGAGGAAGAGTTGAAGATCGCGCAGACACGACTGGAGCAAGAGGGCGAAGCCAGCAACATGGAGATTGCTGCTCTCAAGCGCGATCTTTGGGTGAGCGTAATCCGGAGATGGCTGAACAATTGCTGTCGCCGAGTCATCACCGGCTGGCGTAGCGAGGTGGCGCGGAAGCAGTACTTCAGGGTCGTGTGCTGCAGGCGAGAACAAACTTTACGTTCACGGTGCAGCAGGGGTCTTTTACAACGCAGCTTTTTTGCGTTTTGTATTGTGTTGTCCGAAAGTAAGCGACTTCGCCACGCTGGCGTCACTGCCGCTTCCGGATGGCTCTTTTTGTGCGTCCGAAAACATTTGCACGCTTGGCTAGCTCGTGTCGACTGGAAGGCATATGTGCAGAGGCTAGAATCGAAGTGCAAAGCCAAAGCTGCAGCACGTGTCTTTCACTGCTGGTCACGCGTTCCAGCGCAATCTGCACCTGGCCTTGATTCAGAAATGGTGGCTGCAATCATGTCACCGACATCGACCGCATCGATTCTGCCCAAGGCCGCACAGGTTATGGCAGATGCCAAGGCGACATTGAGTTGCGCTCAGGAGCATACCGTTGGGATCCGAACATTGGCTCAGTCGAAGCCAGCTTATGTCGACAAAGGCATGCAGAGCTTGAAATGGGAAAGCGACGCGTCTGTTCAGTGTGCACTGGATGGCAGCGATCACTCAGCTCCAAGAGGGTCTGTGTTGCAGCACGCTCAAGTGCCAAAGACAACCAGTTGCACGCAAACTGCTGAACAAGCACTCTGCTCTAAATGCAGTGTTGCAACGGTGTCGACCGCCAGTCAGAGTGACGCTGTGGAAGACCTTTGCTTTCCGATTGTGGCTGTCGAGCCCGGCGTTAGGTCCCAAAAGGACTCAGCGGTTGTCTTCAGACGCATGCAAGAAAACCTCGACGTAGAGCAAAGGGAGTCTCGACGTCTCCGCGAAAAATTGGCCACAGCGCTTGAATCTGTCAAGAGACATGAGGAGTTTCTGAAAAGTGCCCAGGATTCTGACAGGCGTTTAAAAGAAAGCCTACAGGTCGCTCACGGGCAGCTTCACCGTGCCTTGCGTGGCGCCGAAGAGGATAGGCGCCGTGCTACCCAGCTCGGACAGGAACTGGAGCAGGTGGAACGCAAACTGTTGATGGCGCATGAAGAGCGAAATGAATTGCGAACTATTGTCTCTGACGAAAGACGAAAAAATGCCCGGGGTCATGTCGGCAACGGAATATTTTCTCGCACTGCGAGCATGAACAGTCGTTACCAATCACCGCCGCAGTCTCGGCAACTCATTCCTCGCCATGATTGTCACAGCACCAAGTCATCACCTCCGGGCTGCTTGATTGAAGCTAAAAACACGCTGGCAACCAGACTGCAGCCCAAAACCTCGGTGCGTAGTGTATGAAAGTGAGAGTGTGTATGAGGTGGAGCGAATGTGCGTTTGCAAGTACTCGAGATCTCTTTGCTGACAAGGTGCCAACCGGCAGGCCCAGGTGTTGCCTGTGCGCAGAATGCGGCTCATGTGTCTGAACATGGCACTGTCAAAACAATGGCGCCGCATTTCTGTCATCTATGCTGCATGGGTCTCACTAGCTCGGCAACGCAGCCTTCAGCGCAAAGGCATCATGCGGATAACCTCCCGTCGGTTTTACTGTATTATGCGCATCTATCTTGGCGTGTGGTGGACCTTCAGCAAAAACTCTTACCGCCGTCGTGTTTTACTGGTATTGTACTGTCCCACAAATCCAGATCCGCATGCTTGTCTTTTTTCGCTACGCAAAGGCGCTGTCTACGCCTGATCAATGTGTCTTGCAGGCGGTTGCCTTGGCCCAGCGATGCCGTCGGACTATGCGGAGTGTGCTGAAGGAATTGAAGCGCTCGGTCTTTGCCTCGCGAGCAGCTCGCGAGTTGTATGGCCTTGATGATTCGATTTTATCGCCGGTGCCGGATGCGCCGTCTCGCAATGCGCCTAGTAGTATCAATCGCCCCCGGTGGGTCGCTGTGTGTTATGCCGTGTCTTGCTACACACCCAACGACTCAAAGCAGCCGGCGCTGATTGTGTTTGATGACAGGCTCAACTCGATGGCTATGAAGATTCAGGAAGGAAGGAGAGTCATGAGAACGCTGGACCAGTCCATTTCGACTGTTGGTTCTGAGGTGAGATCTGGAGGCTGCTGAAGCACAGCTTTATCGATTCATCACTTGCTATGGCACGACAAGCTTGACGCTGATTTGTGGGGTGTACTCTAGGTGCAAAAGTATGAAATGGCTTTTCGAAGTGCCGAGGCTGTGATCAATGAGCTTGCTGACCGGTAAGCGTGGGCCATTCTCGATCTCGTCAACATTCCAAACTTGATCTCATTTCATACATGTCGGCGCACGCACTCGTTTCCTTGTCCAAACTTCAGAGTGTATTCTCAATGACCTCTCTGACTCGACTCTTGCTGCTGGATTCTGTTCAATCTGTCGACAGCATCCACTTGCTTCAAGAGGAGGAAACTGCTCGAAAGTGCATAACCTCGCCTCCAAAGACGGAACCGACAGCAGTGCCAACTATTCCGCATGGGAGATCGCATCCTGGAGACGCGGTCGAGAGTCAATCCTCGAAGCGCCTCCAGGTCGCGAACCGGTCAAACACTGCGAAAGTGCTGCCAACCAGGAGTGCATCCGATTCGAAGCGTTGCGGGCGAGGGACACGCACGAAAATTGAATGTGACTCGCACACCATGCTCGCTGTCGCGCATGGCGGCGCTATGAAGGTTCACGCGGCGCAGAGTCTCAAAAGGTCGGGCGATGCCAGTTCGCAAGCTGAGGTACGCGCTGTCTGTGCTTGTTGCACAAGTTTGTGATCTGTTTCTGCAGTCGTGCTATCGAGGCTAAGAAAGTCATTGACCTTTCGAGGGTTCCCCAATGTGTCAGGTCCCGACACACGACGATGAAAAGTTCGGCAACGTGCCAAAGGCATACCTGGAAAGCGGCCAAGCTTCTGGCCCCAGCCCCCAGCGCCACAAGAGAGAACGCTCGAGCGAGCGCCGCTACAGGGTTTTGGGCGAATTGGTGGCGACGTGCTCAGATCATCAAACGGAAGAGCCAGAGCCCACGCCACGCCACCACACGTGCCTCGTCAGCTCCACCGGATTCTTCTCGCCACAGCTCGCTGTGAGTGAATTTGGGCATCTGAAACACTTTACGAATGCGTAGGTGCTAGCTACGGCATACAGTGGCTGTTCCGTAAGGAGGATGCAGAAGGGAAACGAGAGCACATAGCTAAAGTGTCATGATCAAAGGCATGCCTCGGAGTATGTTTGGTCTGACGTTTCATCTGTGCGTTCGCATGCGTGATGCAGGACGCAAGCTTGGCCAGCAGTGGCCCACCACCTACGCCCTCTGAATACTCAACTGGCCCTGGGCAAGATGGTCTGAGAGGCAGCCCATCTCCTGTGCCCACTACTCCTGGACTACTGACTCCTTCAGGACGAATCTTTAGTGGCAGGGTCCGTCAGCTGTAGGGAGGAGAAGGAAGAGGAGGAGGCAGGGGAGGCGCCAGATGGGATATGCGCAAGGAAAAAGCAGCTTGCGGCGATTGCGGCCTCTGCGAGTCCTCTAAAAGGATGCTATCGTGCGGATTAAAATCTGGCCTGACTCTCCTTGGCGGACCGCTGTGACTGTGAGTGTAGTTGCCCTGGACCCCCGTTGTGCACTTTGAAACTTCCAGTATTTTCTCAACAAAGAAAGCTAGTATCAATATCGCTGGCCTCCTGCACATCTTGTCGTTTTTGTGAAGAGGTGAATTAGGGAAGAGGAGAAGCGGCTTCACGGAGGCGCGTTGGAGGTGGCGCCAGCTCCGCCCTGTCCGCGGCCCGCCACTATGTCCGCCGCCCCGGCGCGCGTCCGAGGATTCGCACCCGGCTCAGGCGGCTCTCCCCCGCCAGAAACTAAAGCTGTGTTTGTGATGCGCGTGGCGGGGCACAGCACCATCCGTGCAGGGCGCACAGCGACGCCAGCAAGCCAATGGGCAGTTCCTCTCTTGAAAGAAATGCCGATGCACGGGTGGTATTCCCTGCCTCCTCCCCTCCCCACGTGGCTAGCGCAACACCACGCCGCGGCAACAGCGGCAGGGGCTTGCAACAAATCAGCACGACATGCGATAAACGTGCATTTTCACGTCAAACGCGCCATGTTGTAAGTCGGCCTCTTGTATCACTTTTCCATGCTCCCGCCTCCTCTCCGTGCGAGTCCGGCCCGCTGTGTCCCCGCGCGACCGTGCGTACTGTACTGCGCTTCTGCATCCGGCGAGGCAGCCTGCAGGGAGCTATATCTCCTGGCTACGCTTACTTGTCCTGCGGAGATGCATGCGTCGTTAGTCGCCACACCTGGGGCAGAAGCAAGCACGGGCACTTGGAGCAACGCTCGCACCTTGTCGTCCTCGTCGTCGTCCTCGTCGTCGTCGTCAAAATCCTGCGGGAGAGGGGCGGGGGAGGAGGTGTGGGTGGATGGGTGTGTGGTGGTGGGTGGGGGGTGGGAACGGAGCGGCGATCACGGAAGGCGGCAGGCGAGCGGTGGAGATTGGGGGAACTCAAGCCAGCAAATTAAGGGGGGGATGATGGCATGCCGGGTAGGTGAAAGCACCTCAGGGTTCCTGACAAAGCCCCTGGAACCGGAGCCAGGTGCAACCTTTCGGCCCTGCGGCGCCCCGCCCCCCAGGCAGCCGCAGCCGTAGAGGATGGCAGCGACGATGCCTGCGCGCCGTGCAGCAAAGAGTTTGTCCGCGGCTGAGGTCAGCCCCAGTCTGCAAGCGTGGGTTGCGCACGCACCGTCCAGTGGCCCCTGCCCAGCGCCCACACCAAGCTGCTGCACGCACCTAGCAGCATGAGGATCACAGGCAGCAGCTCCATGGCTCCCACGGGCGGTAGGTCGTCGTCTGCCGCCATCGGATGAGGGAAGAGAGGCGCAATCGCGAGGATGCACGAACTCAAGTGCAAGCCCACCCCATGGGCGGCACGCAGCTCGCGCAGCAGCTGCGCGAGTGGCGGTACGGGCACGATGACGCGGGGCAACTGGGCGCGTCATCGCACCGCAAAGCCTCGCGCACGCTGGTCGAGGTGCGCTGCGCTCTGCGTACGCGCCACGTGCTCTTGCGGCGGGCCTGTGTGTGCAGATGCACGCGTGACCCCACGCATGTCGCGCGCTCGCGCAGCTATGCGTGCGCGTCCTCGCGCGGGGCATCGCTGCTGGACGGCTGGAGTTGCTGGAGCATGGCCCATGGGTGCCGGTGGAGTTCCTGGAGGCCGCCATGCGGACCGCATCGGGTACGCATGTCGCTCCGTCCTGTGCGTGAGGGGCGTGCACGGCTGCAGACTCACTCGGTGCGCTCTCGTCAATGCCAGAGCTCTCGCCGCACACCATCACGGACGAGACGCTTGTGTGCTTTATCGCGCGCTGTTGCGACAGCCTGACGCGGCTGCATGCCAACGGGTGCCCAAGGGTCACGGACGCCGCGGTCAAGGCCGCGTGCCAAACCTGTCCCCTGCTGCGGCACGTGGATCTGCGAGGTACCAGCGTCTCCGAGCAGGGCGTCATCGCCCTCGGCAAAAACCTCAAGAGGCTGGAAAGCGTCTGGCTGAGCGGGTGCGACGGCGTGTCAGACTTTGCCGTCACGCGGCTCCTGCTCAGTGTGCCGCAGCTGAGCGACCTCCGTCTGCGCAACTGCAAAAAGCTCGGTGATGACGCTGTGGCTGCCCTCGTCCGCCAAACCGCGCTGCAGGCGCTGGACCTGGGGGGGCTCTGCAGGGTCTCGGAAGAGGCGCTAGTGCGTGTTGTGCGCACAAACTCGACCCTCACCCTCCTGAACTTGACCAAGTGCTCCCTCGTCGGCTCTGGTGATACATATATGTATACGATACATATATACATATACATATACATGTTACATGTTACATGTTACATGGACATGGATATGTATATGTATATGCATATGCATATGCATATGCATATGTATGTGTACATTACACACACACACACAC
>Ga0115006_10001830_pt1 | contig 13631 bp, 10 predicted proteins | sample ArcOceMetagenome_3_FD_88943 | JGI IMG/M metagenome (GOLD analysis project Ga0115006, IMG submission 88943) | Marine eukaryotic phytoplankton communities from Arctic Ocean - Arctic Ocean- Svalbard ARC20M Metagenome | ecosystem: Environmental > Aquatic > Marine > Oceanic | place: Arctic Ocean...
AGAAGAGTGCTCTTTACTCAGTTGCTCTAAGTCACTTGGAGTTAGATTAGCTGCATCTGCAAGTTTAGCTTCTACCTCTGTGAGATGCTTCTTTGCATTAGTCAATTGCTCTTCTTTTTGGTCTAGCTTTTTTTGAAGTTTCTTTAATTCTTCCGCTTTCTCATCTTTTTGTCTCCAAGAGTTTTTAGAATTATCTTCAATGGAAGCATTAGGTTTTGCCTTCTTACGCTTTCGGGTTTCACTTGTGAAGCCTTCATTTTCTAGCTTAAAGAGATATTCCTTATATGTGCCAGGATATTCTCGTACGTCTTCGTCTTGTATCCACCAAACCTTGTTAGCTAGTTTCTCGATAAAATACCTGTTGTGAGATACAAATATAAGCGTGCCTTCGTAGCTTTTTAGAGCTTCTATTATCACTTCTATACTATCTATGTCCAGGTGATTAGTAGGTTCATCCAGTAATAGGAAATTAGCCTCAGATACTAATGTTTTGGCTAAAGCTACACGAGCTTTTTCACCACCACTTAGTACTTTTATTTTCTTAAATACATCATCTCCGCCAAAGAGGAAACACCCAAGCATAGAGCGTAGTTCCATTTCAGTCTTGTGGGGAGCGTCATACTGCAGTTCTTGTAGTATCTCATACTCCATGTGCAGACTCTCTAGCTGATGCTGTGCATAGAAAGAAGGTTCTACATTATGACCTTGTTTTCTTGTGCCATCAAATGGAAGCTCGTCCGCTATAATGCTTAGAAAAGTAGATTTACCCGTACCGTTGGCTCCGATTAGAGCTATCTTATCTCCACGTACTATTTCTCTGTTTACATCATCAAAAAGCACCTGATTATTGAAGCCTTGCGTGATACCATTAAGGTCCATCACTACTTTACCGCTTTTAGTACCCAGCTTGAAGTCTATCTTTAGATTACTTTTATCTTCAGCTATGACTTCTATTTTATCTATTTTTTCTACCATTTTCACCCTAGACTGTACTGCCTTGGCTTTACTAGCTGTAGCTTTAAATCTATTGATGAATTTTTCCTGTTCTTTAATATATTGATCTTGATTGGCAGCTTGTCTGCTTATCAAGTCATCTCTCTCTACTTTAGCCTTTAAGAAAAAGTCATAATTACCTTCCCAGAGATAGAGTTTTTTACCACTCAGCTCCGCAGTTTTAGTAATCATTTTATTCAGGAATTCTCTATCGTGCGATACTATGATAACACTACCCGGATAGCCGCTTAGGTAGCTCTCTAGCCACTCTATACTGGGTAAATCCAAGTGATTGGTAGGCTCATCCATTAGCATGATGTCTGGCTGCTCTAGAAGCATTTTAGCTAAAACAGCTCGCATACGCCATCCACCACTAAACTCTTTCATAGGTCGGTCTAGGTCTGATGTTTTAAAACCTAGTCCCTCCAAAATCTCAGCAGTCTTATTATCCATGTTATAGCCATCTAGAGCGTCAAACTCTTCCTGGTAATCAGACATACGTTGAATATTTTCTTCACTCGGGTCAGTCTCCATGAGTGCATAGAGTTTCTCAAGCTCGTCTTGTAAGAACATAGCACGGGAAAATGCTTGTTTAGCATGTTCTAGTACCGATTTATTGCCATCTTCACTTATCATATCTTGCGATAGATAACCAAGATTTACACCACCCGCTTTGTTGATGGCCCCTTCTCGTACTTCATATTGACCCATTATAAGCTTGAGTAGGGTAGACTTTCCGGCTCCATTTTTACCAATAAGGCCTATACGTTCGCGTGGTTTTACAAACCAGTCTATGTCTTTGAAAAGGTAGTTACCGCCGAACTCGAAGGATACGTTTTGAATATGAAGCACGTCTTATAATAATTTGGTGCAAAGGTAAGCCTATAGTTTGGGTATGAAATAGGACTTAAGCTAATAAATACCAAAGGGCATAACCAACAATGAAACTTGCGAGTAAAAGGGCTACAATTATTTGGATGTATATTTTTAAATTTCGCTTACTAAAATAGGCTTTGGCTCGCTTTAGACCTTCGGCCAATTCTTCTTTAGTAAGTGGTGACGTATACTGATTATTAGATTCATTCCCTACACCAACATATAGATTTCTTATTTTTGTATAGCTTGCCCTAGCTCCTCTCAACTTTTTGTTGTTAGTCACTGCATTTCTTCCTTGCCCAGCAAAGCCTACGTCCATTTCTCAAAGATGACAAAAAATGCCCTCCACGTTTGTGAAAGGCATTTAATGTATTCTATTTTTATAATAGTAACTAACTACAAATCATGTCCCATCTTTTCCTTTTTAGTGGCTAGGTAGTTTTTATTATGTGGATTTGCTTCCACCTGTAGAGAGACATTTTCTACTATTTCTAGTCCGTAACCTATGAGCCCTTTACGTTTTTTAGGATTATTACTCATCAGCTTCATTTTGCTTACTCCTAAGTCACGCAGTATCTGAGCACCTACTCCATAGTCACGCTCATCCATCTGAAAACCAAGTTCTATATTGGCCTCTACTGTGTCTAGTCCATTTTCTTGAAGCTTGTAAGCTTTTAATTTATTTAGAAGACCTATTCCTCGACCTTCCTGATTCATATACACTATTACTCCTTTACCTTCTTTCTCTATGGTCTGCATGGCTTTATGCAGCTGCTCACCACAGTCGCATCTACAGCTACCAAAGATATCTCCGGTCAAGCAGCTAGAGTGTACTCTCACTAAAACGGGCTCCTCTTTTTTCCACTCTCCTTTTACTAGTGCTAGGTGATCCATACCATTGCTTACTTGCTTGTAAGCATAAAGCTCGAAGTCACCATAATCTGTAGGCAATTTTACGTCTATCTGTCGCTCTATAAGGCTTTCGTGCTTTAGTCTGTATTCTATAAGGTCCGCTATAGATACTATCTTCATATCGTGCTTAGCGGCTACTGCCCATAGATCTTTTAATCGAGCCATCGTCCCATCCTCATTCATTATCTCTACGATACATCCTGCTGGTTCAAAACCCGCTAATCTGGCAAAGTCTATAGCTGCTTCAGTATGTCCAGCTCTTCTCAATACTCCTTGAGTACGAGCTCTAAGTGGGAATATATGACCAGGTTTACCTAGTTCTTTTGGGTCAGTATTGGGGTTTACAAGAGCTTGAATAGTCATAGCTCTGTCGTATGCTGAAATGCCAGTACTAGTGCCGTGACCTATGAGGTCTACTGATATAGTAAATGGTGTTTCAAACTGAGCTGTATTCTTACCTACCATAAGATCCAAGTCTAGCTCATCACAACGTTCCTCGGTAAGAGGTACACATATTAGACCTCTTCCTTCTTTTGCCATAAAGTTGACCATTTCGGTAGTGACATTGCGAGCAGCGGTAAGGAAATCTCCTTCATTCTCACGATCTTCATCATCTACAACTATAATCATTTTGCCATTTTTTATATCTTCAATGGCTTCCTCTATGGTATTTAGCTTGAATTTACTCATATATGTGGTGCAAAGGTAGTATTTCTACCTACTTTAGAAATGCATATACAGACATATCTGTTTTAGGTTAGGTGGCTTAATTTTTAATAATTTTTTGGCTCCAAACAATTCCGTTTTTCTCCATTCGTACATAGTATATTCCACTAGGGAAGGATGATAGGTCATAGGTTAATGACTCCCCGTTATTGATAAACAAAGGGTTTATAGCTTGACCTTGACCATTATATACCATATGCTTAGCTCCTTGTATGTCGCCACCTGCTATTGTAAATTTACCATTAGAAGGATTGGGATATACCTTGTAGCCTAAATCTAGTTTTAGGTTTGGTACATCTAGAGCATGCACTACAGTGAAATTAACCTTGGTACTATTGCCGAAATCTGGGTTTATAACTTTTAAATTACCACCACCAACTTTTCCTAGTCTGCAGAATCCTGCACCATCATTATTGGCAAAGAAGCTTAGTCCATCTCCACCCGCATCATCTATTACTAGGGTATAGCAACCTAAACCAAGTCTAAGTGTATCTCGGAATATTGAAGAGTTTGCTAACCCGCTTCGCTCAAAAACGACAGTCTGCCATTCATCGTAAACCTTTATACTAGTCTCATCTGTCCCGTTATTCGTTCTGTAGAAAAGGGCAATCTCTTGTGGGTACACATCTGGAAACTCAAAAGTACTGTGATATATATTATTCGCCTTGTACTCATCAGCAGTAGTATTGCCCTCTATAGCCATTATCTCGGCAGAGAAGGTATTGTTGCCTAGTATTCCTGAGGTGTATATAGAATTATCTATTGGAAAATATACTGTCTCGATCTCACCAGAGCCTAGATCACACGGCCACGTAAAAGTGCGTTTATTGTTTCGGTCATTTATCCAGTAATCTACAGTCATACTATAGACTCTGTTTTTACCATTATTTTTCACCTTCATTTTAGGGCTCACACAAGTTGGATTATTTCTGGCATGTTCTACCTTGGTAGATGGCTCCATTATATCTTCTATACCTAGGTCGTACCCAAAATTATATGCTCCGTAACTAACTATCTGATTGTTTACTATGTACCTAGAGTCTCCAGATCCTGCATCTAAGCCGTAATCTAATGCTATAGATTCGCCTCCAGTTACTGTGCCTGTGATATCATACTCTGCTAGGTCAGTTGCCATACCTGGGCACCACCCAGTTCTATCATATATCCAGGTGCCTCCTTGTGGGTATATAGGATTGTCGCCGCATGTTTTCCATACAGATCTAGTAAATGTTTGGTCATTTGCTTTTATAAAATGATTTCTAGGTATGAATTCTCCTTCTTGCCCGTGACCCGAAATAGCAGAACGAATTTTGAAACCCTTTGCAGTATCAATGGTTTTGTATGCGATAGGTGGGAAGTAAACATCATTAGCTAATATCTGTGAGTAGTTTGCTGAGTATTGCTGTGTAGGCCATATCTGGTCTATAGCTAAGACTTCTCTCGCAGGTGTTCCTTTAATAAACAAAAACTTAATGTCCATTTCTTCTTGATTTTGACCGCCTCTACTTAGGAACATACGTTTCTCTCCTTTTAGCACAGGAGTAAAATCCGTCACATCAAAAGTCCAAGTTTTACCCTTTTGTCCAAGGTCTAGGTTTATGCCATATGGAGTTACAAAAGACATAATCTCTAAACGAGAAGGCCATCTGCGTGTATAGTTCAGTTTATTAATATCAATTGTGCCATCTGGTGTTGCCGTTATTCTGTCATATTCTAAACTATAATCATTATAGTATATTTCAGGCTCATCAGAATTCCATCTTTCATTAGATTCTATTTCTACTATTACGTCGTTTATGGTTGTATTATATGCACGTTCTATGGCATATTTTTTTACCAAATTAGAACTATGTGCTACTTCATCAAAAGTATAAGTGGTAGCATTGGTTACATCATAATTGCCTGTAAGCCAGCCGATATTAGGACGATTTGCTGAGTATACAAAATCCTTAAATAAAGTAGGAGCTCTATGCTTACCTACTTGTTCTTCGCCATATAGATCTAGATCTGCACCCGTATTACTTAGATCAGTTTTTAAACCTCCGCTAAGTTCTTCAAATCTGAAATATGCTTTAAGGTTGTTAAAATTAGCATCAGTACTCATAGGGTGTTTTCTCATGAGCTTTTGCAGGTCATTTTGAGACAAGGCTATATCCCAAATTCGTACATCATCTATGCTACCCACAAAATACCTATCGTTTATTCCGCGACTTACTCTTAGTTTTATATCTGATACAGTATTGATGGCAAATTCTGTAGTGGCACTAATTATCTCTAAATTTCCATCTACATATAGCTTTATATTAGATACATTACTTCCATCTAGTACACAAGCCACGTGGTGCCATTTATCATCGTTTACTGGAGTGGTGGCATTTATACCTCCGCCATTTACTTCTAGTCGTAACGAACCATCTGTATTAGTCCTGAAAACCCATTTCTGTCCACTAGCATTTTTACCCCAACCTACTATTTCTTGATTTGCTCCAGAAGTTTTAATCCAAGCCTCACATGTTCTGTTTTGAGAACCCATTACGCCTTCGTACGACTTAGATTCTAAGTAGTTAGTTCCGTTTAGCATAATGTAGCTAATATCTGTAGATGCTATACTTCTTGTAGTATCTTGTAAAGTACTCTTTACCAATAGTTCTTGAAAACTAATAGACTTAGAGCTGGTGAATTCTATTAAAATATTGGAGGTACCATCCCATACTATTGGCGTATGAAATTGAATCTGGTTAGTACCCGTTGTAAATTCATACTTATTGCTGAATACATTTTCAAAGCCACTAAGTTCAATACTTTGTAGATTTAGGGAATCCTGTGTAGAGTGTTTAATGTTGATTCTCAAATCACTTACTTCCATCGTGTTATCCGCATCTATCACTAGTCCCCATACATTGCCGGCCGAGAGTCCTGACGCTGTAAGTTCCGCTGCGGTATATAGATGCTGAAAACGAGCGGGTATTCCTCCAAGTGTACCTGGAATTCCTAGATTAGTAGAGATAGTACCAGAGCCTACTTGTGCTGTATCTAGGCTACTAGAGCTATTTGCTTGTGTTGTGATCTTGGTGTTCCTGTAATAATCCTTAATAGCCGTCTCTTTATAGTTAAAGGTAGAGCCACTGAATCCATCAATCACATATTCATTAGTAGTAGATAGTAAAGAATCTGCTTTCGAATTATCTTCTATGTACGTATTACAGCTATAATCCCACTCTCCACAGCCTAAATTTCTATTAGACCCCGTGCTCACTCTAGCTCCTTTGCATCTCATAGAGTATTGCATCAGTATTTTAGAGTAGGAATCTGTCCCGTCGGGGAACTGTACCATAGTATCTCTTGTGGTTTTACTATAGTCTAAGGTTTGTACCACTATAGTGTCTTGAGCTATCAAAGACAAAGAAAAAAAGGATAAAAGAGTAAAAAAGGAAACTTTCAAATTCGACATAGGCTTCGAAAATACGGATAGTTTATATTATTTAGTAGCATTTAGTGCAAGATAAAAATGAGGATTGTATTTATATTTATTTCTTTGTAGTCTTGAATATCTTATTCGTTGCAAATCGATTTCCGTTTCCGCCTTTCAGAGGAGATAAACTCAAGATATATAATCTTACACGCAGACTTGCCGCTAAGCATGATCTATACTTAGTTACTTTCTACGAAAAGAGGGAAGAACTCAACTACCTTAAAGACATCCAACCGTATTTTAAAGAAATAGAGTTAGTCTATTTGCCGAAATGGCGTTCTGTACTGAATGGGATTCCAGCTTTGTTTTCTAGTACTCCGTTACAGCTTGCCTATTTTAAAAGTAGTAAGATGAAACGTATGGTTCAGTTGGCTATAGATCAGTATGATATAGATGTTGTACATACACAGCATTTACGAATGAGTCAATACACAAGAAAGATAGACCTACCGAAAATTTTAGATTTGCCAGATGCTTTTTCATTGTATTTCAAACGAAGAAAGGAGACAGAGAGACCATTAGTTAATCGTTTAATTGACGCTATAGAGATAGGTAGACTAACTAAAGCAGAGAAAATAATAACTAAATACGATAAGACTTTGGTTTGCTCCATAGAGGATAAAAAGTATTTAGATAAACTACACAAAACAGATAATGTAGACATACTGCTCAATGGAGTTGATCTAGAGACGTTTGATGTAGGAGAGGGGCATGATTATTCTCACAATCATACGCTACTATTTACGGGCAATATGGACTATGCTCCTAATGTAGATGCAGTACAATACTTCGTAAAAGAGATGTGGCCAGCTATATCAGATGCTAATCCAAAGACTCAATTTATAATAGCAGGACAGCGACCTGTAGATGCTGTCAAAAAACTGGAAAATGATAGGATAAAGGTCACTGGTTTTATTCCTGACCTGAAGGACATGTACGCTGAAGCAAGTGTAGTAATAGCTCCGCTTAGATTTGGTGCTGGCACTCAGAACAAAGTGCTAGAAGCTATGGCCATGGGAGTACCTACGGTATGTACTCACATCGGTTTCGAAGGCCTACAGATAGCAAGCGGACAAGGCGTGATAATGGCTGAGGAAAAAGAAAAATTTATTCTAGAAGTAAATACCCTACTATCAGATACTGCTAAGAGGCAATCAGTAGGAGAGCAAGGACTAGAAATAGCTCGTACTAGCTTTAGCTGGGATAAGATAGCTCTAAAACTAGAGACTTACCTGCAAGAAGTAGCTAGGAGATAAATATAGTCTAACATCCGTTTCTGAATCTTAAACTAAGTGCATAAAAAAAGCCCAAGACTGTTGTCTTGGGCTATCCATTAGAATCGATTAAATATTGTATTAATATCTATCGTTTTTCTGTGGTCTGTCTTCTGCTATCTTTACTACTAGGTCTCTTCCTTCATAAGAAGACTCGTTTAGTTCAGATATAGCTTTTTGTGCATCAGCATCTTCAGCCATCTCTACAAAACCAAATCCTTTGGATCTGTTTCTGTCTCGGTCAAAAATTACTTTAGCAGATGTTACCTCGCCAAATGGCTCGAAAATCTCTCTAAGGTCTTGGTCGTCTGCACTGAATGGCAAACTTGCTACGAAAATGTTCATTGTGTTTATAAAAAAATGTGTTGAATAATTACAGGAGACCGCTTTGGCAAAAGCTCTTTAAAATAAATATGAAAGCCATTTTTATCTCACTTATATCCTACAAAGTTAAACAAATATTAGGTGGAGAATATATTTTATTTTCTAAGAGCGTACATTACTAGCATTCCTCCAGTGATATACATTATGAGACTATATACTGCTGGAGCTATACCGTATGCGGGATTAGATAGAAGAGTACCCGCTATAAATAGTGCCATTGTTCCGTTCTGTATGCCAGATTCTAAAGCTATGGTGACGCCTGACTTTTTTCCTAAGTTAAATACACGTGCTGTGAGTAATCCAAGGCAGATGGTTATCACATTCAATGCTAGGGCAAGTAATCCTGCATCTGCGAAGTAGGAAACAATATTTTCTTTTTCTTTGATGACTATACCTACTATTATAAGGGTGAGTAGCGATACGGATATAATCCTGATGGGACGCTCCATTCTCTGTGAAAATGAGGGAGCATACCTTTTAATTATCATACCCAGAAACATGGGTGCTATTACTATGAGCAACATCTTCAAAATAGTTTCTAATATGGGCAGCTGTATAAGTTGAGATAGGCCTCCAAAATGCTCTAGAGCTATATTGACTATGAACGGGATGGTGAATATGGTAACCACACTAGTAATAGCGGTTAGAGTTACAGATAATGCGGTGTCTGCTTTCGCTAAAAGAGAGAGCAGATTAGAGGTAGGTCCGCCCGGACTAGCAGATAGTATCATAATACCCACAGCTACTTCTGGCGAAGCTGGTAGTAATGATACTAATAGGTATGCTATTAAAGGAAGTAGAATCAACTGATTAAGTAATCCCAAAAGAACCAATTTTGGACTTCTCAAGACCCTTTTAAAATCATTTATAACTAGGTTTAGACCCATTCCCCACATAGTTATAGCTAAGGCTATACCCAAGATTATTGTTGCTGTATTATTCATTGTTATTATTCGTTTTAGACGTTAAAGTAGATGATACACTTTTTTCGTAGTCAATAATAGCCTAACTATTCCAGTTTCCCAATATAAACGCCTAATATTGCAGCCTTTTAGCAAGTAATGATTACAGTAAACGATTTATCTATTCGATTCGGAAAAAGAGTACTATTTGACGAGGTTAACCTAAAATTTACCACTAACAACTGTTACGGTATAATAGGTGCCAATGGAGCAGGTAAATCCACATTTTTAAAAGTACTTACAGGTGAGATGGAATCTACATCTGGACATGTGTCTATAGAAAAAGGCAAGCGTATGGCGGTATTAAGCCAAGATCACTTTAAGTATGACGAGTTTCCTGTATTAAATACAGTAATGCAAGGGCACACAGAGATGTATGCCATTATGCTAGCAAAAGATGAGCTCTATGCCAAACCAGATTTTAATGAAGAAGATGGTATTAAAGCTTCTGAACTAGAAGAAAAGTTCGCCGAAATGAACGGATGGATGGCTGAGAGTGAAGGAGGTGAATTACTAGAAGGTCTTGGGATAGGTTCTGATAAGCATCATATGCTTATGAAAGATTTAAGTGGTAATGAGAAGGTTAGAGTGCTGATAGCACAGACCCTTTTTGGTAATCCAGATATACTAGTAATGGATGAGCCTACAAATGATTTGGATATAGAAACTGTAGCTTGGCTAGAAAATTTCATTATCAATTTTCCTAACCTAGTAATAGTAGTATCTCACGATAGGCACTTTCTAGACTCTGTATGTACTCAGGTAGTAGATATAGATTTCAAAAAAATAAGTCAATTTGGTGGTAACTATACTTTCTGGTACGAGAGTTCTCAGTTAGCATTAAGACAACAGCAAAATCAAAATAAAAAATCTGAAGAGCGTAAGAAAGAACTTCAAGACTTTATAGCTAGGTTTAGTGCCAATGTAAAAAAATCTAAGCAGGCAACATCTCGTAAAAAGATGCTGGAAAATCTAAATATGGATGAAATCAAGCCGTCTAGCAGAAAATATCCTGCCATCATATTTGTACAAGAAAGAGAAGCTGGAGACCAAATACTTAACGTAACAGGATTAACGCTAGAGCCCTATTTTAGAGACATTAGCTTTAGTTTAAATAAAGGCGACAAGGTTTTTTTATACTCTAAGCATAGTATCATTACTTCTAAATTTTACCAAGTTTTGAATGGCGAAATACAGCCAGATTCAGGTTCATTCGAATGGGGTATTACTATTAATCCTGCCTATTTACCAAATCATAATGACGAGTATTTTCAATCCAAATTAAGCTTGGTAGATTGGCTAAGACAATATTCCGAAGAAAAGGATGAAACTTTTATCCGTGGCTTTTTAGGTAAAATGCTATTTAGTGGAGATGAAGCATTGAAAGAGTGTAATGTTTTGAGTGGAGGTGAAAAAGTAAGATGCATGATTTCTAGGCTTATGCTCAGTAATCCAAATATGTTGATGCTAGACGAACCATTAAACCACTTAGACTTAGAAGCTATTACGGCGTTTAACAATAGTCTTAAAGACTACAAGGGCACTGTATTATTTACTTCCCATGACCACCACTTTATCCAGAGTATAGCCGATAGAGTTGTAGAAATAGGACCTAACGGATTGGTAGATAAACCTACCGACTATGATTCATATCGAGAAGATAAAGAGATTACAGAAAGAAGAAACGAGCTATATGCGGGGGTTTCTTTAGAATCCATTTAACAATAACTTTAATAAAAATACATGAAACAAATTTTAATTTTAGCTCCAATCGCATTTATTTTTAGTGCGTGCAGCCAGTCAGGAGTAACTGTAGATACTTCTAAAGCAACAGAACTTTCTAATGAGTTAGATTCCGTAAGTTACTTATTAGGTCATAGCTATGCTAAAGGTCTCAAATCCAAAGGCGGTGTAAGCGTAGTAGATCATAAGTCATTCTTGGTAGGAATGCAGAGAGCTTTTGAAGATAAAGAAGTAGAAATAAATGAGGAAGAGGCAAGTGCATTTATGCAAGCATATTTCAGCAAGATAGATGAAGCGAAAGCTGCAGATGCTAAAGCTGAAGAAGATATATTCCTTAATGAAAACAAAGCTAAAGATGGTGTAAGTGTTACAGAGTCTGGATTACAATATTCAGTAATAAAAGAAGGTAACGGCCCGAAACCACTAAAAGAAGACAAAGTAAAGGTGCACTACACAGGTAAACTTACAGACGGTACTGTTTTCGATAGTTCGGTAGAAAGAGGAGAGCCAACTGTATTTGCTGCAAATCAGGTTATTCCAGGATGGACAGAAGCTCTTACTATGATGCCAGTAGGATCTAAGTGGGAACTTGTAATACCATCTAATCTAGGATATGGCCCACGTGCCCAAGGTCCTATACCAGCTAATGCTACTTTAGTATTCGAAGTAGAGTTATTGGAAATAGTAACAGAGTAATATCACTGAAGTGAGAAACCTTCTTTTACTTAGCAATTCAACAAATTTTGGTGAGCAGTATATGCAATGGTGCAAAAGCATCATTGCATCTGCTGTAGCTGAAAACTCAAAGCAAATAGTTTTTATACCCTACGCCGGAGTAGGTTTTAGCTATGCCGAGTATACCGATAAGGTAAACAATGCTCTAGCTGAAGTAGGTATACAGGTTACTAATATAGACGACTGTGAAAATGATATAGAAGCCCTGCAAAATGCTTCTGCCATTTTTGTAGGTGGAGGAAATACATTTCATCTATTAAAAACTCTGCAAGACAAAAATCTAATAGAGCACATCAGGAATCGAGTTAATGATGAGGTACCTTATATAGGTTGGAGTGCTGGGTCTAATATAGCTAGCCCAACTATATGTACTACTAATGATATGCCTATAGTAGAGCTACAAAGCTTTGAGGCATTGAATCTTATTGAGGACCAAATCAACCCACACTATACAGATGAGACTTTGGCAAATCACGGTGGTGAGTCACGTCTGCAAAGGTTAAAAGAGTATCTAGCTGCAAACCAAGATAAAAGAGTGCTTTGCTTACCGGAAAATACATACTTAGCGGTAAGAGAGAATAAAATGACTTATGAGGGCAATGGAAACGGAATACTTTTGAATTATACTTCTAGCGAAACACTTCTTCCCAATACGATTATTTAACAAGTCGTTTTAGTGTAATATCTTTCAGTAGCTTCTCTTATTTTTCAAAAAGCATTTGTATTATTGCATTCAAATCATGAAAAATATCACAATAATCATTTTGTCCATTGTATCTATAGCTACAATGTTTGGCACTACAGGATGCGGTACAGACCCCGTAACTAAGCCAACTACTTCTGATAGTGCAGATACTATTGTAACTAGAACAGTATTTAATCAAATGAAAGTGGGTTTAGTACTCTATGATCTTAATCTTTCGGATGAAGAATCGTTTGCAGTTTATAATGCTACATCTAACACAACACTTCTCTTTGTAAAAGGAAACGACCCTGTAAATGGCGATGCAGATTTTAATTTGAAATTTCCAGGTAATCTAGCGGATACTTTTACAACTCATAATGACGGTGGACTTAGGTTTGATTGTGGTACTGGAACCATAGGAGATATAAGACGTCAAGAGTATAGTGCTGATAACTCTGCATTTACAGCTATTATAACTGAATACGGAGCAGTGGGGTCCAAAGTGAAAGGAACCTTCTCTGGTATGGTAAAAATTGGTACCAACTCTGTAAATGTGACTGAAGGGAAATTTAATGTAGTCAGAATATCTGACGAATGATATATACTTTACTATCTCATTCTAAGTTAGCTATATAGTTTAGTTAGGATAAGATCACATAAAAAGACCCAGTAATATTATCATTACTGGGTCTTTTTATGTTTATTTTATTGGTACTGTATTATACTGCTCGTTTATAACAGATTTATAATTTAAGAGAATTCTCCGAAATTCTTTCTAAATCTAAATATTGCTATCAAAAAAAATAGAGGCATAAAAAAAGACTAACATTCTGAACGTTAGTCTTTTATTTTTGAGGTCGGAACCGGAT
>Ga0115006_10001831_pt1 | contig 13630 bp, 13 predicted proteins | sample ArcOceMetagenome_3_FD_88943 | JGI IMG/M metagenome (GOLD analysis project Ga0115006, IMG submission 88943) | Marine eukaryotic phytoplankton communities from Arctic Ocean - Arctic Ocean- Svalbard ARC20M Metagenome | ecosystem: Environmental > Aquatic > Marine > Oceanic | place: Arctic Ocean...
TCCCCCCCTCCCTCTCTGCCCCCTTCCCTTCTTTCTCTCTCCCTCTCTCTGGCTGGTTTGTCTGTCTTCCTGTGAGTTTCTCCGGTGTGTGTCTGTCTCTCTGCGTGTCTCTCTACTTCTTGTGTCTGTCTCTCTGCGTGTCTCTCTACTTCATGTGTCTGTCTCTCTGCGTGTCTCTCTACTTCATGTGTCTCCTCTATTGTCTCTCTGTAACACCTATCCCTCGTGTGTGTGTGTGTGTGTGTGTGTGTATGTGTGTGTGTGTGTGTGTGTATGTGTGTATGTGTGTATGTGTATGTGTGTGTGTTTGTGTGTGCACGCAGGGTTTTGCCGACACTAGACCCCTTGCGCACACTTTCCGGTCACCAGGTACCTCAAAACACACGCACACACACACAGACACACACACACACAGACACACACACACACAAACACACACGTGCATACGTACTGCACACCCGCCCACACGCACGCGAGGAGGCCAGAAGCATTCTGCCGTTGATTTCTGCATGTGTTTCGGAGTGCCCCTCTACCCCTGCCCCCCCGTGCCTCTCCCCCATGCCTGCCCCCCCTTCCCTGCTCCCCCGTCTCCACACGCCCTGCTTCCGGCTCTCCTTTCCTGTATGCTCTGCTGCCGATTTCTGATGCCATGCTGCTGGTCTCGCGCGCTTTGCTGCGCCTATGCTCCCGCGGTCTCGCTTCTCTCGGCACACAGAGGTGGGTATGGGACGTTGAATTTTTTTCCGACGCCTCGATGCTCGTGTCCTGTGCGAGCGATAATACGGCTCGCTGCTGGAATCTCTCCTCAGGTATGTCCATGAGCATGCCCGTGCGTCCCGCTTGCATGAGCGATCCCTCTGTATATGCCTCCGTTATGGAGATGTGCGTGCTACATGCATGTCAGACCTGGCAAATCCGCAGGCAGCGTCAGGCTTTTCGGCATGCACCATCACATGCATGCCCCACGACACGTCCGAGTAGCACTGCATCGCATAAGATCAGGGTAGCGTTTTTTGCGTCCGAACGGCTCCGTCTCGCCCACCACCGCTGCCGCCTCTTCCTCCTGCAGCAGCACTAAGTTGCGCGTCGCTCCCAAATACTGAGTGTTGCGTCTCTTGTAAAACAAATATGCGGGGGGGCAGGGGAGGTGGTCAACCAATTCACTGGGCACCACAAGGCTGTCATCAGCGTTTGTTTGCTGTCCTCGCTGCCGCAATAGGCCTCTTGCTCGTCTCCGACCGAAGTCCATTTTTCTTCATTGCTTGTCAATAAACTTTCCTCCTCCGGGTCTCGTCTCAGCGAAGTATGCCCGAGGGGCTACTTGTAATGTCACGGGGCTTTGGGAGTGAATTTAGTCAACTGAGTTCACGCCGTGAACAAAGTACCGTTTGAATTAGAATTAAAAAGGCGGGGCTGCTGCATGCTGGTTTTGTTGATAAAGATCGATTGTGTTGATATGAGCATGCAAAAAATTCATCACCATTACTTTTCCACACATGAGAAGCAACCACTTGCAACGCAGCTGCACTAACTTCTGCCACTGCCTTGTGGTACATCTGCTCCGAACTCTCTCTCTCTCTCTCTCTCGAAAGTTTGCGAGTGATCCGCCTGCACGGATGTGCGCTGCCAAGGCTTGGTCACTCAACTGCCTGTTTGCTGACGCTGTTTCTTGAACCGCCAAGTCTCGGGCCTTTTTCGCCTGCTCCAGAAATCCAGGCGCAGTGATTGGTGCTCATATTCATCAGGACACGGATTCGCGAATTCTCACGGAATGTGTCGGAATACTGCGGAAGGCGGAAAGGCGGTCCTTTGCGGAAACCGTAAAAAGGACAGATCGGGGCGCCACTGCCATCGCAATTAATCTCTTCTGCCAAAAGAAATAATAATAGAGACCGCTGCCATAATTAAAAAGTGCCAAAATAAATAAGATGTACAGTAGTACTAGTAATGCAAACTGCGTGTTTTTCTTCTGGCGATACGGGGTTGCCATGCGCGGCACTTTTCGACAGCCGTGTATGTGATTTCTTTAGCTAGTTGACTGATTAAGGGGCTTAGTTCGGAGCCCTCATTAAGGGACCCTTAAGCAGCGGGCGGGCTGGCGCATCTGCGCCACCCTGCTCAGCAGTTCTTCGGCAACACTGAGACACTAAAGACATTACTCGTTACGTCTAGTAACAGAGGTGTCTCCATCAGTCTCAGGTGTTTCCGGCGATCTGGAGATCCTCCAGTCGCCTACTTAATCAGTGCCGACTTGGGAGGCTCTCAGACCTTTTTCGCTCTCCACCGCCCACAGTCCTCCCTCCCTCCCTCGTGGGGGTGGTGGCGCTGATAGAACATGTCTTCTTTCTCAGTCCAGACCTTTTCCCGCTCTTAGGCAGGAATAGGTGCGCGATTTGGGCACGCGAAGATGCTGACGTTGGTCACTGAAAGCACAAAACCTTTCTTGTTTAGGATTTTTGGTTTCTCAGGGCGGGAAGGGAGATGACCCAGGAGTCCTCCGGCAAGCTCTGTGTTTAATCGTGTACACTCTGGGCAAAATCTTTCTCTTCTTGAATCTGTTTGCACACGCGGGGACACGTGCGAATATACCCTTCAATAGCTCTGATTCTGGCCATGTGGATCTATCCCTAACCTTATTGGGTGCCCAAGTGACCATCAAACAGGCCCCAGGACGGCCTATCCTACTCCTACTCCTCTTCCCCCTGATTAGCACCAGAGAGTGCCTGCTGAATGTGATCCTGTGCAGATTCAATCACTTCCCTGCGTTGGTAAGCTTCCTTGTTCAACCAGTCCTTTACTGCGTCTGAGCACGAGAGGGACGGAGGGGATTCGTACATGAACATGAGTGGTGAAAGATGGAGTTGGGAGCAAAGAAGAGATAGAAACTGTCATAAAACAAGAGGGCCAAAGAGCGCAGCAAAAAAGAGACGATAGCGTGGTTTGAGCACTTTCTACTGTACCGAAAGCCTCCCTCTCTCCCCGCCTGACCTCTCTTGCTTTGTGCATAAGTATTGTATGAACGTGTCACGCGTTGCATTGCATAGCACCTGCCATATCGTTGCACCACTTGGCGATTTCCTTGTGCTCCGGATATGCTTCCTGCGCCAGTTGTTTTTACCGAAACTATGCATCAGCTGTACAGCGTTGCAGCCCCCTCCTTCATTCATGCAAGAGCAGCGTGTGCTCTGTTGGGGCTTGGAAGGGCAGTTGACACGCTGTCGCAAATAATGCGAGTGCGCAGATGAGGTACGTGCGGACCTTCACGGAGTTGAGACGTTGGATGTGGAAAGCCGTTTGCATGCGCGCACGCTCTCGCACCGCTTGCACCTGTTATGACAAACATCTAGCATCATCAGCGCGAAGTTCTGCTATGGGCACTTTGCGCGCGTTTTCTCTTGACCTCTTAAGTCCTACAAATGTACCGAGGCTGGACTGGATTCGGCTTTCGCGTTGGAATCAGGTGCGCCCAAGACAAGATGCGTCATTACTTCAAGCGCCATGGCCATGTTGGAGCGAAGAAGAGGGTCAGTTTTTGTTTTGATGTCGTTTGTCTTCAGCTTTCCTGCATCTTGTAAGTGCAGGCAGGTGGGACACCTGGCTGCGGGCTTCCCTTGTTGACATCCTGACCACGTGTGCAGATAAGGTGTGAATGGACCCAAAGCGCAATCAAAAACATATATCACAGCACACACAAATGCGCAAGTAATCAGGCACAAAATGAGCGCATGAGAACACATAGGATGCACCGAGGCAAACAATCAGGATGCGCACGCCGTGAAGTTGCACAATCGTTTCGACTGCCAGATCGTAGTAGGGCGAGTTGTGAAGAATGCCTTGGAGAAGCTGCAGGCATGAGAATTTCACGAGCTCGCCACCGCCATGGTGCAGGTCCAACTGCTCAAAGAGAACCTGATCATCGCTCGTATGCGCGAGAAGTTTGCAACAGGTGTGACAAAGCGTCTCACAGTTGTTAATGCCGCGGTAAGTACGCGGCCCTGAATGGATGGCAGCACCGGCTCCACGCCTTTCAGCTGCATGAGCCAACACAAACACACACACACACACACACACACACAACAACAACAACAACAACAACAACAACAACAACGACAACGACAACAACAACAACACCATCAACAAAGGAATCAGGGCTGCTCGTGGATCAAAAATCTGTTCACAGTTGACCAGCGCATGCTGTACACCAATGTCACAAGCGCGCGGCAGGCTTCTCGAGACGCGCCAAGGTCTTGACGAAAATGCTCGAAAACATCGAGCAACGCCATGATGACGTCCAAGCTAGCACCTGCTTCATGTCACGTCATGAACCCCTTGAATTTCGCATCATTGCAATCATGAACGCGCTTGCTATCCAACAACAAGCGGGGGCACCTTTTCCATCGAGCTTCTCTCGCTTAAGGCTCTGATGGTCATTGACATCATCCATGCGAAGCACCGTGTATGTTCCGAGGTTGGTAACAAAGATTTCCTGACCCTGCGATCCTAGCGAGCAAAAGAGCTGGGTGAAAGCGCCATGTAGCACGACAGCTCCGGTTCGTGAGGGAGGGAGGTACGCCGTAAGCAGACGTTTGTCTGAAGCGCGCATGATCTCCATCCAGCCCTCTCGCAGCAACCCATCAGGCACAGAGCAAATCGTGCTGCCCTCATAAAGCTTGTGTACACCATAAAGAATCGGATGGCTCGCATTGAAGCCAGGCTCACCAGCGTTGTGGGCTGGCCCGATCACTTGTCCGCCTATGTAGTTACCAAGCATCTCCCCCCAATTGAGCACCTTCATCATGCGATTTGCCTCCTCGAAGAAGGGTTCGTTGTCCCCCCACAACGCGAGCCCACCCCCTCTCCGGTGAAACTCCGCGATTTGCTTTGCGCTCTCGTCCGTGATTTGGTGTTTGTTGCACCCGCTTATGATCCATATTGTGTTTTTGCGTGGATCTTGTGTGATCTGACTCAAGGCTGTAGCCAAGGCGCGCGGATTGAGATCATGATACCATTGCACCAACACTCCTGACTTCCCCAGAGCCCCGTCCACGAACTTGCGCCCAGGCTGCCCGAGCACGAAAGGCTTCTCACCTGTCAGGAACACGAAAATGTGCACCTGACGTCCCTCTCCGTCAAAACACTGCTCACGGAATAGGATCTTTCCCACCGACTCGTCGCCGCCAGGGCCGGTGGAGCAGTTGGCGGTATGGGTAAAGTACTTGGATTTTTTCAAGACAATACAACCACGACCCTCGTGCTCCTGCAACAGGAGGGCCCGCATGACCAAAGCTCCCCATTCTTGCAGGAGCGACGGGCTGGTTTCACATGGTCTGCGATGGAAAATCGATCGCATTAAACACCCTTGCATCAGACAAGAGTTCGACGCAAACTGAGTTCTTAGCGCTGTAACAAAGCTCTTTATGCCTTCTCATCTTAAAACTCTATTCTGGAAGCAGTTTAGAAGCAAACATGACATCAGATTACATTTCGAATCTCAAAAGGATGATGAAGTACTCCGTGATGAATGTTGCACTCAATGCTCACCTGGCTGAGCCGCTTGTCCCGCGCCCTGTGTGGGGGAGTGCTTGCTTCATGGCAGCAGCGACGTGCTTGATTCGCGCTGAGACATCGGGGCTGATGGGAGCCGAGCTCAGGTGCACGATGTCCTCCGCTGCAGCCCCTTTAAGGAGTATGGCATAGATGTTATAAAGAAAGACTCCAAGTTTCGAACGCAAGTCTGGAGTCTTCGGATCATCGAGGCACTTGAGGAGTCCTAGCCTGCTAGATTCGGATGAAACTCCCCGAAACCACCTGTGTATCCACAGAGCGTGACGATCAGTTCAGCACAGCTAAGCTTGCACTTGCTGATTTCACAGATAAAAGGAGGGAGGATGCCTGTGAATGCGGCGGGCGACTAGCTTGGCCTTCACAGTTTCTTGAAATGTGTCGAGGTTGTTGTTCAGACGCTCGGCATTTCTTACTTCCTGCGCCTTGAGTGCAATCAGAGCCTCTCGACGCTTCTGTTCATCCTCGACACAGAGACCAAACACGATCACAGTTTCGTCTTTCTGTGCCTTGCGTTCAAAGGTCTTGAATCCAACGAAATTCTCATGGATACTTTTTCCCTGCTCGTCCATCAGCGTCACTGGGACCTTTGTGTTTATTGATACCTTAAAGGGCTTGACGAAGCCTTGAGGGCACTGAAAGTTATGGACGGAAATTTTGAACTGGCCCGTATCCGGCGACTCCCAGTAGACGTTCTCAATGCAGGCGCCTTGCCGGTCTTCTCGCATATCGATATCGAGTGTGCCTTGGCCGACGTGTGTACTTTGATAACTGATCGTTCCTTGGGGGCACTTTACATAAATATCAAGATCGGCTTGGCTGCCTTCATTGTCCCACATGAGAGAAATGTTGATTGCTCCAGTCTTGCCACCAGCTTGCTTTAATCTGTGAGCAATTTCTGCTTTGTTTGCCTGCTCCTCGATGTCCGAGGTCGACTTTGCGGTAAGATCAAGTGCAGCAGAAATTGAATCTGACACGTCACGGGCATGCTTGAGGGTGGACGCCACTCTCTTCAGCCCCGAAATAGACACTTTGATCTCCATCGCTTTCTCCAGCTGTAGAAGATCACATTAGTCTCAAAAAACTGTGTAGGTTAAGTCTCAAGAATGCAACATGACATACACATTCCAACGCATCAATCATATCTGAAACACATTAGCAAGAGACGATGACGGAATGATACCAATTGACACACTGTCATCTTGTCGTATTCGGCACTGATGGCGTGCAGTGCATCCAAATTGATGTCAATCCCCTTCTTTGCGCCCTCGTACGCAAGAACCGCTACATTCTCGAGGTGGTCAGCTAGAAGCAATTGGTGCACCTGGCACCAGGCACAAAAGCTGCTTTAGTATAAGGTTTTGCACATTGAAGAGGCATATCATAAAGAAATCGTAAGAGCAGACTTGCTTGCCGCACAGATTTCCAGCCGGAGAGGTCATAGAAGTCAGACTCTCCCGCAGCGGCCTTATCCCCTTCGAGATAGAGGCACTCCTGTATATGTGAAATTGCCAGCGTGAAGCATTCCAAGGCTCGCGAGCTCGTCTCAGCTGCATCAAAGTCGTCATAAACTTCCTCGCTTGCGAGATCCGCCAACAGTAGGCCCTTTTTGCTGAAAGTAATGACCAGTACTTCAAGAACCTTCCAGCTTCTCGTGTAGTCTGCTTCTGAACGAACAATAGCATCATCAATCGATTTGAGGATTTTGATAGCATCAGAATATGCTTGAAGGGCCAAGTTATGGCGTTTTTCGCCGTCGACATGGCCATGAGATTCGTCAGGGATCGCGTAGATCCAGTCGCCTTTTTGCACGAGCATTCGTGCTAGCTGCATCAACTCTTCGCTGTCCTTCAGATCTTGCGGTGGCCTTCCGCCTAAAGCGAGATTGTACAGGTCGAGGAACAGCGCATGCTGCTCAGATGTCGAAGCAGAGGACAGATGCTCCGGCCGACAGTGCATGTCCTTTGAATCGGAACCTAGTGCAGGATTGACCTTGAGCCTCTTCAAGACTTGAAGCCCGAGTTCGGCAGCCCTTACAGATTTGCACTTGGCTTCGTCGTCAGAATCAGAAAGGTCCTTGGAGTCCGACCCGATCCTGAGGCGCCATGCATAATCTCGCAAATACTCCGCTTCAGCAAACAAGAGCTTGTTCCAGTCCCGGAAGGTACAGCTGATGATCGTGAGAAATCTGTTGTTGTCGTTGTAGTAGTCGGCAAACTCCGAGATTGCGAGGCCGGACATTGGGGGCCGTAGCAACCTGTCCAGGATGGAACGACTGGTCGCTTCCATCGTTTCTATTTCTGTGCTGTCGAGGAATGCCCCTGCTCGAGATAGCAGCTGATTCCCCTCCAGCGCCAGGTCCCGTCCAAAGTCGACACACAGCTTCTGACGACGGCCGCGCAATTGCTCAAGTGTCATGGCATTCAGGTTAAGATTCAGCTTCAGTTCCAACACGTTGCAATGCTCTTCCCTCCTCATGCCGACCACCTCGTAATTTGAAAGGGGAAGTAACACGTGCTCGTTTTCAGCTGCGCACGTTTGTGTTTGCGAGTGTCGAGTATGTGTGTGTTTGTGTGTGTGAGTGAGTGGTGCGTGCGCGTGAGTGTGCGGTTAGACGTCAAGCCTGCATGTGTCTGCATGCATGTACATTAGCATATGCATTTTCACAGTGTTTGTGTGTGTTTGTGTGTATGTTTATGTTCATGCACCTGGAAACTGGCTTATCCAACGCAGAGATGCCCCACGGTCGATTTGGCCTGACAAACACACACACACACACACACACACAAACGCACACACACACAAACGCACGCACACAAGTGTGCACAAACGCCAAGACATTGGTATATCAATACTCCAGAAATGCTCGATACACATATACGTGCAGTTGTGCAGTGCGTGCGTGCGCGCGCGCATACCATTTCTCACCTGTAGATATCTCCCACACGGTAGATCGATGTTCGTTGCACACGAGCATATCCTCTGGCCATCCCTCAAAGCCTTTGACCTCGTCGTTGGCCTGCCTGCACTTGCTGACCGGTTTGTTTCTTCCTCGGCACTCGAGCACGCCGGCATAATCCTCTGCGACATGGCGGTCAGGCGTTGCCGAGGCGAAGGACAACTCGACGAAGCCGCGCGCATCCTTTTCGATGCAGAGCGTATCCTCTGGCATGGCCATATTTTTGACGCCCCGAAAGAGCTTGCGGCCCGCGGCCAGCGGCGTCTGCTGTCCGAGCTTGAGGATCGAAGAGTTGATGACCGCGATGACGGTTGTGAAGCAATCCTTGCCTGGCAAGCAGTTGCTACACGAAAAGGTTTGCTGAAAGTCAAAGCATGAAAGCGGGACAGCAAAGGCGTTTCCCACTTCCACACCGGTCTCTCCCTTGTGCCTGCCCTCCACAGAGATTGTGACTTTCTTGAACTCCTTCTCGCTCGACACTTCTTCCGGAGATCTCATCGTCGCAGCTTCTTCTTTGTACTTGAACGTCACTACCTTGAGCATGCCTTTGACCACGACACTGCACTGCAGATCCGTGACAACGACCATGCCTGCTATCTGCACGCCGCCTCTTACTGGGTAGCCCAGGACCTTGTAGTACTTGCCCTTTCCCGTGTTGGGACACATACCACAGTCAATCTTGCCCAGCTTGTATCGCTGCTCTCGGAGCGAGCGGTTCAAGGCGGCAAATGCAGGACCCGTATACAACCGGAGGCCAATCTGTGTGTGCATGTATGCGTACATGTGTGCGCGTTTGCATGTGTATGCGTTTGTGACCTCTGCCAAGGTGCAGTCTGCATGCATGTGAGCGAGAGTGTGTTTAGGTGGACAGCGCATCGCGACTCACGTTTTGCATTGTCACTCTTCTTGAATTTATCTTAGCACGATGATGCGTCTTTGCAATGATTGGTACCCCTATAAACGTGTGTGTGCGTGTGTGTATGTATGTGTGGCGTGCGATTGCGCCCCACCTTCTCCGGCCGCGTGAGCTGGGCCTTATGTAGGTTGATGGAAGAAACGGTCTGGAAGCAGTTTTCGTCAAGTTCGAAGTGCTGCTGCGAGTGTTGTTTGGTCTGACAATGCCCTAGGTTGCGGTCGACAAGGTCCATGGGTCTGATCTCCCACACCCCTGTCTGCGAACCAGAAATCCGAGACACAATTTCGCCATAGCTGTCTTGCCCATCAATCATCTTGACAAGCACGCCAGGAGCCGCGTCAGGTGCATGAGCAGCATCCTGCTCAAGCAAAACGTGCTCCACCTTGAGAAATTTTGTTAGGCTAACGGGTGTTCGTCCCTTCTCGCCCTTTCTTTCTCCAGACTGGTAGATCCCGCCCTCACACCGCGTTCCAGTCTCATCGAATCCCGAGACTCCAGCGTACTTGTCGAATGCATTGAGATCTGGTGACACCACATACTCTGCTCAACAGTGTCATGAAAGAAAGAGGGAGGGAGGAGGGGAGGGAGGGAGTAAGAAGGGTGTGTGTGTGAGAGAGAGAGAATCAGAGAGAGGTTGAGGGAAAGATTAAGCTTGGCATGTTACGTGTGCATTGATGGCTAAAATTTCGAGAGTAGCATCGTTTTACCCCATTCGGTCTTCAAGTTTGATTGAAGCCGGCCATAGTTGGTCGTTACAATGTTGAAGACGTCCTACGCGTCTCGAACAGTCAGACTCACACATGCACACACACACACCAGCCGTGTGACCGGCGCCTCGTATGCGTGCGTGCGAGCATTCCATACACGAATACTGTACCTCATCGTCGCACCCATGGAACTCCTGATACATTTGCTGCTCTAGAGCCACCTCGAAATCATGCGAGTCACTGTCTCCCGAGAGCTGCGGGCGACCGCTGGCCTCATCTAGCCCGCCGTAAAAGTTCTCCAGATCGCCAAAGATAGCCTGGAAGCCGTTCTTGTGATTGAGGTAGTAGCTATTTGCTTGCTTCACCATGGGAATATTCTCCCTTTGTTGCTTGGCGATTGCTTCGGAGCGCTCCTGTTCTTGCTTTTTGAGCTCCTCATGGTGACAAATCATACCCTGCGCAGATTCAAGCTGCTGCTGCAGCTCCTCGACCTCGCTAAGCTTGGTGCTGGCCACTCCTCGAGCGAAAAGACTTATTACTTTGGCGGTCTTTTTCTGGTCAGACTCGTCTCTTGCGTGGTGTCTTGCCCCGTCGAGATCCTGCTGCATCATATCGCGAAACTCCGTCATCTGTTGAAGGGCCGCCTGTAACTGCTTGGTGCGCCGGCGCTCATCTTCGAGCTTCTGCGCAACCTCCCTCCGCTCGGCTTCCTCTTGGGCCAGGCGGGCATTCCCAGCTTCGAGTCGTTGTTGTGTCCTCTGTAATTTATCCTGCAAGTTATCCCTCTCTTGCGTGAGCTCTGTGTTTAGGGACTGTAGTTCATTGCACACATCATGTGCTTTGATGCACGTGTTTTTTGCCCGTTGCAGCTGTCTTGAGAGCTCTGCTACTCGCTGTCTGAAGTGGGCATTTTCATCCTGCTGTTCTTGCAAGCGACTCCGTAGACCTTTCAAGATTGCGTCTACCGCTTGCGCATCGGCAACACATGGAAGCGTAGACGACAGAAGATGGACGATGCTTCCCGTGTGGGGGAAGCGGAGGTCTTTCAGCTTGGAAAAGATTGGGATGCGGATATGCTCCTCTGAAGAAGGATTCTGAATCACCAGAGTCACCTGTTGATTTATTCAAATCATCCCTTCTGGTTAGTAGCGAGTCTCATTCTACAGTCTCATTCTACAGTCGTTCATCGAGGCAACGTTTACCAGGACCTACCTCAAACGAGCCAATGCGGCCTTTGCTGTGCTTCAGGTTGCAGGCGATGAAGTTTGGGAACGTGTAGCTCTTGTTCCCCCAAGAGGGAATGCTGTCTCGAAGCGCCTTCACTTTACGCTCGTAGGCGTCATGCGACCCCCTCAGCGAAAAACTCTCCCGTGTATGACCGCAGTGCTGCACAGCAAGAGTCAGATGGGACTGGACATTTAGCATATTGCGAGAGCGCAAGTCAAGAACTGCCCTCCTTGCTGCATCGTATTCAGAGGGCTCGTCAGCCTCGTCTGCATCGTCGACGAGCATAGAGTTTCCAACTTCTTCATCCCCCAAAACTCCCCCCCAGGGCCGCTGTTGTGGTGACACAGACTGTGTCATGCGACTCGAGTGTGACCTGCGCCGCCTCCGAGGTGATGCAGTCTCATCGCCATTTCTCGAGACTGTCCACGCGTCCACGTGCTTTTTGCTTAGCGTTCCAGCCGATCGTGGTCGATTGTGGTGGCGAAGCCGAGACATCCGTGGATTAATCGCTATTTCGTCGACCTCTCCACTGTACTCCGGCCACGTGTCCAGGTACAGGGTGTCCGCGCCAGCATCCCAATATTGAACACGCTTGTGTGTCCAGGAGCCGGTCAGATCTTGCGGCGGGTGGGACTCGGTCATTCTTCCTCCTGCCAGCGGGCTGTCGGACAGCACTCTCGTGTCAGTGAACGCGGGTGGAACATGTGCGCGCACCAGCCACCGCTCGCACTGAGTCAGCTTACAGTACGCCTGCGCGGAATAGGAACCGGATAAATAGGAACCTCCTGAGATTTGCCTCAGTTCTTCTCAACAAAATATAATACATATGAGAGTCTCGGCCGAATCTCGAGCTGGCGAGTCATAGATAACGAAAAAATGTGGAGCTTGCGTGCTGAATCACCCTATACTATCAAACTCAAGTCAGCCTGCAGGGAACTGGATCTGAGTCTCTCGGGCTTGGATCCAGTTCCTCTGTCGAAAATGTACTCGCTTGCTTGCAAATAGGAAACTCTCTTGCTTGCCTCAGAAATGCCGGTTCTTATTCCGCGCAGGCGTACCGTAGCACACCTACCTGCAGCACTGCCCGTTGCCGGTCCAGGGTGCACAGGAACCCCCTCTCCTTGCGCTGAAGGTAGGTCGCTTCCCTTGCTCGATGATGTTGAGTCCTCCACAACCCGATTCTTGACATGGAGTGTACCCAGGAATGTACCCATTCCATGGAATGATGACCCAGGAATGTACCCATTCCATGTACCCAGGAATGTACCCATTCCATGGGGGTACATTCCCTCCAGCGAATTTTCCCAGAACCTGAAAGGGGCTTCTTTTGTATCGGGTCGAGTAAAATTTGTACGAGGTTCACTAAAATTTGTACGTGCACTAGGCCACGTACACGTACAAATTGTGCTGGCTGGGGTCATGCCAATACTAATCAGGCTGCCAGGTCGAGTAATCCGGTGGGGACTTGAGCCCAGGCGACTCCTTTTTTGGAGTCGTGGAAAATGGAACAGTGTTGTTTCATTTTTGAGTCGCAAACCACTCATGTCAACATGCTACGTCAACATGCTACATATCCCTTTAAAAAAAATTGTCTCACTCGGCCTGGGCGGCGTGTTGGGCGGGTGGGTGACCGGGGGTGGGTCAGCCTGAGGTCCCAACGGGGGAAGGTGTTGTCAGGGCAGAGGGAGTGTAGGGGATGTGGCGTCTCGCCCTCCTGCTTCGTCGTCATGTGGTGAGAACAATGTCTGTGGACAGGAGACACCACGATGCTAGAGTCCTTTTTTCCATATATATACACACATATCCATAGAATATGTTTTCTTACTATAGGATGTGTTCTCTTAAAGCTCAGGAATGAATATGCGTGTAGTGTTTCATTTGGTTTGTTTTCATTTGATTGGGGCACACACACACACACACACAGGTACATACATACATCATACACGCACACACGCACACAAGAACGCGCGCGCGCACACGCACACACACACACCTCGCCTTGCGGCCCCCTGGCGGCTTAACACCGGGAGCGGTGGCGGACTGCGTTGAGGCCACGCATGCTGGCAACCGCCGAGTCGGTTAGACACAGACTCAGGCCATGTGAGTGGGATCCAAGGTCATGGGCGTAGGCAAGCTCAAAGGGAAAGGCCGGAACCACGCTGGACTGACAGTGATAGAGAAGTGGAGGTAGGGAATCTGAAACCGGATGGATTGATAATGGACGAAAAGCAGCACAGAATATACATAATAGAAGGAGCA
>Ga0115006_10001832_pt1 | contig 13627 bp, 9 predicted proteins | sample ArcOceMetagenome_3_FD_88943 | JGI IMG/M metagenome (GOLD analysis project Ga0115006, IMG submission 88943) | Marine eukaryotic phytoplankton communities from Arctic Ocean - Arctic Ocean- Svalbard ARC20M Metagenome | ecosystem: Environmental > Aquatic > Marine > Oceanic | place: Arctic Ocean...
GGGGACTCGTGCCTCGTGTACGTGCCCGACGAGGCGCTCCTTCTCGCGGTGCGCATGAATCAGCAGCAGCGACGGCGAGCGCATGCGGCGAGGCAGCTCGGAACGGACCAATGGCAAGGAGGGAAAGCAGCAGGGGAATTCGTGCAGACGCACGCGGGCTGGCCGACCTCGTGACGCCGCGCGCGCGAGCGCGCTCGGCGCTGGTCACTTGGTCGTACAGCAGTAAATATACATGTGGCCACCTGATCCGACCTGATGCTGCAGCCTACAGTGATAAATTCCGTGCAAGATCGGAGCAGGTGGCCCCAGGCTGCCCCGAGGATCTGATCCCGATGACTGCCTCCCGTCGTCCTTCCGCAGCCCCCGCCCCTCGCGCCATCGAATGCTGAGAGTCGCCAAATCCGGCCTCATGATGAACTCGGTGTTTATTAAAAACTCTAATACAGAGAGGAACAGCCTTTAGGGTGTGACCTGGGTGTCCTAGATCGTGTGATCGAGCTACACTGTAACCCCTGGCCCGAGAGCAAGGGGACCGGCGCGCAAGCGCAACCGTGGCCGTGGCCGGGCCCGCGATCTTATTTGTGTTTACTTTCGCCGTTGTGGTGAGGATTGCCGAGTGTGTTTGCGTGGTTAGGGTTAGTTAGAGCCACTTAGAGCGCAGCCAGTTAGAGGCGCTAGGTGTAAGTGTGATGGAGCAAGGGTCCGTCGGTCGTTTCTGCCTGGTGGGTTCTGGCTCGTTTGGGTGTAGTGTTATTTCCTGGGTGCTCTTTGCGGTAGAGTAATGATCTACTATATGGATACTATTTAGGTGAATGCCGGGGGCTGTCGTCTCCATGATGATAAGGCCGCCGCTACTGCGTTCTTCTTACACACACACACACACACACACACACACACACACTGTGTCTCTCTCACTCACATTCACACTCACGCACGCTCACACTCACACTCACACTCACACTCACACTCACACTCACTCACACTCACACTCACATTCACAACTCATTCAAACCCATACCCATCATCATATTATAAAAAGATAGACGGAAATACTGGGGAGTGTGTCTGCCATCTCTCCCTCTCTCCCTCTCTTCCTCTCCTTTCTTTTCCTCTCTCTCCATTCATACTTCCTCCCTCCCTCCTTCGTCCACTCTGTCTCCACTCTTTTCCTCACTCCCTGTGAACCCCCGGGGCCCCCTACTGAACCCCCGGGGTCCCCTATTAACTTGAAGGTTGGCATGAAAATGGTGCGTGGCCAAAGCCCCGGGACCCGCGTCAAGTGAATGACCCCGTGTCAAGTGAATGAGTCCATTCTGAATGACTCCCACTATAATAGGGTTTGAGTTTCAAAGTTTTGGCAATGCAGGCATTCAAGTTATGGGCCCGGGGAGCAGCATGCAAAGAGAAAGGAGCCTGAGGGCCAGCAACGCCTGTCCGCGGGCCGCGCCCAAGACCACCCCGTTATGGACATTGTTCCTAATAAAGCTCTCTATCTCTCTCTCTCTCTCTCTCTCTCAGTGACTCAGGCTCGGTGAAGGGTATACACAGGGAATTCCCCTGGTGCGCCCCCGGGACCCTGTTGATCCAATGTCGTTTACATAAAACAAAGAAACACACACGGTCACGGTCACACTGAACCAGTGTCGTTTACATAAAACAAAGAAACACACACACGGTCCAGACTCGCCGGCGGACTCGGACGTGTACGCTGGTTATGCCGTCGTACCTCTAACCTTATTGGGTGCCCCAGTGAACATCGGAGAGGCCTTGGGCGGCCTTATGGCCTAAGCCTAGACTCTACTGCCTTGGCCCCTCTCCCGGCACAGGACCGCATGTACCCGTTCGGCATCATCGAGATTTCGTGACTCCGACTCGGACTCGGAGTCAAAACTCAGGCTTTCCCGGGCCGAGTCCGAAGTTCCAGCTGAGGGCCGCAACTTTTTGGTCTTTGGAGGGTGTGCTTTCCCCCCTGTCTCGTTAGGCCCGGCAGGCGAGCCTGAGTGCCCGTGCAGGGACTAAGCGAACTTGAACGCGACAGCAAAAAATAATTTGCTGTAAATATTTCTGTCCCCAGCGGTTTCAATCTGAAAAAAAACACCCTTTCGCGAGGAGCGACGAGAATGGCATCCGAGTCGCGGCGGCTTGCGTTCATATTGCTGTTGTCCCTGGCGACATTTGCCTGGTAAGTGATATGTCGGTGGTGCGCGGCAACGCCGACTTCCGTGCGCACTTGCAAGGACGAGCAATGGCCAGACCTGAACGAGCGCTGTCACGCTGCTCGAAGACGTGCAAGTGCCGCTCTCCTGACGCTCTGAGTGTGATATTGGTAGGTCCGACGCAAGGTTAGCTGCTCCGCTGCAAACGGCGGGAGCAAGCGGGTGTGGAAGCTGGACTATGCTGAGCGACAACCATGACGATCCAGCTGCTGGACCGTTGGGGCGCATGGGAGCGCACGCCGTCAAGTTTACCCAGCCGTCCGGAGACGAGGCCCTGATGTTCTTTGGTGGGGCGGAGTATGATGGAAGGCTGCCGACACAGATCTGGAAATATGTGCCCGCAGAAGCTACTTGGAGCATCATGCCCTCGAACGAGGGGCCCAAGGGCCGCATTCATCATTCCATGGTGCGTGTGACACACCAAGACGAAGTATCGCGCATCGTCCTCTTCGCAGGACAAGATTTCGACGGCATGGCGCTGCAGGACATGTGGACATTCCATCCCGAGGCTAACCACGACGAGTCCAAAAGATGGCAGCGCGTCACCATTGTTGGCCCAGACGTACCGAAGCCTCGATATGGCCATGCCATGACCACCACAAGTCGGGCCACGCTCATGGTGTCCGGCGGCTTGGATGCTTCAGCCGTGAGCATAGCGGACTTGTGGGAGTTCAGCCTCAGTTGGGACGTCGACGACATCTACAGTCCCAAAGGCCAGTGGGCGCAGCGAACTCCAGCGTCATCCACTGTCCCAGACGCGAGAGCCTACCACTCGCTCGCAAGCTTGAACGGCGCAGACCTCCTCCTCTTCGGAGGCGAGTGCAATGACCGCGATATTCGAAATGATCTGTGGCACTTTGATGATGTTACTAGCACCTGGACAGAAGTAATGGCTCCAGGTTCTGCAAATAGCGAGCGGCCTGCGATCCGGTTTCAGCAGAACATGGTTCAGATAGGGCCGACGGCGCTCATGTTCGGGGGCCTGGGACAAACTGGCACTGGGATGGCTTACAATGAGATTCTCTGGGAGCTGATTACAAAGGGTGACGAGACCAACCTCACAGCACGATGGCGGCGTGTCAATGCGCGCGGGCCTTCGTTCCGGCACACGACCACTATGGTAGAGATGAATGGGGGAGTGTTTGTGTTCGGTGGGTTTCAGTCTGGGAGTTTCTTCAATGATTTGTGGTTCTTCAGCGCGTGCGTGTGCGTTGAAGGACACCAAAGGGGGCCGTTCGAGGGCAATTACGTGTGCCAGGCGTGTCCTCCGAATACCTTCAAGGACTCTATCGGATTAAGGCCCTGCTCCAAATGCCCTGTACGCTCTTTCTCAGATGCCAACACGGGCGCAACGTCGCTGTGGAATTGCACGTGCGAAGGTGGATATTTTCGGGAGTTGCCTGCACAGTGCTCATCTTGTGCACCTGGCAAATACAAACTAGAAGGAAACAGTCCATGCCTGTTGTGCGCGGCCGGGAGCTATTCGGCACAAGCGGCGTCAACGGGTTGCTCCGTTTGTCCTTGTCGAGCTCTGTCGACATTGGGAAGTCCGTCGTGCAACTGCATTGAGGGGTATACCCGACAGAGACTCTGTCATGCGTGCCCTGCGATATGCGTGCCGTGCGCGTCGGGCTCCTACAAGAATTCTCTATCCAATGAGCCCTGCACGCTTTGCCCGAGGCATTCAGTTTCGGACAGCGGCAGCATTTCGGTTTTGAACTGCTCCTGCCCTCGCGGATACAGCGGCAACAGCGATGGCGAAAGTTGCGCCCCGTGCCCTCCCGGCCATGCAAAGTCGGTAGCTGGCCCCGGGCTATGCACAATCTGTCCTCCTGGCACTTACACCCTGCTCAGGAACGCATCCACCGAGTGCATATTGTGCCCCCCTGGCAAGTTCAGCAATACATCGGGACACTACTTCAGCGGAGATCAAGAGCACCATCTAGACAGGGCGTGCACCGACTGCCCAGCGCCAACCTTGACCTCTTCCCCCGGTGCTCTTGGTGTTGAAAATTGTACTTGCGGCCGCGGTTATCAGCCTTCAACTTCGACTAGACTGTCTGGCTATGTCAGGGAGACTGCTGTGTGCCAGCCATGTTTAGCGGGGTGGTACCAAGATGTGATTGGCTTCAGCGCATGCTCAAGATGCGTTGCAGGCACATTTGCAGATTTACCAGCGTCATCTTCGTGCCATGACTGCCCGCATGATACATATAGCTCGCGACTGAGCAGCCGAGAGTGTATACAGTGTCCTTTTGACCATAAAATTACGGAGGTTGTGGTGCAGGGCAAGTCGAACTTCACGTTGCCGACGTACTACAGACTGATTTCAAATGAAAGTCAGTGTCGGGCCAGTTGTGATGGGATACCGAGTTGCACAGGCTCTGGCTTTTCCGCTACTCTTGAGTTCGGACATGTGCAACGAATTAGTGGCATTTACGAGCCATGGACAGACTTGACGACAATAGCAGGCGTCGAGATCACTGACTATGGACAAGGATATCATCCATCCTTTCTCCCCAAAATTGAGTGCTCCTTGCGAGCTGAGTTTATGATTCCGCAAGCGCAGTGCTTCGATGGAACGAACGGGTCGACCCTAATCAACTGCACCGGCAATCTCACGAATATCACACAATCTGTTCCAGGGCCATGGGATCTCTTCAACGAGGAGATAGACGTTTACCTTCAGGATCTAACATGGGCGGGGGCAAAGCAGCAACTTCTTGTAGTTGCTGCCAACACGGTCTCTTCGCCCATCGCCAGTACAAGTCAAAGCGCGTGCTCTTGTGCACCAGGGTACCACGGCGAGAGCATGTCTTCATGCACGGCGTGCGCTCCTGGTTCATACAAAGATTTTATTGGTCTCGGGGTACTAGTGCCATCTGACGGTGCGGTGGAGCACCTCTGTCTCAAGTGCGAGGCAGGCAAGTACGGTGTGCTGCCTGCTCAGGTCAATTGCTCCTTGTGCCCTCGCAACACATTCTCGCGCAGCATTGGTGCTGCAGAGCCATCGACGTGCCAGGATTGTCCCACGAACTCTCAATCACCTCAAGGCTCGTCCACCCGTTACAACTGCAGCTGCAATGCAGGCTACACCACCGACGGCGGCATTCTGGTGGGGCCAGACCTCACTCTCTTTCGTTGTATTCCATGCAGAGCCGGCCTGTACAAAGACTGGGTGGGCACGGAGATTTGCAAGGAGTGCCCCGAGTACTCATCTTCGTTGCCTGGCGCAGCAAGCCTCTTCGACTGCACATGCATCCCCGGGTACACGCAGAACAATGGCACGGTCATCGGAACTACAGCGGGACAGTTTCCGAACTGCGACAGCTTGTCGACGGCGGAGCCAGAGCGGAGCTTGCCGGTCTGTGAGAGGTGTGAGCCCGGCAAGTTCAAGCCGGCCTCCGGGCCCCACGTGTGCACTCTGTGTCCGCAAGGCAAATATTCAGCGGCGACCGGTGCTGTGACAGAAGATACGTGCGTGCCGTGTCCAACCAACAAGACGACACTTACGGCAGGCATGCTGGTTGTGGCGAGTTGCAAGTGCCAGGCTGGTTTTGAGCCCCTAGGCCCAGACTGCATCGCTTGCAACGTGGGCCAGTACAAATTCGCGATCGCCGACTATGCTTGCGCGCTGTGTGCGGCTGGGACGTTTTCGGACAGAATTGGCACTGAGCAGTGCAGCAAGTGTGCCGCGGGCACCTACTGGGGGGGCATTGGTGGCACCTCTAGCGACAACTGCCTGCTGTGTTCTTCCAATTCTCATTCTCCAGCGGGAAGCGTGGCCGCAGCGGACTGTCTCTGCAACAAGGGCTTCTCTGGCCCCGATGGTGGACCCTGCGTGGCATGCACTCTTGGGACGTATAAAAATGTCAATGGATCGACGCTCTGTACCTTGTGCCCTGCTGACACGTATGCAGAGTCGTTTGCGTCCAAGGGTATTGACGCGTGTCTGAGTTGTCCAAACTATACGCGCTCGGAGGCAGGAAGTCGTGACAGAATGAACTGTCTATGTTTACACGGATACAGCGGGCCCAATGGAGGGCCGTGTGTTGCATGTCTGCCGGGAACATACAAGCAAGTTAACGGCTCGTCAGCGTGCGTGCCTTGTGCTGCCGGCAAATACTCGCCAACGCCCTCAGCGATTGCCGAGGACACGTGCCAGAACTGTCCAGCGGGCTCACATTCAGCAGAGGCTACAGTCAACGTTTCGCACTGTTTGTGCAGCCGCGGTTACACCGGTGTCCCTCCCTCGCCGTGCTTGCCGTGTCTCAAAGGCTCGTACAAATCGACGGTCGGGTCTCTGCCGTGCGAGCTCTGCGTCGCCGGTAAGTATCTGTCGGAAGTAGCGCAAGTCGCTGCATCCAACTGCAGCGCCTGCCCTGCCAACGCGACATCGGCTGCTGGGAGCACCAACATCAGCATGTGCATCTGCACTCCCGGCTTCAGTGGGAACAACGGCGGGGCGTGTGCACCGTGTCCCGCGGGCATGTTCAAGTCTAGCAACGGCTCTGCGCCATGCTCCTTTTGCCACGCGGGCAGGTATTCGGGAGCTGTTGCGGCAACGAGCAGCATGGTGTGCTTGGCATGTCCCGGCAACTCGTCTTCGCGTCCTGGCAGCGCTCACATCACAGACTGCAAATGCAATGCGGGTTATACGGGGCCTGATGGTGACGCCTGCAGCGCGTGCACGGCGGGCTTCTACAAACACGTCATCGGCTCCGATGCGTGCCTTTCTTGTCAACCCGGCAAGTACAACACACAAGCAGCAAGCCACTCCGAACAGGCGTGCAGTCCCTGCCTCAACAGCTCCTCTTCCCCTCCCGGCAGCGCCAACATCACAGATTGCATCTGCAACGCCGGATATACGGGACTAGATGGTCAGCAGTGCTTGCCCTGCGTTGGAGGGTGGAAAAGTGTCAACGGAAGTTCGGCCTGCGTGCAGTGTATGCGCGGCAAGTACAGTCTTGCACCCGCGGCAATGTCGCGAGACATTTGCTACTCCTGTCGCAACCTCAGGTGAGCTTGTCTGAATTCTTGACAAATGGTGCACTTGCGTTGAACACGACAACGCATTGCTTTGTGGCGTAGCGTGTGTAATAGCCCCGCGGGAGGTTCGCGTGCATGGGAAGCCCGATGTTGACACAGGGCGTGTTGTGTCTGACATGTCTGGCGTGTCGCAGCGACTCTCGAGCGGGAAGCGCGCAGTCGACCGACTGTAAGTGCAATCAAGGATACACTGGGGCAGATGGGGGTATCTGCGTGCCTTGTGAGGCTGGCAGCTTCAAAATGACGAGCGGATCAGACAATTGTACGCTTTGTCCGCCTATGTCAGATTCTCCTGCGGCCAGCACGAGCGCGTCCCAGTGCCTGTGCAGAGTGGGCCACACGCGTGTTGATGGTGTCAATGGAACTTTCACGTGTGGCGCCTGTCCGGCAGGAACCTACAAAGATATTCCAGGCTTTGACGCCTGCGTCAAGTGTCGTGCGGGAAAATACTCGGTGACAGTAGCTGCGACGACCGATACTTGCCTTCCGTGCCCATTTGGTGCTTCTTCCCCCAGCGGCAGTGTGTCTGTCATCAACTGCACCTGCGACAAAGGTTACACATCATCTGGCGATGGCAGCGAAACTTGCCTGGCGTGCGAGCCTGGCAAGTATAAGGACGTTACTGGAAGTGCTCCCTGCATGTATTGCTTCCTGAATGCCACTTCAAAGGCCGCCAGCGACAGTCTGGATGATTGTGTGTGTAATAAGGGATTTGCGGGGGTAAGCAGCTGCAGTGCGTGCACACCAGGCACGTACACTGACCAAGAGGGATCCTCAGCGTGCATCTTGTGTGCGGCTGGCAAGTACAGCAGCACAGAAGCAGCCGATGACGAGTCCTGGTGTCTGCAGTGTTTCAGCAATTCGTTTTCTGAAAAGGGCTCATCCTCGTTCAAGAACTGCACGTGCCAGCGGGGCTTCGAGTTTGTTGTCAACGCCAGCCTGCTTGGCTCGTATGCCTGCGATGCGTGTGCGCCAGGTGCGTTATACAAGACTTTTGTGCATGCATGCGCATGCGAGGCGCGGCGCGTCTTGTCCAGCCTAGCATGTCATGTTTGCATGCGCTTGGTGAGTCCCATGAGCGTCGTCGGCACGTAATGCAAGTACATGCTGACGTCTCTTCGCACATCAGGCGAGTACAAGGACTGGTTTGGATCCAACGATTGCATACCATGTCCACTTTACATGACCTCCTTAGAGGCCAGCGTCAGTCTTGCACAATGCAGTTGTCAGGCGGGCTATGAACCCGCACTCCCGCCCTCTCCCAACTCGTCTTCACCGACCCCAAACGCTTCATGCGTAGCGTGTGAATTGGGCAAATTCAAAGACGAGCATGGCAACAGCTCTTGCGCATCGTGTCCCAACGGCACGTACGCAAACGTCAGCGCAATGAGTGCGTGCAACACCTGCCCCGACGGCTCCACGTCTCTGTCTGCCGACGGCATCTCCTCAGTCTTGGACTGTCATTGTAAGGCAGGCTACTTTCAAGGCAATAATGTGTCCTCTGCGCGCGAGGGTCCTCTGAAAAGATTGTGCATCGCGTGTCTGCCGGGGACGTTCAAGGTGAGGGCTGCTGCTCTCTACATGCTATTCCCTTCTGCACTGCTGTATTCTCACAGCCATGCAAGGACTTGAGCGTGCTTAGCCTTAGCAGCTGCGTGCTATCTATCGCTTACCCGTGCTGTTGGTGTGCATGAGGGAGGGCATGCCACACGTGCAAGCAGGAGCATGCGCACACACTGTATTCCGAGGATTTGCACTAAGCCTCTTTGGCGTGTGCCGCAACAGGAGACACTGGGCTCTGAGAGTTGCACGCGCTGTGAGGCCGGCGCCTTCTCAACAAGCATCGGATCAACCAACCGCTCAACGTGTCAGCAATGCCCTTTGTTCACTACGTCTCCTCAGGGCAGCTTCAACGTATCACAGTGCATTTGCCAGCCGGGCGCTTTTGATACCTCGGGGAGGAGCGGGGCTGCATGCGTGCCCTGTCGCGCAGGCACCTACAAAGCCAGCAACGGTAAGACCACGTGTTACAGTCCGATGCCTGTACTCCTGCTTTGCGGTGAAAGCGTTTGCGCCCCTGACCGAGCCCCTTTTAGTCTCCACATCCGCGCTGTTTGACATGCAAGATGCTGCGGTGGCGCAGGCACGGGCAACTGCACGTCGTGTCCGTCAAATAGCTACACTTTGACGGTGCAAAGCACGGTGATTGCGCATTGCTTGTGCGATGCTGGGTTCACGGGTATCGCGGCCGAGGGCTGCCAGCTATGTGCGACAGGGACGTATAAAAACATGAGCGGCCCAGACGCATGTGCGCTTTGTCCTGCTGGCAAGTATCTCTCATTGCAAGGCGCGACCAGCAAGCGACAGGCACAAATTCTGAAACAGTATCCCCTGTGGTATCTTTGCATGCAGCAAATGCGCTGTAGTACTGACTTGAGAATTTCCGCCAGTGTGTCGCGTGCCATCTTTTCTCCTCTTCCGCCGAGGGCAGCAAGAGCATATCAGCGTGCGCCTGCAACAAGGGATATTCTCCTACAGGGTTACACAATGAGACTGCCTCTCCCGTGTCTTTGTGTCGTCCTTGCCCGGCGCTCTCTTACAAGGACACGATAGGACCTGCAAATTGCACGCTGTGCTTTCCAGATTCCTTTTCAGAGCCTGCCTCCATTGACGTGACTATGTGCCTGTGCAATAAGGGCTACACCAGTGTTCCCGGGCAGCCATGCGACGCATGTGTGGGCGGATATTTTAAGGCTTCCCGCGGCTTTGAGGAGTGTACACAGTGCAAAGCAGGCACATATTCTTCGACAGTCGCTGCAGTGAGCGAGGCGACCTGCATTGACTGTCCCATGGGAAAAACTTCGCTGCCAGCGAGCACGTTTTTGTCGGACTGCGTGTGCCCTGAAGGCGACACGTTGCTCATGCCCTTCAATGTCTGTGTACCCTGCGCCGCCGGAACATTCAAAGAAGACATTGGGAATCACAACTGCTCGTTGTGTGAGGCAGGAAAGTTCTCCGGTGCCCGCGGGGTGAATTCTAGCGCGCGATGTTTGTCATGTCTGCCGGGCGCCACCACTCGAAATCCTGGGGCCACCGGTGCTATCAATTGCACGTGCGACAAAGGATACACGGGACGTGCGCTGGGAATAAATTGTACTGCGTGCCTTGCGAAAGAATACAAGGCGACGTATGGCTCAGCTGCCTGCACACCATGTCGGGACTTTTCGCAATCGCTGCCGGCGAGTAGGTCGGCCGAGGACTGCGAATGTCTGTTTGGGTACTTGGAAATCAATAGCTCGTGTACCTTCCAATGCCCCAAGGGCTTTCACGCTGATGAGACTGGTGAAGCATGTGAGATCTGCCCATTGGCAACCTTCCAGCCCGAATTCTCTGCCCGGAATGCCTCGTTCTGCCTGTCATGTGGTCCAGGCACGTATTCAGAGCCTGGCTCCGGATCTTTTGACGACTGCTTCTGCGCTGGCGGCTATACCGGATACCCAACTCATCCCAGAGCAGGCTGCAGTGACTTCTGCAATAACACCAACGCACTGATGTCCATAGTGCTCAACCATTCTCGCTACGGCTGTGAGCCATGTCCGCAGAATTTCTACAAGGAGGGTACGGAAGCGCAAATCTGCAGCGCGTGCCCACGCCATTCGACTTCGCATGCAGCTACTCCCTTTGAAATTCCGCAATTTGGCGACGATGGCTGCATGTGTGATCCCGGCTTTACTGGCGGGCTGAATGTCACCTGTTGTTTCAGGCATGCGTCTTACTCGAGCGAGAATGTCAGCCGATGTGTTACGGTGACGCTGCCAGGAGCGCCGTGGCATCTTGGGTCATCAAGATCGTTCCCTGATTGGAACGGCGAAGCTCTGGACTGCGTGCTCCAAAAGCACAACCAGGCTGACGCATGGGAGAGGTTGTGGGATGTGTCGCATGCGGATGCTCGAGCTGCTCGGAACGTGTCGGGCTACAATGTGTCGGGCTACAATGCGTCCAACTCCAGTTGGTTCTTTGATCGATCGTCAGTCCTTTTTGCGTCTGAATCACACGAGCTTGTATGTGTCAGATGTGCTCCTGGGTCGTACAAGCCCAGCAATGGGTCAGCTCCCTGCCTGTTGTGCCCCAATACCACCTACGCCAACCAGATTGGAGCGCTGCCGCTGTCTACTTGCCTCCATTGTCCACGAAACTCAACGTCTGACCAAGGCAGCACGCTGCTCACGCACTGCCAGTGCCTCCCCGGGTTTTTTGGCCGCAATGGGACCAACTGTACTGCATGCCCTCCCCAGACGTACAAGCCCGACCGCGGAGAAGGACAATGTTTGCCATGCCCAGCCAATTCGTTTTCTCCGCACGCGGCTTCCTGGTGCCACTGCAATGTTGGCTTTCAGGGGCCTGACGCCTTCTTGAGTCTGAGCGATGTGGCAGGCGTCAGCACTGTGGACAACTTCAGTTCGTTTGAACACGATGCGCTCGGCGCCGTACTCTGGGCACCCTTTTGGGACTTCGTGCTCGCAGCAACTGACAACGGTGGTGGACTTAGCACTCAGCAGACTGCCGAATTCCTGGATTTCCGAAATCGGATCTCCGAGAAGACGAATTTTGATCCTTCCCGCAGGATCCATTGGTCCGAGGGAAGCGTGCGCTCGCGTTTTCGGCTGGTGGGCGGCACCTGGACGGCCGTCACCCAGGACTTGTCCTGTGTGTTGTGCGAGCCCGGGAAGCTGAAACCTTGGGAAGGGCCCGGCAGATGTGAGCGTTGCTCAGAGCGAGTTCTTCCGTGGTCACGAGCCGCTTGGGTCAGCCCAACGATGCCCAGCAAGGCATGTGCGTGGGAGTGTGACTCTGGCTCCAGACACGTGGATGTGGCGCGGTATAGCTTGGATATTAGCGCTCTCTGGTGGTCGTGGGGCTTGTCACTGGGGCTGGGACACCAGTCTAACAATCTGCCCAATATCTGCGTGCCATGTACCACTGCTCCGGCCGCAAATCCCTGCGGAAAGGGCGAGTACTGGAGCACAGCGTGCTCCTCAACGCAGGACGCCGGCTGCACGCGTTGTTCTGTACCCCCTGCACACAGCAGCCAATTCACAGATCTGTTTCCTCTTGGCGTGCCGCCGCCTCTGAGCCCGACGGCCGCAGCTGAGTATTGGCGGCAGCAAGATGACTGTGCGCGTGTATGCGACGTCGGCTACTTTGACAGCCGCTACAAGTTTGGCTATGAATCTGGATTCTTCGACTTTTCGCCAACTTGTGAGGCCTGCCCTGTCAGTTCTGAGCCAACGTTTCGTGGCAACTGCCCGCAGGCTGAGGCTACGCGGCAGCCCTGCGGGGTCGGAGGTGCCGCTGTGGATGGCGAGCGTGTCAAGTTCACCGGACTCTTGCAAGTGCAGGTTCTTATCGATGCATTTGCTGGCCTGCTCCTCGAGCGATAGTGTGCGCTCTCTGCGATTGTGTCGTAGCGCTTGTTCATGACTTGTCATCTGCCCAACAATGGCGTTTGTGCTCTTGCGTGTCTTGTGCTGCTTCTTTATTCTGAAGCTGCATGCCCTTCTGGTTGGCTGCAGGCGTATGACGGACACTGCGACTTGGCCACCGAGTATCCCGGAAGGTGCCAATTTGTCCCTCCTCCTTTCCTCCTTCTTCTCCTCCTCCTCTTCCCCCCTTCTTCTCCTCCTCCTCTTCCCCCTCCTGCTCCTGCTCCTCGTATTTTCCTCTGTGCCATTTATGTTTCCAACCACCTACTCGCTCTTGGGCGAGACTGCACGCCCCCACGACTCGTATGTGCAGGTACCTACATGAAATTCGATCTGCTAACAGTCTTCAACGGTGTCTGTCGGGTTTCGCAGGACGCATTCTCGCCCTGCGTTGTAGCTCCGACGCGTGGAGCTGTAAATGGCAGAACACTCAAAAACAAAGCAACACGCAGGCATGTTTGTACAATAAATCTGATGAACAGAATCCTCTGCAGACCTCAGAGTGCCAATCACATGTCACTCCTTCAGTAACAGTTGAGAACTTTATTTTTCATTTACCATCCGATCCTGTGTCCAGAATGTCCCCTGCAGGATATGAATGCGGAACAGGACACGAGCATCCGGTTTCCACGTTCTACTTCACAGGGGCGTTGCCAAAAATTGAAATTCTCCCCCAACCCCAAACGCACGCACATCCCGAGGGGCGCAGCCTGCTCCCTCTAGTGTCAAAAAAAAATACATACAGCAGCTGCCAGCAGCACGCCATCCACGCACGTGCGCGCTCGAGCGGTCCTCCCCGCCATCCACTCTACTAGATCAGCCTACGAGCTCCACTACAGCACGCACGGGGACTGGAGCCGCACTGTGACCACCCCCCCA
>Ga0115006_10001833_pt1 | contig 13626 bp, 14 predicted proteins | sample ArcOceMetagenome_3_FD_88943 | JGI IMG/M metagenome (GOLD analysis project Ga0115006, IMG submission 88943) | Marine eukaryotic phytoplankton communities from Arctic Ocean - Arctic Ocean- Svalbard ARC20M Metagenome | ecosystem: Environmental > Aquatic > Marine > Oceanic | place: Arctic Ocean...
AGATGCCCCCGCCGGCACGCACCTCGAGCGTCCCCTGCCCGGTGTACTCGCCCTCCATGCGCACCCGCACGTGCAGGATGTTCCCGTCGCAGTTGCCCCCCACAAACTGCCAGTTGCCGGACTCCACCGTGACGGCGAGATGGCCGTCGGCGGCGAGAGACGACACGTCGCGGGACGGCAAACACGCGTGCCACTCGCCGCACACGGGGTCGCACACCGCCGGGCCTGCGATCGTCAGCGACTCTGACGGGGCGCCAGGCGCGCACAGGCGCGGCGGGTTGCACTGGCCCTGCAGCAGGCTGCCGTCGACCCTGATCGACTTTACGAGCGCGTCGGCGCCGTCCACCTGCACGCCGCCGCGCTCCACCTCGACCGACACCCGCGCCCACGAAAGATCGGCAAACTCCGGCAAAAAGTCGCCAATCTCCACGGAGCACGCACACCCTAGGCGCCTGCAGCTGCACGCGGCAGAGCGCGCAAACGGCGTGCGGCCCTGCCCGCTCAGCGTGAAGCTGCCATTGGCGCTCGGAAGGAGGAGCTGCCGATGCACGATGCAGCGAGTGTCGGCCGAGCCCTCGTCGCAGAAGTTGCCGCCCTTTGCGCCGTCGATGGGAAAGTCAGCACGGGAGTCGCTCCGCGGCCCGCCGAGGGCGGGCGCGCCCGGCTGGCGGTTCAGCGTGTAGTCGCGGCGCTCCGCGTACTGCCCGCGGCCCACGGCGGCCCACTCGGAGACCGGGGGGGAGACGTCCCCGCCCGCGATCGGCAGCGCCCACCGCCACCGCTCCTCGATGTCGGCAAACTTGTCCTCGACGAGCCGCTCCACGTCGGCGTACACGCGGCCCGCGGCCGCCGACTCGCGCGCGGCCTCGCGCCCCCGCAGGGGAAACTCAAACGCGCGCGTCGCGTTGCCCCCAGAGGCGCTCGCGAAGCCGCCCGCCAGCACGCACAACCAGCAGAGCGCCCGCACCACGGCGGGCCGCGCGCGGGCGCCCATCGCCCTCAGCACGGCCGCAGTGTGCGCCCTGGGGCCCCTGTTCGTCCGTCTGGGCCGACCATGGTGCCCCGGATGACTCGGGAGTTGGACGGGCTCGTCACGAACTCCCAGGACACTCGAAAAAAAAGAAAAGAACCTGCAGGCCTCGCAAGAGAACAACATCACCACCCAAGGGCCCCAAGGGCGCCGTTGACACGAGGAGACGGCGGAGGCTGCAGGCTACTGACCTTCAACCTGCGGCCGCGCGCCCGGCGCAATGTGCGCTCCCGGGGGTAGCGAGAAAAAGGCGGCGGCGGCGGCGGAGAGCGCGGCGGCGGCGCGCGGCGGGCTGCTCAAGAACAGCGCCGACTGGCGCTGCGTGCTCTGGATTGCCAAGTACTTTGTGCTGAGCGCGCTGGCGTGGCGCTACGACGCCATCATCTCCGCGTCAATACCGCTGTCCCTGCTGACATTTGTGGTGCTGTCGTATTATTCCTTCGCTGGCGCGACGATCGTGCACAACACGATGCACTCGCGCTGCTTCCATAGCAGGACGCTCGAGCACATCTGGCACCACGTGCTCTCCCTGACGTACGGGCACCCCGTGAGCACATTCGTGCCCGGGCACAATCTCAGCCACCACCGGTGATTGATCCCGCGCGACGCCCGCTGGCGGTGCCGGACGTGCCGCGAGCGCGGCGGGCTCGCGCTAGGAGCATGCTTGGCGGCCCGTGTGTACTCACATCGAAGCGTGTGAGAGTGACTGCTGCTGTGGCTGGCGACGTGCAGGTATACGCAGACGAGGATGGACCCTATGCGCACTACCAAGCTGCGGTACAAGTGGAACTTGATGAATGGCATCATGTTCCAGCCCACCGTCGCGTGGGACGTATTTAAGATGGACGTCCGTTACCTTTCTCTCAAGTCCCTGCAGGTCGCCTGATGCGCGCAGGCGTCATTGTGTGTGTGCGCGCGTGTGTGGGTATGTGGGCGTGTGGGAACGGGGTCCTCGTGGTGCCGCCCGTCGCCGGCGGCCCAAGTGCTTGGCGTGCACTCGTCCCGAGTGGTTTCCACACTTTGAGCGCAGGGAACGTGACGGGGACATCCGCATGCTGCACGCGCAGGGTGACGACTTCTACACCAAGAGCTGCAGGGAGTGGATTGTGGTCGGGTTGTCGCAAGTTGCCCTCCTGCTCTTGAACTGGCGTTGCTTCTTCGTGTACGTTTGGGCGCCGCACTTTTTTGCACAGTGGGGCATAGTGTCGATGAACATGCTGCAGCACGACGGCTGTGACGTTAATGTTGACCTCGACAGCAGGTGTGTGCTGCTGCGCTGCACAGAGAGCGGGTGCGGGTGACCCGCGAGTCAATGCAGGGTAGGGAGGGGCCCGGGAGATCATAAGGCGTGCAGCAGGGGACCTGGAAAGCGACAGGGGAGACATACGAGAGGAGGCCTAGAGCGCCTGGGCAGGCTGCAGCCGGTGCCGAGGCCAAGGAGCCTTGGCCAGTGCGCAGCCGCATGATTGCCTGCAGCCAACGTGGACGGGGACGGCGAATTGAGACGATACGGCGTCAAACATAGCTGCCTGGGTCGCGTGCTTTGCGCGTGTGCGTCCTCCTCCAGGCCCTGAGACAGGCGCAGGCAGAGATAGGCGCAGGGCGCCAGTGCGCGCGCGGGTCGGGCGGGATGGGGGGAGAGCTGACGCTGGTGGCGCACACAGTGTGGAGGTTAAAAACTGGAACGGAGCGCGCAACTTCGTGGGCCCGGTGATCAACTACCTGACCTTTAACAACGGCTATCACACCATCCACCACATGTATCCTACCATGCACTGGTCGCGACTGCCGGGTACCATCCCTCTCTTTCTCCCTTCCCCGCGTGCGCTCCTTGGTGCGGGCCGGGGCAGGAGGGTGGGGGGGGAGGGGGGCGAGGCGGAGTGGACAGGGTCGGGCAGGGAGTGTCGGGCTCATGTCAAGTGTGCTGAGACATGAGCGCATGTCAAGTGTGCTGAGACATGAGCTCATGTCAAGTGTGCTCAGACATGAGCGCATGTCCAGTGTGCTGAGACATGAGCTCATGTCAAGTGTGCTCAGACATGAGCGCATATCCAGTGTGCTTGCTTCCCAGAGTGCTTGCATCACTTGTCTGCTTGCCGCCCTTTTCCGACTGCCGCACTGCCTCGAGTGCCGCAGACGCACCCTACGGCCTGAGCATCGCCATGAACCTTTGCGCGCACTGTCTCCCTTCTGTTCTTGCCCTCCGTTCCCTCCCTCCCTCCTCCCGCCCGCCCATCCCATCTTCGCATGCACGACAGAGGAGCACAAGCGTCAAGTAAAGCCGCATGTACATGCGGCCCTGGACCAGCAATGCATGGCCCGATACATCTACAAGGCCTTCGTGTTCCCAGGCAAACGGCTCGACTACCTGGGCAATCCTGTGATAATGCCTTCCGGTCTGTCTGCTTCCCAGTGCCCGATCCCCGACACACGCTTGCTCGCACCCGACACATGCTTTGCCCGCGCATCCTCAGACACACGCGCGCATCCTGCTGGCGCATCCAGTGGCATGGCATGACGCGAATGGCATGCCGTTTGTCGCCCGCTCCTGCGCACCCAAGCACGCTCAAACACGCCCGCGCAACCTCTTGTCATGCGCCTCCCCGCGCATGCGCGCTGACACTGACATGCATCTACAGGAGACGAACCAGCAGACGAGGATTGGACGGTGCACCACGCTGGCGACGGAATGAAGCTGGAGGACTACGACGTGGATATGTCGACGGTCGGCATCCTCAAGGCCCTGCCTCTGCTGGTCCCTCTGCCCCACAATACCCCGGATAGTACGCGGATAGTCCGGCGCGCCCCTGACAACATGCGATGCCCTGTGTGGCGGTGGGAAAGGGAGAGGCGCGCAAGAGAGATGGTGCACGTGCGTTGGTGCCCAAGAGTTTCGGCATCAGGATTGCGCGATGCTCTGGCAACGGTGGTTGGGGAGTGGCGCGGGCGATGAGGCGCAGCGGGCCATCTGACGCAGGCAACCTGAGATGCCTGCCTCCCTCGCGTCTCGGCGTGTCATGCCGGAGCGGGCGCGCTGCTTGGGCGAAGCATCTACAGCAGCGCCTGATGCGATTGGCCCGCGTTGTCTCGTGTGCGCTCGTGACGTGGCGTGGCGTGCGGATGGCGGCAGTGTTGGCGTCTGCGTTTGCGTCACTACAGCCTCTGCGTTTGCGTCACGATAGCCTCAAGTCGGCACCCGGTCTCACATGACGCATTCTGCTCTGCGCTGCGCAGCCGCTCAAGTTGCTGTGCCCGACATATTCGCCCGTCAATAAGGTAGATTAAGGCGACACAGAGGCGGCGGCGACGGCGGCGGCGGACGAGGGTTGAATTGAAGCAAACACATTGGATGAGGAGGACTCTGAGCGCGACCGCGGGAGTAGGTTGTGGAGGGTGATTAAGTTGCAGCACAGGGGCGGCAGCAGGACAGCCGCCTCTGTCCTGCTTTCCTCTTCGCCGCGTGCCTGTGTGGGGGTATCTGGGGAGCGTTTTTATTGTTGTGGTTTATTGGTGTGAGCGAGAACGAGGGCAGGGGGAGAGGTGGTGATGCGCATCCTCGCGCGCACGCAGGATGGCCCATCGCGTTGGCACTAGCTGCCAAGATCTCCCCTTTAGGAACGAAAGGGGAGCAGAGCAGGGCTCGTGTTGCGGATCCGCGACTTGTTCCATAAAAACTGAGAAAAAAAGTCTTGGTGCGGGCACGCGGGCAAGACCAAGGAGACTCAAAGAGGTACGGAAGGTGACAGAGGTAAAAGAGGGAACGGTGCAGAAGCGGCGAGTGTGGTGGCGATGAGGTAGAGTTGGTGGCGATGCGGTGCAGTTGCTGCGCAGACGCTGCCTAGTGTCCAGGACGCTTTCGACGCTATAGTTGAGGACCTGACACCGAGACGGCAGAGGACAGAAGAGACGCTGTAGACACTAAAGGACGAGGAGAAGGCGCTAGAGGACGATGGCGAGACGCTAGAGGACTGAGGACTCGAAGGACGAGGACGCTGTGCAGACGCTAGAGGACGATGACGGGCTTGCCGGGCTCGGGCTGGACGAACCATGTGCGCCACTGCTTTCGACCTTGCACAAAGCGCTCCTCCTGCGCTTCTTTCAGAGCATGGTCCAGGGCGGGGTACATCTTGCGTCTGGCAACGCTTTTGCTCTGCAAGCTCTTTACGCCCCGCCGCAGCTTGACCACTGTCCGCCACAGGTGAGTAGGCGCGGGGCACAGGGTCAGTAGGCCCCCGGGGCACAGGGTCAGTAGGCGATAGTGTAGGCGAGGGCGCGCGTACATGTGTGCTCATGTTACTGCAGGCACCAGACCCGCGTGGCCTCCGACATTCGAAGTTTGAAAGACAGAGAGGCAGGCATAGGGCGCACAGCAAAGCTGCGGCCGCTTGCCAGCCTTAGCATAGCGCTTGCTGTGCGCTTGCACCAGATTCGCCGTTGTTTCGCACGCACGGCTTGGCTTGATAAGAGTCATAAGACTGGCATCAAAGGCAAGCGGCACGCTGACACACTGAGGCACGCCACGCTGATACTCTTTCAGACACGCACACAACTTGAGAAAGAAAGAGAGATAAGCTGGGATACAAACACACAAAGACGCACCAAGGCCAACGGAAGAATCGGCAAGCTTGCGCAGGTCATCGTCCGTGAGCTCGGCCAAGTCCTGCATGCTCGTCAGGTGGTTTTGCTCCAGCGTCCGCACCTGCACCATGCGCGCATGAGCTCAACCGCTGCCGTACCCGGTATCTAGCCAGCCAACGCCCCTGCGAAGGCACCCGACCGCCTGTAGGTGCCTCTCTCACTTGGTTTCATCCTCGCAGCACACGCTAGGCTGCATATAGGCTGCATATAGGCTGTATATAGGCTGCATATAGGCTGCATATAGGCTGTATATAGGCTGTATATAGGCTGTATAGATATCAATACAAAGCGCAAGAGCAAGCCAAGCATGCCGCGCTGCGCTGTCATGCTGTGCTGTCATATGTGCTGTCATGTGTGCTGTCATGTGTGCTGTCATGCGGTCAAGTCATGCTGTGAGCCCTAAACCTTTAAACCCTAAGGCCTAAACGGCAGACCATGGTCTGCGGCAGACCGTGCTTTTGCACCCATGCCACTATTTCAGGGGCCACGCTCGCATCTCCTGCACGGCGGCTGCGAGCTGTCATCATCGCCCCTGCGCACGCTTGCGTTAGTGTGTCTGTGTGGGAGCAAGTGCTCAAGTCTCTTTCTCTCCCATACGCCCATATAAACTGTAAATGCGTGTGCTTGCACGCAGCCGGCAGAGAGTGTATCATGTGTCATGTGTGCCATTTTGTGAGCGTCTGTGCGCGCCCAGACATATATCACAGACATCCCGGGACCTCGCAAACCCCCTTGCACTCTCAACCTCCACACAGGGCCAGCTCTCGCCCACGCGGTCAGTAGGCCCCGGGGTACAGGGTCAGGGCCCCGGGGCACAGGGTCAGTAGGCGATAGTGTAGGCGAGGGCAGACACTATGACAACATACTCCTAGTAGAAGCGTTGCTAGGGCGCGCCTTGCGCGGGGCTGCCTCACCCCGTTCCGTGATGGCACCACTGCTGTGCAATCGCTTATCCTGGTAGAGAGGAAAACGCGCAAAAAGAGTTCAGAAATGGCGCCTGAGGAGCTGCTTGTGCCGAGGCTGGCGTGGGCAATAGGTGCGGGAGCAGGAAGAGGAGGAAGAGGAGGAAGAGGAGGCTGAAGACGAGAAGAGGAAGAAGAGGGAGAAGAAGAGGAAGAGGAGGAGAAGAGGAGGAAAAGGAGGAGGAGGAGGAAGAGGAGAGGATGAGAGGACAGGGAGACAGACGGAATAAGAGTCGCGACGCATCGGCGGCGGCGCAGGACCAATGGATGTTTTGTTCAAGCGCTGCTCTCGCGGGCTGGACGACAGATGGATGCCCGTGTAGGCCTCTACTTGCTGCGCCCCTGCTCCTGGCAAACGCATGGCATGCCGTGCATGTCAAGCGCCCCGTATCACTCCCGCCCTCCACTCTCCACTCTTTGCGTCGTGCTCCTACCGCTCCTGCTTGCTGCGCCAGCTCTTGCGCGTGTGGCCCCCCTTTGCCTTCTACCTGCTAGGTGGGTTCTGATGAGCAATACAGCAATACTACTCTAGCAACACGGGGAGGGTAGGAAGGACGCGCACCGAGCTCCTGAGAAGAGCAGCCGTGCGGCCCCAAGGCCTCGTGCGGCAGGCGAGCAAAGACCTGCACATGACAGAGGATAAGTCAGGCGCATCAAGCCCCACGCCTCCGCTGCCGCCGCGCTGCCGCCCGCCTTGTCAGCTAGTCCCCTGGCACGTGTGTCGTCCCGGAGGCGGCGTGTCCCGGCGCTGCTCCACCTCTCTCAGTCTTGCTCACTCTCGCCCTGACTTCTCCTCCTCTCTCTCCTCCCTCTCTCTCCTCCCTCTCTCCCTCCTCGTCCCTTGCTCTCCGCTGACCTCGCGCTTGCCCATGTTGTTCTCAAAGTTTTGCTTGCTGTCTTCTTCATTCATTGTGTCCTGCTCGTGCACCCAGCTCCCGCCGTCCTTTGCAATCTGTTTTGCGCGCGCTCCCCACTGCTTGGTCGTATCGTTCTGTGCCAGCGTGTGTTGCGTGTGTTGCGTGTGTTGCGTGTGTTGCGTGTGTGAGAAAGCATCAGACATGCAGGGCGAGACCGCAAGTTCTCGCGGAGAGGGGGGAGGGGGGCGGAGAAGGAGGGAGGGAGAGATTGGGGCGAAGAGCGAGTGAGAAGGAAGGTGTGTGTGTGTGTGATTGTGTGTGTGTGTGTGATTGTGTGTGTGCTTGTGTGTGTGTTTGTGTGAGTGTTTGTGTGTGTGGTTGTGTGTGTGCGTGTGTATTTTCAGACTGTGGACGACGCGAAAGGGAGAAGAAGCGGCGACGAGGACAGGGGAGAGGAGGCAATACCCAAAGCTGAGCGACGGCGGCTTTAGCATCGGGCAGGTTTGCCGAGTACGACGCCTTGACAAAGACCTGTGCGTGTCACACGCCGTGTGTTCCCTCGCCTGCCACATCGCCTACTGACCCTATGCCCGCCGGCCCTCGGACAGTTGGCCGCCCTTACTTACACCAGCCACCTAGTGCCACGGCGCCTGGCAGCGGAGCGTGGAGCTCTCCGCCTGCCGCCCGGCCTTGCCTCTCTCTTCAAGAAATTTGCCCCCTTTTCATCATGGGCGCGAGCGTGCGTGTCATGTGTACGCGCGGCAGTGGCAGATGGCGGGAACGCTGTGGAGCAGGACCGTGCATTCTAGCTGTACGCTCACGCGCTAGAGAGAGGGAGGGTGGTGCGACGCAAATGTTTGCCAAGCGAGCGTGGTTGTGGACTTGTAAGGTTTAAAAGTGTGTGCATGTGACAGTGCATGGGACAGTGCAATGCGTTGCACTGTCAGGAGCGGGCGCAAGTAAAGAGTAGGCGCAACCTGCGGGTCCATCTGCCGCATGTGCGCTCGAGCTTTGTGTGCTGCCACCTGTCGCCATTCCTGAGAAAACCAGCGGCAGGACATGAATGATGCAGGGAGTCAAGGCTGTCAGGGAGCAAGTAGCACTTACCGAGAGCGGCACCAGACCGTGCGAGTCACAGTGCTTGAGTCAACGCGCATGCGCACGACAAACTGGGCGCGTGTTAGAGGGAGAGAGAGCACGCGAGACAGACAGAAGGCTCGAAAGAAAGAGCGAGAGAGCAAGAGAGCGAGAGAGCGAGAGAGGGAGACGAGAGCGAAAGGGTGAGGGCGAAAGGGCGAGAGAGAGACGTGTTGACCATATCTACATCACAAGAACAACGCTGTGAATGCTCAACACGGCGTTGCCGCCCACCTTTTCTGTCGCTAGTGTATGCTCGGGCCATGCGTAGGGCCCTAGTTCACGCGGGGTTGCGTTCTTGTTCCTGTTTTCGCGTTGCAACTGGCTTATCTTTTTCAGAGTCCTGCAAGACCAGAAGTAGGTGTTACCAAAGTTCGATGTTGCATCTCTGCGCAGGTCATCAAGCCAGGGGGGCAAGGGAGACAACCTGTTGTCCAAAAAAGGCAGCTTGGGAGTCCTACCCCCTTCTTTTACGCCACCTGCTCCGGCTATTCCTGGATAGTTGTTCCACTGAGCAGCCGCTGCATCTTGCGAACCGCGGGTCCGGCGAAACTGGAGTGGGGTGCGCAGCGAACCTGCATGTGCACTTGGCGTCAGGAACCCGAGAGTGCACCTTGACACCTGTACACGCGCCAGAAGTCTGCTGCCTCCCGGAGAGTGTCGTGAATCGTCTCGCTCCCAAGTCCTAGTCTGCACCTGCTATGGGGGGCGGCACTCTCAGCTGATGATCCAGGTTTGTCATGCCGCGTGTCACTTGCGGCTCGTACGGCGAGCCCTGTGCATGGGGAATGATCATGTTGGCAGCGCCGCGTGCGGCAGATTCCAACGTCAGAGCAAGGTGCTTGCCAACTGCCAAGTCTGCAAACGGTCAAAAGAATGGGTTCTGAGCCTGGCATCTATGCCATCTAACTCACGCAGCCTGGACACTCAGGCTGGCAGTACACTCAGGCTCAGGCTGGCACACCGGCGCTGCCAGTGCCGGTGGCTGCAGGCCCCGGACTCGGAGACCAGGCCCGGGCCCCTGTTGAACCATTGCCTCAGTATACTCCATTCGCTCCAGGCTTTCTTGAACCCCATGCGCGATCCTTTTCCTCTGACACGTTCAATTACTACATTATTGTGTTTGCACAAGCGGTTTAGACCTCTGCGCTGTCATCTAGACATCGACCTATCGTGTGTCTCTATGTCAGCGGCAAATTGAGCGGACTTCATTGGAGCGCATCCAAGTCCAGAGCATCGTCCTACGCAACTGGCTCAAGAACTCAGCCTGATCTGAAATCACGGTTGTCTTCCTCATGGGCATCCGACTCGGAGTCCATGCCACTGCGGCAGCGGCTGTACCCGCGGTGCGCATTTCTACAAGATGCCCAGCGCCTCGGTAGAGACATCCTGCACCTCGAGGTACTCGCGCCCAGCAAATCACACACCTTGAAAACAAACAGACATGTACATTCTCTCCACAAACCTTAAAAATTAACAAAATACGCTGAAGAAAAACTGTCGCCATAAACTCGAATAACATGGAACTTCACAGCAGCCGGCACTGGCACCCGCCCTGAATAATTCTAAATAAATCACGCTCTTGCGCTACCCCCGCCACCGTCATGGTGTCATCAGCGGAGCCTCCACCAGACTCCACCCTCTTTCTCCCCTGGCCTTCGCCTCTTCCAGAGGACTCTTCCTGCCACGTTTCGCGCACAAGGATGGGGACGAGAGGCGCGGGGACCAACGCACAGAAGCTTACGGCACACGGCTTCTCCCAGTCAACCGCTCGCGCTCACGCTCTCGCTCAGCTGCCAACTTGCCAGTTCCCTTGGGACGACCTCCGCCGCCGCCGCCGCCGCCGCCGCCACTTGCACGTTGTTGCGCCGTGCTCTTACTTCTGATGCTTCCATTCTTCTTTGCTGGCCCCACCACCCCTGCCCCACGCGCACCCCCAGCAGGGGACGGAGCTCCCAACCCGCTACCTTGGTCTCCACCACCACTTTGCTGCTTTCTCGGCTTTGCCCCGCCGCGTCTGCCCCCCCGTGCTGCCCCCTCCCCACCTGCATGTTGCTCGATTGCCCCGACGGCACCAGGACCCGCTTTCTCCCCTGATTCCCCTCCTCCCCTCCCATCCTCACCCCCCATCCACCCGGCTCTCGGCGAAATCAACCCCCCGGCCATCATGATGAGCCCCTCCGGCGTAAACCTGACAACAATAATGTGTTGAGAAATCGCACACGACATGCACGCGAAGAGGTGGGGAGAGAAGAGGGAGGAGTCATCAAACAACACGTACACACGCATACAGCTCACAAGCAGGGCGTGAGCAGCCACCACGTTGAAAGAACACACGATTGCAGCAAAAGCCCTCTCTCGCGCACAGTCTGCCCGCTCTACCGCCCTGCGGTCATGCGGTCTCAACCCTTCTCTGGCCTGCTTGACAATCAAGCTCACAGTGGGAACACAGCACGCACCTCATAAACTGAGGGCCCTGAGAGGAAGTCTGCCCTCCCGATATGTACACAGCCTGCCCCCCTCCGTCCGGAACAGAATCCACAGCTGCAGCTTCCCCCCCGGTCAACGGAGGCCGGGTAGCGAGGGAACCAAAACCAAGCGCGGCCATCAATCCTGCTGATCTTGGCGTTGCCAACACACCTTGGCTGCCGCTTCCCCCGGCGCCCCCTCCCTCCTTGAGGCCACTTGCCACTTGCCGGTCGTGAGCAGCTGGTGCGCAGCCGGTCCGTGCAGGTGGGGGGCTCATGGGCGCCGAAGCAGCAGCGCGCTCTTGGGGCGACCCTGGCATGGCCCTCACACTGCCTGAGGGCGAGACCGAGGGGCTGAAATCAGGAGTGTCGGGCTCATCAGACGCAGAAGTGACGGCGCTCAACTCGTCCATCCCCACGCCCTCCCTGCTGCCTTCACTCTTCCCTTGCTCACGTGTGCGGCCAGACCGCCGGGACATACTTGTGACCGGCTGCTGCCTCGTGACAGGGCCCTGTATTCCCCCTTTTCCGATCCCGCTCTGCCGCACAGCCCCCGGCACTGCATCGCCGCTCTCTCTTCTCGCACCGCCCGCTTTCGGAGGAGAGTCCGCTGCGTCAATCACGTCCCATGCCTTCTCGAAGTTGCGCGGCGAAGCCTTAGGAGTGCCCCAGGGCGACGAGGCCTTGGCAGCAACGGGCAAGTTTTTGAGCGGCGGCACTCTAGGAGGCGTCGGCACGTCGCTCGTTTTGGAGGATCCCTGAGCCCCCATCGGCGTGTGAGCATGCCAGCGCGAAAGGCTCCACGTCTCATCTCCTCTTCCAGCGTTCGCTCCGCCCCCGCCACTTGCTGCTGGTCGCGGGGGAAGAGCAGCAGAATGTTTCCTACCATTGGACAGCATCGTGGTGGGGGCCGGTGCGCCGGGGGGAGGCTTGAACGCACTAGTTGCCGAATTTCCGTTGACGTGCACGGTGCCCTTGGTTGCATCCATCTCTCTCGCCTGCGCGTCTGTGCGTCCTTGGGCAGCCTCTTGCTCGCGATTCGGCAGCACATGCACAGCGACCGTGTCGCTCACATCCACAGGCGTCGTTTCCCTACACAGCCAGTCGCTCTCCTCGTCCTCCTCAAGCGTCTCGTCCTCCTCAAGCGTCTCTTCCACCTCTGCCACTCCCCCTTCACTTGCCAGCCACCAAGCGATTTCGGGTTTACTTTCCCTCTCCTCATCCTCGCCACCCAACCACAGGCGCGGCGTTGCGCCGTCCGAACCAGATGCCCCCCATTTGGCCCCACCCGAACAGCGCCCCTGAGCTTCAAGCATCTGCAAGCCCACAGTGGAATCAACCCCACGCGACGTCACAAACTGCCGCGACGCAGGGTCGGTAAAGCGGCTGAAGAGCAGAGAATCGGCGCCTGTGCGCGCGTATCGTTTTGAGAGGTGGCGAGGCGTGCTGGTCTGAGTAAGCCAGTGCGATGGCGCTGCTGATGCGTGTTGCTGCTCCTGCGGCCGGGCCGGGCCACGGGGAGAGAGCACCGAGAGGAAGCCCAGCCATGGCGCCTCTTGCCGCGTCCCCTCGCCCTCGGCAGCCCAAACGTCAGCACCGACCGGGCGTGGGCGCTGCTGGGGTTGCGGCTTGGCCAGACGGCGGCGCTCCTTCTCGCGCCGCTTCTTCATCTCTGACTTGACGTGCAGCTTCTTCATGTCGTCGAGTATTTTCTGGCGTAGCTTTTCCTGCGCAGCCAACGCCCGTTGATCCTCATCTCCTCCCACGCGCAAAGCGAGCAGACCGGCGTCGGCGTCAGCACTCAAGTAGTTGCGCGCGAGATACTCTTGCCGCAGTTTCTTGGCGCGGCGCTCGGCCGCTTGGTCCGTCTTCATGCCCAGCAGCCTCCTGCTTCCTCGGCACGTGTCATGTGTATCGCTGAGCGCATCAATCGCTCAACGCATGAGCGCGCACACAGCCGCCGTGTGCGCGTGCCAGTGGCTGCGAGCGTTGCGGTGTAAGGGGTCCGAGAGTGTGAAATACCTGACTCGTGTGGCCGCGCCTGTCAGTCGATGGAGGAGGTCGGGATTGTTGGCAAAGTCCTCGGCTTCTTGGTATGCTCGCAGCATCTCTGCCGAATCTCCCGCCCCAAAGTCCTCCTGTGTGTGTTGTGTGCATGCGTTTTGGCGGCACACAAAGGCCTGACTTGGGGATAGGAGCACACCAGCTCACATAGGAGCACACCAGCTCACACCTTGATCCCCTCTCTCACACGCCGGCACGAACACGCACACAACTCACCCCATCACTCGAGGGCGACTGGAGCGCTGAGATACCAGAGGAGTCCGAGTCGACAGCAGACGCATCCCGCGTCAGGTGTGACGTTCCCTGCGGAGTGTATGTGCAGCTGAATGGGCTCGCAGCACACGCTAGGCTGCATATAGGCTGCATATAGGCTGTATATAGGCTGCATATAGGCTGTATATAGGCTGTATATAGGCTGTATATAGGCTGTATATAGGCCCTGTGGGCCAGAGCTGGCCCAGGGGCACAGG
>Ga0115006_10001834_pt1 | contig 13618 bp, 11 predicted proteins | sample ArcOceMetagenome_3_FD_88943 | JGI IMG/M metagenome (GOLD analysis project Ga0115006, IMG submission 88943) | Marine eukaryotic phytoplankton communities from Arctic Ocean - Arctic Ocean- Svalbard ARC20M Metagenome | ecosystem: Environmental > Aquatic > Marine > Oceanic | place: Arctic Ocean...
GTCTCCCCGAAGTCCATAATAAGCCCCCAAAGTTCCCTGATAACCTCCGTCCAGAGTTCGCTCTCCTCCTCTATCCCCTCTGGCGCATCCCTCCCCCCCAACCCCCTGAAAGCCGTCAACGCATCATCCATGCTAAAATCACCCAAGCAGGCTCTGACGCGGATTTTCTCCTCCCCCCGCGGTGCCGTATCTTCTGTCTCCCGCGGTGCGATAGACAAGAAGCAGATGGGTATATCAACCCGTGGTCTTGAGTCTGACAAAAGGGCCGTGGAGTTCAGGAAGGCACACCTGGAGAGCGAAATGGCGGAGAAGGAGAGGGGGCTTACGAAGGAGACCAAGGAGATGTTCAAGTCCGCGTACAACAAGCTGACCAGCGGGGGGGATCTCAGCAAGGCCAACCTCCGCAGTTTGTTCGGTAACCTCGAAGACCAGGCATTCGAGGACGTTTACTGTCTGTTTGATTGGGACAACGACGGTTCCGTCGACGTGCACGAGTTCGTGTTAACTATGTCCCTCCTCGCCACCCCAGCCACTTCCTTCGAGGCGGAGCAGGACCTGCTTTTCGCTATATTTGACGTTGACGGAAGCGGGACTATGGACAGGGAGGAATTCGGGAAGATGATGAGGGCTACGTTGAGGTGCAAAATGACCCACTTGGACTTCTGCATGAAGACGGAGGACAGGAAAGCTACGTTCAGGAGGCATTTGGAGGGGGAGTTCTCCACTGAGACTCTGGAGTTTTACAGCAGCGTTGACCAGTACAGGGAACTTGTGCAGAGCTTGGACGAGGAGGAGTATGAACAGATGAAGGACGAGTGCAACGAGCTGGCGATTAGCATATTCGAGCGTTTCATCAAAGCGGGGAGTAACGAGGAGGTTAACATTCAGGGACGCATCAGAACGGAGGTCACAACGACCGTCCTGGAAGCCAAGGAGAAGGGGGAGCTTATACCATTTACCATTTTTGATTTAGCGCAGCAGGAGGTGAGATTGGACGAGGACGTGTAGGAGTGACGGCGGCACACCGACAACTACAATTACTTACAAGCTTCTACCCGTCGCCTCGCTCCTCTCCTCCGCAGGTCTACCAGCTCATGAACAGGGACACGTTCGAGAGGTTCAAGCACAACGACGACCTGATGGATCAGATGCTTAAGGGTTTGTTCCAGGAGGTCGACACCGAGAACAAGGGAGTAATCACAGTTGTCGAGTACAAGGCGTGGGCGACCAAGAACCCCGAGCTAACCAACTTCCTTAAGGACCTCCACAACCAGACGTTCATGGGGGTCTCCAAGGCTGCGGGACTAGAGAAGAGGAAGGCCAGGAGGATAAGCGTGCAGAAACAGCACAGGCTGAGCATCGGGTCGCTTCTAAGCGGTGTGGAATTCAAGGTGTGCGAATCGTCCCCGTCTAGCTCCTTCAGAGATTCCTCGGGACCTGGGGGCAGCATGAGGGACAGTGCGTATGACTCGTGGGCGAACTAAGACGTGTCAGGACCAACTAAAATCTACTTTGCGTACATTTCGCGCAGATTAATTAATTAAACACAGGCAATGTTTTCACTGCTAAAAACTATTTCTATTCCATCTACACCGTCAAGACCCCTCCCTAGTTCAACTGCATCAGGTGCAGAGCCGAGTGTTCCACCACAATCCCATCTGCCATTCTCTTGCAAATTTCCACCACCTCCAAGTCGCTCGCATTCTCAAGCTCTCCATACCCGTCGCTCTTCAAATTCTCGGGGCTGAAATAGCCCGTCTTTGTGCTCCCTCCATCACCCAGTCCGTCAACCTCGAGCCCTCCCGCGTCTTTGGTGAACCTCAGCATGAGGAGCTCCCCAGCAACGTGCTTGGGTTCAGAGTACACCACGGTTTTCTTGGTCTCGATCTGCGAGGGGTCCAGAACCAGCGTTTTGTACCTTTCCACGAAGTTGAGGCTCGTGCTCTGGGGAGGGACCACCACGCTTACAGCGTCAACGGTTTCATCAACGCTGGCGATGCTGCTCCTAGCACTCAACTTCTGACCCCTCTCCTCCTCCTCCTCCGCAGCCTTGTCAAGCACGTTTTCTAGACCCTCATACTCCCCGTCTGCCTCGGCCGTCTTGTCTACTTGAATCTCCTTAACGGCCTTCTTCTTCACCCCTGCCGCCTTCTTCAACAATTCGTCCATCTTCTCACACTCCCCCCTTGCCCTTTTGATTCCCTCCTCTATGTCCCCCACGCTCACCATACCGTCCATTCCCCCGACCGCATCGAGGCTCTTGGCCGCAAGGTTTGCCTGCCTAAAAGTGAAAAGCGGAGGGGCAGCCTGAAGCTCAAGGAACCTGCGATGAGCGAAGCGACGAGTGGAAGGTTGTTAGTTATTGTGCTAGTATAGTAAGTAAGTAAACGGTCGTCGATTCATTCCTCCCCCCCCACCCTCACCTCTCATGCTTGAGAATCTGTTCCTTCTCCCACAAGTACCTCCGGTAATCAGTAATGACCTCCTGGAGCTCGTCGATTTCCATCTTTCCGTCCCCCTCGTCGTCGATGTAAGTGCACAGCTTGTCGCACTCCTCGTTACTCAACTCGAGCTTCTTGTCCAACCTCTGGCAAATGTTCAGTAAGTCGGAGCTCGTGATAGTGTCCTCCGCTCCTTCTTTCTCCATCTCGGCCGCCTCCTTCTCTTCCTTTTCCTTCTCCTTCTTTGACTTCTTCTTTTTGCCCTTGCCGAACTTGCCCTTGCTCCCGACCTTCTTGAGCCCCACCAAGTCCTTAATCCTGAGCTGCCTCGTCCTCATGACGCCCCCGACCTTGTCCAAGATATCGGTAATCCCCTCGTCCTTCGCCTTCTGCATCTTGTCGAAGAAGGCCTTGACCTCCGCCTCCTTCTTCTCCTTCTCGGCCTTCTCTTCCTCCTTCTTCTTCTGCTCCGCAAGCACAGCGAAGGTGCTCACGTCACTAGCCGCAGTGAGCAGCTCGAGCCCGACCCTCAGCTCTCCTTTCTCAATCGTTCCGTCTCCGGTCTTGTCGATCTCGTTGAAAACGCCAATCAAAGTCTTGCCCTTTTCCCTCATGATTTCGTGTATTGACCTCATGACCTTCGCCGTCCCCGTCTCCTCTAGCATTTTCAACAGCCCCTGTACTCTCTCGTCCTCTTCCTTCATTTCCTTGTCGAGCTTCTCCTTTTCGAGCCTCGCCTCCTCCTTCCTGGCAACTAGAGCCTTCAAATGTGGACTGGGCTCGCAAATTGCCCTAAGCCCATTCTTTAGGCTCCCCGTGCTCATGCTCCCGTCGCTTCCCTGTCCGTTGCCGCTACCAACGCCCGAAAACTGAGCAAGAAGATCTATCAACCTCATGCCTCTGTCCTTCATGAAGGTCTCGAGCCTGCTCAAGGCATCGCCAACCTCACCCTTCAGCAGATCAGCAGCGGTTGGCTCGTCAACCTTTTCGATGGCCTCATCTACCTCGTCAATCGACAGCTCTCCGTCCCCTGCGGGGTCCAGATACCTGAGCAACTTGACGACCTCGGCCTGAGTAAATCTCACCATCCCAGCGGGCCACTTCATCGTCCTCAAACCCGCCTTCAGCTCGCATTCGGTAACTGTTCCGCCAACGCCTTCCCCAAAGCTTGTGTCCATCAAGTCGAACCAGTCTTCAGTGCTAATCTCCACGGTCTTGAGGGCCTTGATCAACCTCTTCAAGAGGTCCTTGGCCTCGAGATTGAATTTTTCGACAGCTTGTACTCTCCTTGCCTTCCTGAACGCGCTCTCGAACTCGCTTATCTCGATTATTCCGTCGCCACTGGGATCCAAGTAACCAGCAATTGCGTTAATCTCGGCATCACTGAAGTCCAGCTTCGGAGTCTGGCTTGCATCCTTCAGAGTCCTGTCCGCCTCCTCCATCTTCTTCCTTAATCTCGCGTCTTCCTTCTCTTTTATCTCTAGCCTACCAATAGTAATGTCGGCCTTTCTCATGGCGGCTCCGAGTTCGTCTGTTTCCATATCACCATCCTCATCAGGGTCCAGGTACTTGATGAGTGCCGCGACGTCGTCGTCCTCGAGGTCGACTTCGGCCCTTAGCCAATTAGTGATCTCGGCGTGGTCAACAACCCCATCCCCGGAAGTGTCGAGCCTCTCAAATAGAGTGCTCATCCTGACCTTCTTCTCCTTCATGACGGCCTTCATCTTCCTCATCGCCGAAAGAGCCTCGGGGGCCATCTTGCTGTGGGCGGAAGCCATCAATACGAGTTTGAACGCGTTTTGTAGCTCTTTCACATCAATCCCGTCGCCTTCGGGGTCAACAAATTTGCAAATGTTTTCCAGGTCCTCCTCGCTGATCTTTGGCATCGGCTTGATGTTATTTATGGGTTTCGTTAGCTTCTTCACCTTCGCGGCAACGACCTTCTTCTTCAGTGACGAGAGCCACTTCTTGACGTCTTCAACGCTCATCTCGTCGTAGTTGTCACCCCCCAAATACTCTCCAACAAACTCGCTGAGCTCTTTCCCTTCCAGCCAGTGACCAAGGGTACGCAGGAGGTCCTCGGCTACCTTGGAATCTTCCTCCCCAACCTTGCTGTCCGGATCTGATGGCATGCTGATGTCACCGCGGAGCCTTCTGAGTCCAAAGTTCATGTCTTGGCGAGAAAGAGTTCCAGAAATGACATCCGTTGAGACAAATATTGACTCCAGACTGCCGTACATTGTAGTGAGAGGAAGCTTTTTTGCTGATAGCATGTGCTTATTCTTTTGCTCATAGGCGAAGCGCCTAAAGTCTCGGATCACGAGTTCTAGCTCGTCCCTGTCAATTTCCCCGTCACCGCTTGTGTCCATGAAACCAATGAGACAATCCACATCTTCGAGACTCATCTTGAGCTTTGCCTTTTTTAGGGCAGCATGGAGCTCCGGCGCGTCAGCGGTGCCACCGCCGGATTTGTCGATCATGAAGAAGAGGTCCTTAACTCTCATCTGTTTCCTCCTCATAAAGCTTTCGAGTTTGTTGATGACCTTGTCTGCGCCACACTGGCGTGCAACGGAGACTTTGTCTTCGAACTTCTGAGCCGCCATCATTTTTTCCACCAACTGCTTCCTCTGGTTCTTGAGCTTTTCCTTCGCCCTGCGGAGAGGCGCAAGAGCCTCAGCCTTGGGCTCGGACATGAGTTTCATCCCGTAACTAAGCTCCTCCGCAGTGATCTCGCCGCTATCGTCTTTGTCGATTTCTCTGAAAAGGTCCGTCATCCTTAGTCCCTTGTCCTTCATACAATTTTCCAACATGATGAGGATATCGGCAGCTCCGGAAGACTTGGCCCTCTCTATATGGTTGTTCAAAGTTATATGGTCTTCTTCACGAGCAAGTCTATCGACTTGCTGCTGTTCGAGGGCCTCGTCGCGGCGCTTTATCAAAGCTTTAACTGCACCAGAAGGCTCACTCAGGGCCTTGAGGCCTGAAGTAAGTTCTGCAATGTCGATGTCCCCGTCGCCCGATTCGTCCATGGCGGCGAAGAAGTCCATAAGCCGCTGACCTTTTTCATTCATAAAGTTCTCGAGCCTCATCATCGTGTGGCCAACCTCCTGCTCCATTAGTTCGTCGGACGAGACCTTCCCAAGCTTATCAAATGCCGAAATTGCCTCCTCAATGGATATGTCGCCCTCTCCCGAAGGATCCATGAAACGCACGAGCTTCATAATGTCTGGCTCCGAGAAAATTTCAGTGGCATTTTTGCCCCTGCCCTGCTTCAGCTTCTTGAGCCCAAGCCTGAGCTCACGGGTCGAGACAGTACCGTCAGATTTGGCGGCCCCTGATGAATCCATCTTGGAAAACCAGTACTCTATAGTCCATGACTTCTTGTCGATGATAGCCTTGAGCTTGGTGAGGAGCTTCTTGCCTTTCTGGACAAGTCCTTTCTGGGCCCTTGCCCTTCTTGCTTTGCGGAAGGCGCCCTCGAGCTCGCTGATGTCGACGAAACCGTCACCCGAGGGATCTAAGTACTTCACGAGAGTGTTGATTTCTTTGTCCTCGAAAGAGTCAGGTTGCATAGCGAGGGCCTTTTTGACAGCCTTGTCAGCGTGAGCTACCTTCTCCAAGACAATGGCCTCCTCCTTCTTCTCGATTTCAATCCTCCCGACAGTAACTTCCGCGCGACGCATAGCGGAGGCGAGCTCCTCGGTCTCCATGTCACCATCATTGTCAGGGTCAAGATAACGAAGAGTTGCGTTAATGTCGTCGATGTCTACTCCGAAGGAGGATAGCCAGTCGGCAATCTCTGCGTGCGATACGATGCCGTCCCCTGATCGATCAAGCTCAAAGAAAAGGTCGTCAATCTTCTGATTGTTCCTCTTGATGTGATTGATGAGAATGGTCACACAGTTGATCGCACCTGGTTCCATTGCCTCTGCGGCTGCGGAACGTTTGACGAGGCGGAAGGCCTCTTCAAGCTCTCTGGAATCAATTCCATCTCCGTTTGGGTCCATGAAGTTGATGACCTTGTCAATGTCCTCGTCAGTCAATGTTGGGGAGTCATTCATGGCGTTTATCTCCATCTTTGCTTCCTGTTTTCTCCAATCGTCGACTAAGATGAGGAGTATCTCAAGGCATCGCTTCAGAACTTGCTCGGCGTTGCTCTTTGTGGTGCCTGAGGCAGACACGAGAGCGGCAGAGAAATCGGCAAAGGAGATGCGGGAGGAGGAAGAGTTAAGTTTGAGGTGGTCAAGGACTGCCTCGATCTCGTCGTCTGCGATTTGAAGGCGGCGAGTCTTAGATCTGTGCCTGTGTTTACGCTTGGAATGACGTGTGGGTTTCGGAGTGTGTGAGGACGCCAACGAAACCTGTTCCACGTAGTCGTCGTAGAGCTGTGGGGTTACGGTCATGGTAGACTCGAGGGCGCGGGCCAGAGTGTCGGCGTCACGCGGTTTAGTAAGGGTGTTGATGGGGTCGAGAAGAAGGCCGAGCCTCTTGCTGCGAGGTGAAACTGGGGGTCCGTTGTCGTTACTATTCCAGAGCTTTTTCACAGCCTTGCGTGTGAGCTTGAGGGACTGTGAAACATAGATTCCCTGGGTAATACTATCCTTCTGGAAACGGCGGAACTGGCGAAGCGCCTCCTCCAATTCGGCAATGTCGACCGCGCCGTCTCCTGAGTCGTCAAGGAAGTTGACGAGGGTTTGCATCTTGTCATCAGCAATGGTACACTTGATGTTCTTGAGAGCAAGTTGAAGCTCTCGGCCGTCCAAAGAGCCGTCGCCGGACTTATCGATACCGTAAAAGATGTCCTGGAGCCTAAGCTGATACTTCCTGATGAATCCCTCGAGCTTTCCCAAGACGGTGGCCGCGCCGCAAAGCTCAGCTTCGGCCATGCGCTGTCTCATAGCGTTCTCTTCCTTGGAAATCCTGATGAAGTCTTCCACGTTGGTGCACTGGGAGAAAGGTAGGGCAGCCTTGAACTTGGGGCGAATGCGAATTTCCATGTTTGCAACACCGCGCTCGTCGAAGGAGCGGAACAGGGAAATATCCGAAACAAAAATGAAGGGTTCTGTTTTCTTGGTGATTACGTTGGTTGTAGACGTAGGGTTCCCGGGGAAGACAAACTGCTTCGGTATGAAGTTGTGGTAGTGAGCAAGGAGGAGACTCCTTATCTTCGACAGAGGTGACTTCTTCATGACAATCATTTTTCCGACAACAGACTTAGTCTTCTCCATGACGACAGAGAGGTTTACAGGAGCGTCGTTCAGGGGATCGTCGAAGTAGTCTGACGCAACAGAGAAAGACTGGGTAACAACAAGGGGGGGGGGATCCCTCCCTGCAGCCATAGTTACACTCGACGTCGCGTGAGCGTGTATAGCGGCAATGTCTGGTGGTGAAAGGGGTGGCGGAGGTGATAGGGGAGGAAGGGGCCTCGTCGCATCGATCATAGGGTGAGCACTTGTGTTAAGGTTGTAGGATTCGTAGGTCTCCCTGTGTTGCGTCACGAGGGTTGACGAACCAAGAGTTTGATCGTCGTCATCGCCCTCGATGGAAGAGTCGTCGGGGTTCAGGGCCTCGAAATTGAGGAGCTGATCGAGGAAAGTCTGCTTGACGGAGGAAGTTGCAGAGTCGACACCGTCTATGGTGGAATCCTCGGCGGCAGAGGAGATGGTAAAATCCTCGGGGAAATCCTGAGGGGGGGGGTGAGAATTAAAGAACAAAGAATAAGGAGGGAAGAAGGTTAGTCTCACCTGTAATGATGGCACAACCCGATACACGGCAGAAGATTCTTTTGTGAAGCTCCTGGACACGGAAAGATGCTCAAGAGTCGAAGGGGACATAATAGAGTCGGAAAGTTCCGCCATTTTCTCCTCCTCTTTCTTGGCAGCCTTTGCCAAACGTTTTTTCTTGGCTTGGACTGAGTGAGGAGGGGGTGTTAGGAAGCGGTTGAGTGAGGGTGAGAGGTTAGAGGGTTGTGGGAGTTATTACGCAAGTGACGTAAAGGACTCACGTTTCTTCTTCATCTGTCTCTGCTTTTTTGTTTCCCATTTACGTCCAACCTGCTGAAGATAAGGTGATGGGTTGGGAGGATGGCTCGACTGCTCGCGAGCCTGAACAAGCTGGGGAAGCGTGATGGACGAGGATAGCAACAAATCCATCACTTGGATGGATCCGTCTTTCATTGCAACGGCAGGGAGGAAGGGGGGGGGAGAAGTCGATGTGGTGAAAGTGGAAAATAGGGGAAAGTAAGTTGTGCTTTGATGAATTGGAACTGGTGAGGAGGGGGAAGGTGATGAGAAGGAAAGAGGGGGAATGAAAAATCCCGTCGTCCGCCGGGTCAAAAAGCCCAGAGATGACCGCTGTGACGGAAGGTGCCATCCTGCGATGCTCGTTTATTGCGCTTCCACTGTCTGAGCTACTCGTGCTCCTTAAAAAAATGTGAGTTTCTTTCAAATCTCAGACGTTACCTAAAACCAATTACGAGTGACCCCAAGCAGCTTCAACCGAAAAGAAATGTCCAGCACCCAAAACGTAAGACAAAAGCCTAAGCGTAGCAACCCTGAGTAACCCCAAAGTCTTCAACAGACGCCTTTACCTTCACGAACATAAACGAGCACAAATTCGATCCCGTTTCTAAGATGACGAACAACAAAAGAAAGCGCACATGGTTGTATTCATCTCCCTCGTTCATTTTATTATCACCTTTTGTTTGGTAATCCCTTATTATCCCTTATCTTATTCCTTATCCCAATACCCATCTCCCTCCCCCCCCTTTACACGTAAGGTTTCTCAACCTCCGCCTCCTCCACGACGTTCATCTTCTGCATCTTAGCCGGTTGGTTGACCTCCGGTTTCCTGGTCGGCGTTCCCGGTGCGCTGATAACAGCCGGCCTTGGCCCCTGTCCGTGCCCGATGCATCCGATGTCAGCCTGCTTCTGGAGGTAGTTGACGATGCAGTTGTAGGCCTCGTCAACACTGTCGGTGAAGAGCAGGTGGTCGACGTCGCTCTGAGAGATTGTTCCGTAGTCGACCAAAAACTGCCAATTTACGGCGTTCTTCCAGTAGTACTTTCCAAAGAGAATGATGGGGAACTGCAATGAGCGAGAAGTGGCGTGACGAGCGTGGGGGTTTAGTTACATATCCAGGTATTGTTGGATACATGTCTCCGATCCTCCCTCCGATCCTCCTTCCCCTCACCTTGACAGATCTTCCCGCACTGCTGGAGGGTCATGACCTCAAACAACTCGTCCATAGTCCCGACCCCTCCCGGAGCGACAATCAGAGACGTCGCCTGAAGGACCATCCAGAACTTCCTGGTGAAGAAATAGTGGAACTCGAAGGCGAGGGAAGGGGTGACGTAGGGGTTTAGGGAGGGCTCGAAAGGAAGGGAGATTCAAATACCGATGGAGCGGTTGGGAATCTGCTTGTAGGCACCACCGTTGGCGGCCTCCATCATTCAGGGTCCTCCTCCGGTCAAAATTCCGACTTTCTGGAACTGAGGGTTGGTGAGGAAGATTCCAACCTGCGGCAATGAGCGAAGCGAACAGATTGCTGGTTGTTAGTTTTTGGGCTGTACAGTATGCTGCTGTCGCTTCGATCCAGCCTTCTTTCTAGCCTTCGCTCCTTCGTCCGGTTTCACCTTCTCCGCAAGCACCTCAAGTCTCTCGTGCAGGTCGCACATCCATTCCGTCTTCTCGAGCCTGGCAGTGTCCTCCCCTGCGGCCTTCATCTCTTCGAACTTCTGCTTGTGCTGCTCCTTCGTGCGGGAACGGGCTGAGCCAAAGAAGAGCACGGTACCCTCGATGCCCGCCTTCTTCATGCGGAGCTCGGCCTCGGTGAGCTCGCACTGAATCCTGTTCGTGGAGAAAGGGGGAGAGAGGGGGGGGAGAAAATGAAATAGTCAGAATGAATTGTAAGGCTTCTGGGCGCTAGAAACTAAGAAACTTTTCGCTCGGCTTGAGGAAAAATTGAAGGGCCTTGGTGCTTTGAAACTACTTGACATTATTAACCACTTGCCTTGCCCTTCGTCTCGTCGCCTCATCACATATAATACTTTCGGTCTGGGCCCAAAATTATAACATAAAGGAACAGTAGCAAAAGAATTAATCACTTCCCTCGTAAAGACATCGAGGTTGGCCTTCTATCTCCCCTCTTCTTTCAATACCATTACCTCCTCCATCAATATTGATGTCTCGTCAATTTGCCTTTCCCCTCATTCTACTCTCGGTGTTGTCGTCCTCCCTTTCCTTTCCTATTAACCGTTCCTCCCTCCCTCCTCGCCCTCTTCCATTCCCTTCAACGTTTACTGTTCCTGAGAAATGTTCAGAGTACTTGTCATACAGGAGGAAGTTGATTAATGATGGCCTCATTACAGCAGAGGACGACGAGGTGAGATTTTATGAGGGGAGAAAAGAGGGTGGATGGAAGCGACAGCCAGTGCTTGCGAAATACTGACACACCTCCCGTTCCCTCTTCTATCTCAGGAGAATGCCTCGTCGTCTCCGGCTGTCAAGTCCGCTGGATCAACTTCTAATCCTCTTATTCTTTCCTTGTCCCTTCGTCCTGCCCCCCTGGAGGTCCCCGATGTGTTGTCCTCTTATTATCTCTCCCGTGATGTGCTTGACTATGGGGAGATGACTGCCCTGGGGTTCGATAGCCTCGTGAGGGACGTTATGGGGGTCGAGGGTGGGAGGCTAAGGTGGGGGGGAGCGAGGAGCGAAGGACGGGAGGAGCATAGCGACGAGTGTATGCTGCATAACACTATAACTAACAAACTTTTGCTCGTCGCTTCGCTCCTCGCCATCCCTCATCGCAGCATTTACAATGAGCTTGATATTACCCCGCCGCAGAACCCCAAGAATAGGAAGGAGGGAATCGCTAAGAAGCTGGAATTACGAGAGGAGGGTTGGAGTGGTTACAGTGGCCTCAAGCTAGGAGAAGCTCTGGAGAGTGATTTAATCAAGGCCTCGGAACCAGTGGATGAAGTTGAGCTGCCCGTTAATCCTGGGGTTCTACCAGTGACAAAGAATCCGGAGGCGCCGCAGACTGCTGTTTGGACGGCGAGCAAGTTGGACCAGCAGGGTAAAGTAACTGGTAGAGCTGTGAGCTGGGCAAGGGAGATGAGAGAGGAGAGAATTTTGTCTGAGAAGGGAAAGGGAGACGGGACGTTCGAGCTGTTAGGGGTTAAGGTTAGGGCAGCGAACCAGCTTTGGGTGTCCGCTTGGATTCTTTGGTTCGCTCTCTTTGTCGGACAGGGGGAGGAAAGTTGGTCGGAATATACTGGAGCCTCTTTGGGGCCGTTGATTGCCTTGGGGTTGAAAGGTGAGGCCAAGCAAGGAGCGAAGCGACATGCGTCATTTATCATATTGCCTGTCAAAAATGCTCGTCGCTGCGCTCCTCGCCCTCGCACATACCGCCTTCCTACATAACTAACAACCTTCCACTCGTCGCTTCGCTCCTCGTCAGGTTTCGGCGTTGTAGGTGCTGTGGGGTGGATCGGGATTGGGGGTAAACTATTGTTGGATGGTAAGGGTGTGGGAAGGGCGTTGGTCGGGCCTGATTTTGAAGAAAAGGGTTGAACAGAATGGCTCTTTTTTAATGTATATTTGTATTGGTGCCATTTAGTATGTATTTACGTACGTGCTTCGTCGGGCTCAACTTCCCCACTGTCCGAGTCCCCTCATCTTCCTCTCAATTTCCAACAAATCTGGCTGTTTTTGGGAACTTGTATTCTCCCAGTCGCCTTCATCGTCGTCATCGTCGTCGTATTCTCCGGTCCTTTCGCTGGCCGTAGTGAGGCCGCTCTGGACACTGCAAGTACTGCTGGAGGAGACGAGATTGGTGGAAGAGTAACAACTTCCAAAACTTGAAGCCACCTCATGTCCCCCTTTCTCAACCGTCCCAGCCGTCCCTTGCATTGGCTTGTAGTACTGCAAGAAGTAGCTGGACGTTCGGAGATGTGACGGTGGCAGGGACTTCGTTGGGTCAATGGAATGGGATGCGGAGTGATCGTGAAGGCTGTTGTTGCTGCTGTTTTTGCTGCTACTTGTGCTGCGATGAGCAATGAACGAGGCGACGCGAGGCGAGGCAAGGCAAGGAGCGAAGCGACGAGTAGAAGGGTGTTAGTTGTGTGTAGGCGGTGTGGTGAATTTGCTGTCGCTTCGCTCCAACCTTGGCTCCTCGTTCAATCTCACCTGTTACTACTGCTGCTGCTGCAGTGGTGGATAGCGGATGTAAAGTGTGGTTTGTTGTTGGTATTATTGTTGTTGTTGTTGGTATTATTGTTGTTGTTGTTGTTGTTGTTGTTATTCTTGTTGCTGTCGTCCACGCCAAAGTAGTCAGGAATCAGTTCGGACTTCATGATGGTAGTCTCCAGGTTTTTTATGGCGAACGTGGCCTTGGGATGGCGGCGAGAGGTGGGGTTCTCATTCTCAGGGATGGCGGGAGGGATGAAGAAGGTGGCTCTGGGGTTGGTATGGGTAACAAAGTGCTGCGTGGAGAGGCGGGGCGAGGCAGGGCGGGTAAAAGAATAGTTAGCATTCTGATTCGGAGCCCCATTGTGCAGTTCGCTTTGCTCTCCTCTTGACTCGCTTACCATAGAAAGGTTGGAAGGTTGGTTCGTAAAAGTTGCAGCTGAAGAGCTGTGGTCGCGCAAATCGTTGCCGTAACTATCAAAGTCGTCAGAGTCGTGGGCAAGGGCCCAGGATGACTCTTCGCAGCCGATAAAATAGTCGGACTTACTGGAAGGAGAGTGGGGGGACAAAACGAAGCCCTCCATTTCACTCTGGTGGAGTTCTGACGAGGTGGTCAGTGGAGGAGACCCCGAAAACGAGGAAGAAGATGCAAAGTACGCGTGCTGGGGCTGGCTTGTCGAAGCTGGAGGTGGTGGAAGACTTGGCCCACCCTCACAGTCCAAATAGAGGGAAGGAGGAGCGGAGGAGCTAAGAGTTGGGGTCACCGACGTAAGAAGAGGAGACACAGGGAGGCTGCAGTCTTGTCCCACGGCCCCAAAACCCGACCCATCACCTCCAAAGGAAGCACCCGCATCAGTGAAAGCCTTTTGATTCCCCTCTTTCACAGTTCTCGTCGATCTATCGTCCCTCCCCTCGAAACTCTGATGTAATATTGGCCTCGAGATGCTCTTCTTCGCATGTCGAGTACGTGAAGCAACCTGGAGGTGAAAA
>Ga0115006_10001835_pt1 | contig 13614 bp, 15 predicted proteins | sample ArcOceMetagenome_3_FD_88943 | JGI IMG/M metagenome (GOLD analysis project Ga0115006, IMG submission 88943) | Marine eukaryotic phytoplankton communities from Arctic Ocean - Arctic Ocean- Svalbard ARC20M Metagenome | ecosystem: Environmental > Aquatic > Marine > Oceanic | place: Arctic Ocean...
AGGCGGAGGCGGAGGCGGAGGCGGAGGCGGAGGCGGAGGCGGAGGCGGAGGCGGTGGTGGTGGTGGTGGCGGCGGTGGTGGTGGTGGTGGTGGTGGTGGCGTGGCCGCCGCTGCGGTGGTCCCGCGAGCGGCGCTGTCGCGGGCGGCGGCGGAGCACTACGGGTGGAAGTACTCGACGCTCGGCTTCAGGTGACGTGTTGCGCGATGCGTGATTACACAACGTATGCGTCCTAGAATCGTCGAGCTTTCTTTCACCCCACACCTACTTTACTGGATGCGCAGCTGCGCCGACGGCGGCAGGCCCACGAACGGGCGCGCGGCGGCGTAGGCGGCGGCGATGCCGCCGTAGACCCGCTGGTGATGCGCGTCGAGCTGCGCGTCGGTCGGCTCGGCGCACGGCGCGTCGGAAGGCGCCTGCTCTCAACAGAGAGAGGGACGGACAGACAGAGATGGGGGGCGGGAACTCGCGAGTGTAGGAGTGGCCGCGTGGGAAGGGCTGAGGGAGGGGTCATGACAAGGAGTTGAGCGACGGGAGGCAGGCCAAAGTGGAGTGGCGGCGGCGCACCGGCACGAAGCAGACGACGGCGGTGAGCGGGCCGCGGCGCGGCAGCGGCAGCCCCCACCGCCCGTAGAAGAGGAAGAGCGAGAGGCGGAGCCTGCGCGAGAGCGCCTTGAGGACGCCGCGCGAGTCGTGGCAGATGGTGAAGAGCTGCAGCGTGCCGATGAAGTAGCCCGGCATCACCGTCGCGCCTGCGCCGCGCACGCACGTAAGGGCGGTAGAGAGCTCGCACGCAGGCAGCGAGCACAACCCGACGGTGGGTAAACGCCCTGTGCCAGGCGGATGCATACGCGGCCAGGCCAGGTCAGGCCGCCCGCCACTGCGTCTAGGCAGAGAAAGGGCCGCGTCTGACGGTTGCCGCCGCTGCCCGTCTGCAGCACCAGCCGCATCAGGCCGCGCTTCTTGCCGAGCACGAGCAGATCGTCGCCCCATGCGGGCGGGCCGCCGCCGCCGCCGCCTGCGCCGCCTGCGCCGCCGCTCTTCAGGCTCGCCGCGAAGATGCCGTTGATGCCGTCGGGGACGATGCCGACCGTGTGGCCGGCGCTCAGGCGGCGGTGGAGCTCCTTGCGCGCCGCCGAGATCGGCCACGTCATCGCGAGGAAGTGGCGGAGGCCCGGCGTGCGCCCCGTCGCGTCGGCGACCGACGTGAGCTGGTCGCTCCCCGTCAGCCAGCGCGAGAGGCACGCGAAGACGCACGCGCCAAAGTTGACCACGCCGTGCGGGCACGCCAGGTTGACGACCGCCGTCGGCCGCACCGTCTTGCCGTCGGCGTGCGACGGGTCGAGGGTCGCGGGCGTGGCGACGACGCGCTCGGGCTCGCCCGCGCTGCGGTCGACCACCACCTCCAGCCCAAAGTAGCGCGCGACGAGCAGGCCGGCGACGTTGCGGCGGTACAGCAGCTTGCCCCAGGGCAGCGGGTGGAAGGCGAGCAGCAGCGCGAGCAGCAGCACGCCGGCGGCCGAGCGGTGGCAGCCGGCGAGCGGCAGCACGACGAGCGCGCCGAGCAGCGCGAGCGGCAGCGCGATGAGCGAGAGGAGAAGCAGCGCCGCGGCCTGGTGGTGCCAAGGCATCGGAGGCGGCAGGCGCGGCGTCGACAGCTGCTCGGCCGGCGACGTGACGGCGGCGAGCATCTTGAAGCGCGAGGCATCGTCGAGCGAGGCGTCGAAGAACGAGAGCGGCAGGCGCCAGAGCTGGATGCGCTCGAAGGTGGGCATTTCTTGGAAGGCGGGCAACCGCGCAAAAGTATGCAGTATGCATGACGAATTATAAATTCATGTCGGGCCGTGCTCTGGCCGACCCGCGGCCGCCCTAGTGCAGGGCCCTGGGGTAATCGCTGGCAAACGCGTCGCCTCAATAGCCTCAATAGGCAGACGCATCGCCTCAATAACCTCAAAACGCTGCTAGTGCGGCGCTGAGATGCTGCTGGACGTCACCTGCCCATCCGGCCTCGGCCCTGGCGCCCTCCTGACCGTCGAGCGGCCTGACGGCGCGAGCTTCGAGGTCGTCGTGCCGGACGGCGTCGACGGCGGCATGCAGTTTCAGTGCGAGGTGCCGAACGACTCTCTCTCTCTGGAAGCTTCCAGCTCACTGCCGAGCAGCTCCGCCGACGCCGAGGCGGCGCTCACTGCGGCCGTCGAGGCAAAGCGGCTAACGGAGCAGCAGGCGGCGGCGCTCAAGGAGATCGACGCGGCGCTGAGAGACTACAGCGCGCTCGGCTGGTTCATCGAGTGCCACTGCCGCGACTTCCGCGAGTGGCAGCGCGAGGGCGAGCAGAAGCTCGAGTGGCACGAGCTGCACGGCGAGTACGTGCGGCTCGTCGAGAACAAGGTCGAGCAGCAGCTCTCGTACGTCGGCGCGACGGGCGACGACCTCTACGCGCTGCTCGAGGAGGTGGTCGCGGGCGGTGGCGGCGACCGGCGCGCCGAGAGCTTCCTCAAGAAGCTGCTGGCGATGGGCGACTACGCGCACTTTGCCGACATGATGCGGTGGCTCGGCCGCGTCGAGAGCCGAAAGTACACGACTTCGCTGTGAGCACTCACAGCCTTTTGCACTCTGGTAGGTAGGCGGCCCGCGTGCCATCGAACGGTATTCATGTCCAGTAACTGACGGCCCAGTATGACTTCCGCCGCGCCCAGCCCACCCGCACCGCCTGCCTGCCATCTCCAAGCCGCCAAGCTTGGTTGCCAAATTCGGCATTGCGACTCGTACCATGCGTCGCCTCCGCCTTGCTTGCGCCGCGTCCGCGGCCGCGCTGCCCATGCAGCAGGCGCACTACGAAGGGCCGTTTCTCGAGGGCATGCCCGACCCCACTTATGAGTGGGGTCGCGAGTACCCGCTCTACGGGAAGCCCCCAGGCGCAAAGGAATGGCCGCCCCAGTGCACGCCGGAGGGCGCCGACAAATTCCAGTACGGCGCACCGCCTCACCCCGGGATCGAATGCTGTGAGAGCCTTCATGCGTGCCTCGAGCAGCGCATGGATGGCTACCCAGGCTACGGCGAGGTTCGCATGAAGGGGGTGTGGGTGTGCCGGAGCGAGTGCCAGTCGCCTCCGTCCCCACCGCCTCCGCCGCCGCCTCCCTCCTCACCGCCCCCGTTGCCACCGCCCCCGCGGCCGCCACATCCGATCGGCGTGGCGTATTCTCCCAATCCACCCCCGCCCCCGCCATACCCCCCCGCGCCGCCACCATCGCCCCCGGCGCCGCCATTGCCGCCTCCACCGCTGCCACCTGCCCCACCTGCCGGATACTCGCCGTATCCACCACCGCCCCCACCTTCGCCACTGCCATCAGCGCCAGATCCGAGTATTGATCCGATTACCCCAGTGGGACTGTGGCCTCCAAAGTGCACACCCTCAGGCTTCGACAAGTTCCAATACGGGCCTCCACCTGATCCGGGCATTGAGTGCTGCGAGGGACTTGTCACGTGCCTCGAGTATCGCCACCAGACATACCCTGGTTTCGGAAAAGCTCGGATGAAGGGCGTCTGGGTGTGTCTTCCCGGTCCGGTGTGTCCCGGGGCGACGCCGACGCCGACGCCGACGCCAACACCGAGCGTGACGCCGACGCCCTCGATGACGCCGACGCCCTTTGTGACGCCGACGCCCTCGGTGACGCCGACTCCCACTGTCGCCGCGTCACCCCCATCGCCCTCGCCGCCACCACCGTTGCCCCCTGGGCTCTACCCACCGTACCCGCCGCCAACGCCGTCCCCACCGCCGTTGCCACCCTCGCCGCCGCCGCCATTGCCCCCCGGGCTCTACCCACCGTACCCGCCGCCGGTGCCGGTGGCGATGATCACGCCGACGCCGACGCCGAACAGGGACGCCGACGCCGAACAGGAGTTAGTGACGCCAACTCCAACCGGCGCCGCTTCACCGACAGCGACTCCGACGGGCACACCGATGCCAGCTATTATCATTGTCATCCCAACGCCAACGCCCGTTCCGACTCCCTGCATGTGTCAAGTGGTGGCCTACCTTGAGGACAGCTGCAGCACCATGGCGCAAAAGAACGGCCCTGACTATCCGATGTCCCTGGAAAACGCGGTCAAGACCTTCTGGGGAAGCTTGACGACAAGCGCAACAGGGTGGATGGGAGGTCAAGCCGGGTTCTTGGCCAATCACCTCACTGGGGGCCTCGCCACGGAGCTCCAGTGCGCCACCGGTGGTGCTCGCCTTCGGCACGCCATCGCACTGAGCGCTGCTGCGACCGCAAAGCCACCGGCATGGGGTGGCCACAGCGGCCGTCGCAATGTCGGCTTCGGCTTCCGCAGCTTGAAGCAGAAGAGCACTGCCCTGCTGAGCTGGGGCAAAGAGGTCGTGTGGACTTCCTCCAAGGTCAGTGAGTGCGGCACCCGGCAAATCACATACGGCCGTGGGTCTGCGCGGGTCTGGCCGCCCAAGTGCACCAAGGAGACGGGCGACATGTATCAGTACGCGGCTCCAATCGAGCCCGAGGGCAGGGAGGGCGTCGCGTGCTGTGCAGGTCTTACCGCGTGCGTCGAGCGCAGACCAAAGGGATACATGGGCTTTGGCGTAGAACAGACGGGGAACGTCGTCGTCTGCCGGACAACCTGCTGCGACAGTTGGAGGCCAGCCAAGTTCACGCCCACGCCCGCGCCGTATACGCCCACTCCTGGCGGGCCGACGCCTATTCCTGGCGGGTCGACGCCCTCTCCAGACGGGACGACGCCGACGCCGATGCCGATTCCGACGCCAACGCCGCTCTGTCCGGAGATTGCGCCACCGTTGGGCGCGCCATGCAACGAGCCCGCCTTGCGCGGCAAGGTGTGCGAGATGGATCGCACGACGTGCACGGATGGACGGGTCCTCACGACTGTCATGGGCACCTGCACACCTCAGGGCTGGCAGACTTGGTCGGTCCCACCCATGCCTGGGGCTCCCATGTGCACGCCGGTAGCGACGCCAACACCGATGCCGACGCCGACTCCAGTCGTGCCGATGCCGACTCCAATCATGACCGGTCTGCCGGCGCTTCCCGAGATGCCGCCGCTGCCGCCCGCGCCGCCGATGCCCCCTTCGGTGCCAAACGCTCCGAGGGGCACCTGCCGCAACGAGGACGCGTTCATGATGGCCCTCGTCGGCATGGACTGTGCCGCGGCGCGGCCCTACTGCGCGGACGACGCATTTGGAGCACTCATCGGCACGATCTGCCCGATGACGTGCGATATGTGCGAGGTCTACTGCATGGACAACGAGTCGGCCATGGGCGTGTGGGCCAGATTCAACAAGGGCTGGCCGGAGGCGTGCTACCAGGCGGTCGCAATGGGAGGCAACATTCTAACCGACGCCATCTTCATTCTCTCGTGCGGCGAGTCGTCCATCAAGTGCGACGCGGATGTTCCACCCATTCCGATCAAAATCACTCCGACGCCCACGCCCACGCCCACGCCGACGCCGACACCCGGGTCGTCAACTCCAACACCGCCACCGACGGCGACGGCGACAGTGACGCCCACGACCACACCGACTCCGACCGTGGTGCCAGTCATCCCCATGCCTGCGCTGCCTGCGATGCCGCCGCTGCCGCCCGCGCCGCCGCCGGCCCCGTCGCCTCCCGCTGGCACCTGCCGCAACGAGGACGCGTTCCTGATGAGCATTGCTGGCCTGGACTGCGCCGCGGCGCGACCGTACTGCGCGGACGACGCATTTGGAGCACTCATCGGCACGATCTGCCCGGTGACGTGCGATATGTGCGAGGTCTATTGCATGGACAATGAGTCGGCCATGAGCGTGTGGGCCAGATTCAACAGGGGCTGGCCAGAGACTTGCTACCAGGCGGTTGCGATGGGCGGCAGCGTGTTCACGGACGCCATCTTCATTCTCTCGTGCGGCGAGTCGTCCAACAAGTGCTTCAAGACCGATCCGCCAGTGATCAAGCCCATGGTACCGACTCCGACGGCGACTCCCGCGGTCATCCCGACGGTGGAGGGAGGACAAGGTAGCGGCTTTGGAGGCGGCTTTGGAGGCGGCTTCGCAGGCGGGTTTGAAGGCGGCGGCGGGGCTGGGTCAGGGCTCGGTGCTGGGCAGTCATCCGGCATGTCGAAGCTCGCCATGACTGTCGTGGTGCCCGATGGAGAGGACATCGCTGAGTACTACGCAATTCTGAGCCGAATGACCGCGCCCGCTCTGAGTGCGGCCATCGGCACGCACGTCTCATTCGTGTCCCCAGTCACGCCGAGCTCGAACTGTGCCAGCCTCATGCCGCCGCCGCCGGCGCCAGAGCCGACGCTAGAGCCGACGCCAGAGCCGACGCCAGAGCCGACGCCGACTCGAGTGCCGACGCCGACGCCAAAGGCGACGCCATGCCCGCAGGCCACACACTCGCCAACGTCACCTCCGTCTCCTCCACCTCCACCCCCGACATCTCCACCGCCATCGCCGCCGCCACCTCTGCCCCCAGCGCCCCCTGGAGGCTACTCACCGTACCCTCCACCTCCACCGTCGTCGCCGCCTGCGGCACCTCCATCTCCGCCACCGCCGCCGCCTTCTCCGCTGCCGCCGCGCCCGCCCCCTCCGCCTCCGCCGCCGCCGCCGCCTCCGCCTCCGTCTCCGCCGCCGCCGCTACCTCCATCGCCCGCATCGCCACCACCGTTACCCCCGCCACCGCCGCCTCTGCCCCCGGCACCCCCTGGAGGATACTCGCCTCCGCCGCCGCTTCCACCTCCGTCCCCTCCTTCACCCTCGCCGTTCCCGTCTCCCCCACCTCCACCGACGCCCCCTTCCCCTCCGCTCGCGCCGCCGCCCAAGAAGATGAAGCCGCTGACCGTTCTGTGCCCGGATGGGCGGAAGACGGTCATTCCGTTCCCTGCCGGCTACCACACGGCAGATGAGCCGAGCCACGCCGAGCGTCAAAAAGACTTTGAGCAGTTCATCCTCGAATCCGCTCGGAACGTGCGCGAAGAGTTCCATCGGTGCTCCGCATTGTAACGTCCACAGTCTCCTAGGGTAGCCACTGCTCCATGTAAAAAGTCTTTACCAGGCTCGAATGCACGATAAACGCATCGCCTGCGCTCCTCTAAAGTAAAGCCGAAAAGTCACTCATTCGCCCCGCCTCACGCGCTTCGATCGGCGCGCCTCGAACCCTCATCACAGCTTGAGCGGCTTGCCGGCCTTGCGGCTGCGCGTGGCGAGCAGCTGCAGCCGGCTCTCGAGGCCGGAGAGCAGCCGCTTCTTCTCGGCGCGGAACTGGAGCGCGAGCGCCGCGCGCCGCCGCACACCGACGCCGGCCGCGCCGGCCGCGCCCACGCGCGAGAGCGCGGCGACGTCGGCCTTGCGGCTCGAGCCCATCGCGGCGCGCGCATTCTTGCAGTAGGTGCGCAGCGCGCCCCAGACGCGCTCCTCCGTCGCGAGCGAGCGCGGCCGGCTCAGCTTCGCCAGGTCGCCGTCGAGCTCGGCCGCCGAGCCGAGCAGCAGCCGCAGCGCGTGCAGCGTCGGCGGCGGCACGGAGCGCTCGGTCACCTCGGGCAGCACGAGCGCCTCGTCTAGCTTGAGCTGGCGCAGCAGCCCGAGGCGGCGCTCCACCTCGGCGGCGCTCAGCAGCCGCGTCGCCTCCGCGACCACCTGGCGGGTGGATGGAGGGATGGATGGATGGATGGTGGTGCGGCGTGCGGCGTGCGGCGTGCGGTGGGATGTGGATGCGGCGCCGTCGAGAGAGACGGGTGGCGTGCCGATGGCGCGGCGTCCGTGGGTGCGTGGGCATGGGCATGGGCATGGGCATGGGCGGGGGCGTGGGCGCCCGTGGGTGCCTGGGCTCGGGCTGTGGGCTGTGGGATGGGCTGGGATGGGCTGGGCGTGCGACGCGACGCGCCTGCTCCTCCAAGCCGATGCAGAGGAAGGCGTCGTGCGGGTTGGACTCCTCGACGAAGCCGAAGAGCTGCAGCAGCAGCAGCAGGAGAGGGGGCACACCACTGTGAGGAGGGGGCACACCACCCAACAGGGCGGGGGAAGGTGAGGGGAGGGGAGGGGCATGCGCACCTGCAGCAGCTCGTCGTTGCCCTTGTCGCCGTACGAGAGGAAGGCCTGCTCGCCCCGCGCGAGCGGCGCGTCCGACGAGAGCACGAAGGCGTCGGCGTCGGCGTCGAAGGAGCACGAGACGGACGCGGTGCCTGCGTGGCGGCGACAGTGTGCACGATCGGGCATGAGGCCCATGCGCGGAGGAGGCGGCGACACCGCCACGGGCTGGAGCGGCCCTGGGGCAGCAGGGAGGGGCTCTCCAGCGCGCGAAGCGAAGCGAGGCGCGCCCCTGGCCCGCGGGGAGCGCCAGGTGTGGAGCTGGGGAGGAGGACTGCTCCGACGGTGCCGCGGTGCTCGCGTGGTTGAGGGCGTCGAGCATCGGCATGAGCGCCATCTCCATCGGACCGCTCGCGAGCGCGGGGTCGCGGCCGAGCCGCAGCGTCTCGCCCACGTCGCCCGGCAGCAGCTCCTTCAGCTTGCCGAGCCACTCCGCCTCGAAGAGCACGTTGGTCTTCACGTCGCGCGGCGGCGGCGGCGGCGGCGGAGGCGGAGGCGGCGACGAGCCCGCGTCCGCGCCGCCCCTCGCGCCCGTCTTCTTCACGGTCGACGCGAACGCGCGCGACCAGACGACCTGCTCGGCCCACGCCACCGCGTCGAGCCCGACGCTGCCCGCGCGCGCGCCGCCGCCGCCGCGCACGCGCTCGTGCAACGAGCGGATCTGCTCGCGCTGCTCGTAGACGGCCTGCACGAGCGGCGGGTACTGGAGCTCAGTGAGCTCGGCGTCCTCCCAGTGCAGCGGCGCGTCGTAGAAGCTGGCGCAGCCCGGCTGCGGCAGGTACGAGATGTAGCCGCTCACCATCGACGCCTCGCCCAGCGACTTCTCGGCGAGCAGCCACACCGCCAGCCGCTCGTACCACGCCAGCCGGTCCCACAGCCGCTGCGGCGCGAGGTCCGGACACGGCGTCTCGCCGCCGTCGAGGCCCGCCAGGTCGAGGCAGCGCGACCGCGGCACCACGCACAGCGCCTCGCCCGACGCGACCGGCTCCCGGGCCACCGCGCCTCGGAGCTCGTCCAGGTCGTCGATGCGCAGCTTGGGCGCGGCGATCCCGGACGTGACCGCCCACTCCTCGAAGGTGGCAGCGGTCGTGGCGGTGGCCGTCGGTGCTCTGGCGCGTGGCGAGGCTCTGAGCGCGGGTAGTAGGCCGAGCGGCGAGAAAATCAAGGCAGCGGCCATATATATCTCGCCGAAGAGTTGCGTGGCACCGTCGGAATCGACACATCGTTTGAGCACGCCACCTCGGCCGCGATGCAGCCGCGCCGAGCCAGCAGCGGCGAGGCCAACGGAGCTCCGCCACCCATGCGCCTCGACAGCACGCTCCTCCCGCTCTTCCGCGGCGGCCAAAACCAGTCGTACGGCTACGCCGTGGTCAGCATGGACGCGATGCGGCAGACGGCCTGGGGCTCGCCCGCCGGCTGCTCGATCATCGACCTGGCGGGCCAGCGCTCCGCGGTCGCGCAGGGGCTCAAGGGGCCCAGCGGGCTTGCGCCGGTGACCAAGTCGTCGCAGCTGCGCGAGCGGAGCACCGAGCGGCTGTACGTGCTGGCGGCGCAGGCGGCGGATGGAGGCGGCGTCTTCGTGGGGCTGCTCAAGGTGGGCGAGAAGAACCTCTACCACTGGGACGCCAAGGGCGTGATGCACAACCTGCAGGACATGCCGTGCGTCCTCGACTTCTACGTCGCCGAGGACTGGCAGCGCAAGGGCGCCGGCCACGCGCTGTTCTCGGCGATGCTCGCCGCCGAGCGCGCGTCGCCCGAGCGGCTCGCGTACGACCGTCCCTCGCCCAAGCTGGTGGGCTTTTTGCGGAAGCACTTCCAGCTCTCGCAGCACACCGCGCAGCAGAACAACATGGTCATCTTCGACGCCTACTTTGAGTCGGGCGCCGCGCCACAGCAGCGCAAGTCGTCGTACGACAGCATATCGTCACGGCCGCTCACGGCGAGGGGGAGCAGCAGCAACCGGTGCGCCGCCGCCGCCACCAGCGCACACACAGACCCACCGACCAGCCGACGCTCCGGCCTGCGCGTCCGCTCTGAGCCTGCGTTGTCGCTCCCGCCTCGCGCGCAGGCTCTCTCGCTGAGATGGTGAGGTGAATAGGCCGACGTGTGAAGTAGAGGGCTCCGTGGGGAAGGCCGCGCTTGCGACCGCGTGCCTCCTCTCGAGCTTGTTTATCGTTTCTTTCTGTATAGCTCGACGCGTTGAAGGTGAACTCGAAATACTCTATCCCCTCGTCATGGCCTGGAGACGGCGCGCCCCGCCGCACCATGGTCCATGCCGAGCGTCCCCGCCCCCGCGGTGCAATACGCACCATGCGCACAGCACCTCGCCGGTCGATGTACAGTCATCCTCTCGTCTCCTCAGGCGGCGACGCCGTTGAAATCGAGGAACTCTTTGAGGTCGTTGAGCTCGTCGAGCGTCTCGGCGAGGTCGAGCGAGATCGGGCGCTGCTGCGCGCCGCCGCCGCCGCCGCCAGCACGGCGCGCGAGCAGCGTCTCGCGCACAATCTCGAACAGCTTCCGCTTCGCGGCGGCGCGCGGGTCGTCGTCGCTCTTGGGAAGTCGCCACACGCCGCGCAGCAGCGACTGCAGCCGGATCACCGACGGCGGCGGCGCGGCCGCCACCACCGCGGCGGGCGGAGCGGTGTCCGTCGAGCCCGACAGGCTCGACAGGCTGCACGGAATCGATGGCAGCGATGGCAGCGACGGCAGCGATGGCAGCGATGGCAGCGATGGCGCGCTGCCGCCCATGTGGTCGGGCGCGGCGCACGAGAAGAAGGCGTCCTCACCGTCCTCGCCGCCGTCGTCGTCGTCGGCGGCGGCGGCTGCGCCCGCAGCCGACGAGGCGGCGGCTGCGCACGCGGGGAAGGAGAAGGCTGCGCCCGCGCCAGAGGTGGAGGCAGGAGCGGCGAATGCCGGCGCGCAGTCGGAGCCGCCGACGCCCGATCGGCACGCATCCTCGTCGTCGTCGCCGTCGTCGTCCTCCTCCTCCTCCTCCTCCCCCTCGTCGCCGTCGCCGTCGCCGTCGCCGTCGCCATCGAGCCACTCGAAGCGCGAGCCGCCGTCGCCGAGCGTCATCGTGGCCGTGTCGAGCCGGTACCAGCGCTCCTCGCCCTCGTCGGAGCGGACCTGCGCCAGGCCGCCCCCGACCGCGACCACCGCGCCGTCGGCGCTCACGTGCTGGCCGTCGGCCACGAAGCTGATGCGCAGCCGGCGGCCCACGGCCGGGGCCGAGGGCGTCGACGGCGGCAGCGTGGGCGCGGCGGCGGCGGCGGGCGCGACCGCGGCGAGGCGCTGCCGCTTGGGCGGCGGCTGGTGCTGCGGCGGGTGCTGCGGCTGCTGCTGCGGCTGGTGGGTGGTGGCACTGCCCGCCTCGTCGTAGCCCTGGTTGATGAGCGAGTCGAGGTAGTCGCGCTCGTCCGCGCGGTCGCCGCCGTCGCCGGCGGACGGCAGCCCCGTCGCCAGGCCCCCGCCCTCGATGCGCTCGATGCGCTGCATCAGGTCGCCGGCGAAGTTCGTGACGACGCCGTCGGCCGACGACGAGCCCTCGCCGATGCACTCGCGCACCAGATCGGCGAGGTTCGTGGCCTCCGTGCCCTGCGTGGACCCTCCCTGGCTGCTGCCTGCGACGGGGATGATGGTGCGGGGGCCGGCCGTCGAGCCTGCTGGGCACGCCGGCACCACGGCGCTCGACGGGCCTGCTGCCGTCGGGGAGGAGCGAGCGAGCTGGCTGACGCCCGCGACCACCTCGAGCATCTTCTGATGGACGTTGTGGAGCACAACCTGGCGGTGGTCTGAGGTGCCGTCCGACGCGCGGATCGCCTTGTCGAGCAGCCTCTTCGAGTCCTTGAGCGCCTTGAGCAGCGCCGACACGTCGGCGGTGTCGCGACCCTTGTCCTCCTTGGCCACGACGCGGAACGGGAGCGTGTCGACGTAGATCTCGGGGTGACCCACGATCGTATAGCGCAGCCGGACCAGGGTGTGCGTGTCGCCGCCGACGATGTGGGCAGCGCACGTGAAGTTGAACCTGAACTTGAAGACCGTCTCGCCTACGCACCGCGTCCCGGCCTCCACGTCGCCCTCCGCGACCGCGCCGCAGCGCGTCCCGTCGTCGCGCAGCTCGTGGATCGTGGTGCCGCCCTCGAGGCCCTTGTAGAGCGGTTTGTAGGGCTCCTTCAGGTAGGGCGGCCCCTCGGTGATGGTCGCACCGTTCGAGTGAAGGATGAGCGACTGCTCGATGTTCAGCATCGACTCAGGGACTATGTCGTCGCTGTCGCTCATCAGGGCGACGCGCCGGACGGTGTTGACCGTGTTAGTGAGCATGAAGACGCCGTCGACCTTCTGGTGCCAGGTGTTGGTCTCGGCGTGTCTACCGACGTTGTCGCGTATGACGAGGTAGATCATACGGGAAATATGATGGCGGAGCGCACAGCGAGAACGACCTGAAGGCTTGCAACATCCATGTAGCGTGGATTTCCTGCGTGTAAGGGGCGGTAGGAAGACCTGCGTGCGTGACCAAGGTCGTGGTTTTGTTAGGCTTTGCATAAGAGCCCAAGCGGAGTCGCCGCCGCCACCGCCACCTGCGCCGCGACCGCCCCCGCCACCTCATCTCCGCCGCTGTCCGCTCCCGCAGCGGCCGCCGCTGTCCGCTCTTCGCGGTACTTACTCTTCGTGGCTGGCGCTGTCGGCTAAGGGGTCCGCAATGACGAAGATGTGGCGCCAAGGGTCATAAGAAGCCTAGCGGTAGCAGTAGTTGTTATGACCCTGGTGGCGCTCTGCAGCGCAAAGCAGCTCACGCGCCCATCTTGCTTTCTTTTCGCCTGCTCGGAGTCGTACACGCGCGACGCACGGCGAGTACACTCCGCTCCCGCGCTTCCACGCCATGTCTACCCCGATGTCTCGCCTCGTCATCCTCCCGAACGTCGGCAAGTTCGCCGTCACCAACACCTGGCACCAGGAGGTCGCCGGCGTCAAGCTCCTGACCAACACGGTCAACACCGTCCGGCGAATTGGCCTGGTGAAGCACGGCGACGCGGTCATCCCGATGCAGGTCGAGCAGTCGCTCATGCTGCAGTCGACGGGCGAGGTCCTCACCCCGGGGTGCACCAAGTACAACCGTCAGCTCTACACGAAGCTCGAGGGTGGCTCGACGACCCGTGAGCTGCGCAACGATGGCAACCGCCATGGCGCCGTGCTTCCGGCGGGGTACGCCGGCGAGACGACCTTCAAGTTTAAGTTCAACATCACCTGCGCACGCGACGTGTCCGGCGGCGACTCGAACACCCTGGTGCGGCTGCGCTACTCGGTCGTCGGCCACCCCGAGATCTACGTCGAGACGGAGCCATTCCGCCTGGTCGCCAAGGAGGACAGGTCGCGCGTCGCGAGGGCCGCCGCCAACGCCAGCGCGGCGCCCGCCGGATCGAGGAAGTCGAACCTCCCCGCCGCGATCAAGCACCTCATGGAGGCGCAGCGCATGCTCGAGAGGGAGATCGACACGCTCGGCAACGCGGCCGACGCGCCCCAGCAG
>Ga0115006_10001838_pt1 | contig 13604 bp, 23 predicted proteins | sample ArcOceMetagenome_3_FD_88943 | JGI IMG/M metagenome (GOLD analysis project Ga0115006, IMG submission 88943) | Marine eukaryotic phytoplankton communities from Arctic Ocean - Arctic Ocean- Svalbard ARC20M Metagenome | ecosystem: Environmental > Aquatic > Marine > Oceanic | place: Arctic Ocean...
AGCCTGTCGTGCGGGTCACCACCCCCGTCAGCACGGCACCACATCGCCGCACCGGCACGACGGCAACGGGCACGACGGCACGGCACGACGGCACGACGGCACGACGGCACGACGGCACGACGGCACGACGGCACGACGGCACGACGGCACGACGGTACCAGCCCGCGGCCCGCCTGACCCCCTTTCCCCTGTCGCTCGACAGCGCCCCCCCTCGTCAACACCCCCGCGGTGCGTCCCGGGCGCGGTGCCAGGGGATGGAGTCCGCAAAACTCCCTATGAGATACTCACTGAGTGGTCAAATTTTGGGGGTCGGATGTGGAAGGTTGAAAAATCGAAACCGGTGTGTTTTTTAATACTACCAATCTTGCAAGGGGTTGCTTACCACACGCAAATCGGGCGGGGTGATGAAACCCCTCGAGGAGATTCAGCATCACATGGGAAGATTCGCCCCAAATAATACGTTTCCAATCGCGTCCCGAGGGGAGGAAAATTTGGGGGTTTTCCCCTTCGTCCCATTTGACCTTGGCAGCGCGCCCACGGTCAACCTGCTGACGATACTTAAAACCACAGTGGAATTTTGGCGCGCTGCACCCCATGAGTTGGGTAAAATTAGTACTGTGACAGTCGCCGTACGCACGCCCCCATTAGTACCGCTAACGCGATGGCGGTGTCTGATTGTACCAAAAAGCATGCGACACTAAGAGTACGATGCAGTACAAATACGCCATCGCCAGCCTGTCGCCGGGGACGGAAACTGTCCCCCGGCCTCAGACGCATCCCAACTTCGCGCAAGGAGGATGCCTTGCAAAGACCCACGGCGCTGAATACATCCCCTCTAGACTGGTGGGGATTCGCACCGCTGGCCGCCGTTTTTGCACGAGGAGTCTTATCGCGGCGGAGCGCGGCGAGGACAGAACAGGAACTGGAGCTCACACCATCCACGTCGCGGCACCGCGCACAAACGACGACCAAACTGCCCCGGCGTCCCCTTTTCTGACTGTCAGACCGCGGCGGCACCGGGCAGCACTTGCGCGCAGCACCTAGCGCCGAGGCTCGGACAGCGCCGGCGGTACGTACCGCTGCGAGCAATGGGGCCCCCCGAGCGCGCCGCGCAGGACAGCGGCAACGTCATCTTCCCGCGCCGCAAGCAGGGCCAGCAGAAGAAGCACGGCCGCAAGGAGGGCGTGGTCGTGACGATGGAGATCCTCGAGACCGTCTTCCACATGCCGCTGCACAAGGCGTGCACGGAGCTGGTGAGACAACGCGCACACATGACGCCCCGGCTGCGCGTGCTGCTGGCGCCGCGAAGCGGGCGGCGATCGTCGCATGCGGCGGGCGCGCCTCGGGTGTCCGCGACTGACAGCGGGAGCGCTGCTTGCCGCGCGCAGGGGGTGTGTGCGACGGCGCTCAAGCGAGCGTGCCGGAAGTTGGGCGTCAAAAAGTGGCCGTACCGCGACCAGCAGTGCCAATCGCAGCGATCATACAGCCAGCCCGAAAGCACGGCCGCGCAACGGCAGGTCCGCGCGGCCGCATCCCGCGAAAACCTCGGCGTGAATGTCGGCCGTGCCGGGCGCGACTCCAAAACGTGAGTGGCTGCATTTGGTGCACGCGAACTCAGTGCCCCCCGCCTACTTGCTCAGCCCGTGCCCCGTCCCCGCACACGCTTGACAACATTTGCGTTCGCGGAAACAGGTCGGGCCGAGTGTCATCGTCCTTGCAAGCGGAACGCAGTGAGCAGCCGGTGCCCGCAGAACCCATCGCCGTGAAGGAAGAGGAGACGGCACCTGCGAAGGCCCAGTCGCCTGAGGCGCCCGACGCTGCCTCGCGAAAACGGGCGGTGCTGCAGCCCTCGCGTGGGGATGGCCCAACATACTACCACAAGCTGAAGGACGTGAAGGAAGCCGAGGCCTTCATCCAGGCCGCGCGACGCTCGCATGATTACCAGTCCGACCCTGCTGTCATGCGCACCGAGGATGACGGGGATGACGAGGACGACGACAACATCTCTTCGTCAGGCTCATCGGCGTCCACCTCCTCTTCAGACGCCACGTCGAGTTCTCCAGCTGACTTCATTTCATCCATATCCCCGTTTGCAGCCCTGTCCCAGGCCTCGCGTCCGTTGGCTCCGTCAACGTTAGCGAACAGGGGTTCTACCGCGGCCAAGGTCTCGACGGCCAAACCGAATGCTGCCCCGCGGAGCGCCGTTGCTGCTGTCGCCGTGCCCGCCGTTGGTGTTGAGCCGGCTGAGCAGAGCGGAGCAGGCGCGGCCCAGGACAGCTCAAACGTCATCTTCCCGCGCCGCAAGCAGGGCCAGCACAAGAAGCACGGCCGCAAGGAGGGCGTGGTCGTGACGATGGAGATCCTCGAGACCGTCTTCCACATGCCGCTGCACAAGGCGTGCAACGCCCTTGGCGTCTGCGCGACGGCCCTGAAACGGGCCTGCCGGAAGCTCGGTGTCCAGAAGTGGCCGTACCGTGACCAGCAGTGCCAGTCCCAGCGTTCGGTTGGCGTCTCGCAAGAAACCAATGAGCGGATTGGAGACGCCAGGGCCTGCATCGCAAGCCAGGGTTCGCAGCTGTTCAAGGGGGCGCGCGCGGCGGGCGGCATGCGCGTGGGAACCCGGGGCGCTTCGATCAGGATGGGTGCGCCTGGAACAGTGCAGCTCGAGGCTAAGATGCTTGCGCAGCAGGACTCGCCGCGCAAGAGCGAGATGAACAGTATGTACTCGCATCTGAGGGCGAGCTCGTCCGATTGCGAGAGTAGTGTCGATACGCAGGTGGCAGAGATGAACCACGACGGCGACGGCGAGGTGATGGGAGAGGGTTCCGAGGTGCCTCAGACGTGCGAGGATGTCATGTGCAGTCTGATGGCGCCCGGCCAAGACGACGAATATTCACCTTTGGTCGATGACGACGATTTCGATAGTTTTGACTCGGAGGAGGACGGGCTGGTGTCTGATGAGCTCGAGTCGTGGGGGCTCACCGATGCTCGTCTGGAGAACATTGGAGCCCTTGGAGCACAGGGCTCCTTGTTGTTGGAGGATTGCTTGAAGGTGTAGAGATGCGACAGGTGGAAGGGGTGGGCTGCGAGGGGCTGGCAGCTGCACGAAAAAAGCTAAAGCAGCTGCAGAGGAGAGTGCGTAAGGAGACGCAAGGCGGTAGATCCGACGTGCAAGCCGAGTGTAAAGAGCTGGGAGCTACTGTGTTGGCGCCCGCCCCCTCATTCTGGGGTGCTTTTGTCACTTTGTTTGCTTCAATTGACCAATTTTGTCACGTTGTTTGCTTCAATTAACCATTAAAATTACAGTAAACTCTCAATCCAGCTCAACCCATGTTGGGTCCTCCTGAGGTTGCGCATGCGCCTCCTCCATCGCGCTAGCGGAGCTCTCACTCATTCCTCCTCGTGGGAGGGATGGACCCTTGATCGCTGTCTCTTCTCACTCACGGAGCACTGCATGCAGACACGTCTGTCGGTGAATCGCTGGACGGAGGGTATTCGCCCTCCAGGTCGGCGTTGTACTTTTTGCGCAGCTCCATGTTCAGGACGTCAACGCGCCCATGAAAGTGATCGATGACTGCACACGGTGATGGGCACTCAGAGCACAGCACACACGCAACACTTACTACAAGCGCACGCACATGCATCCGTACACACGCTGAAACGTGTGCTCAAAAGGGAATAAGCCTACCAGCGTTCAGCACGGGAAGCCGTTCCTGATTGCGGTTTACGAAGAAATTCCACATCTTTTTTCCCAACGTTGTACGAGCTTGCGCTGCTTTCAGCAATTCGCTGCCGAAAGGCAAAAGAGGTGGTTAAGACGATACAAACATGCGCTGGCGAAAAAACTAGAGTGCCCCACTTCTTCCGCCACACCTGCGCGCCCGCTCTTGTCTGGGTCTGTGCTGTGCTCGCGTAGCGTCGTGTGTGCAGGTCTCGTGCGTGTGTGTGTGTGTGCGTGCACGCGCGATTGCGCCTACCTGGCCTCTTCATCGCGACTGGGAACAGCGACGAGCGCGTCAAGAATCTTGTGCACGACCTCGGACGACGGTCGAAAGCAATCTTCTTGCTGTGCGTGATTGTGTGTCCCAGTGAGCATGCAAGTAAGTGACTGTGTGTGCGCGTGCACTCACCCATCTGAGGGTGCGCTGCTCTTCTTTGCGCGTTGCATCGCTGTGCCGCAACTTGAACAACTTGTAGAGACTATTCTGTCACGCTTGAGACGAATAGAAAGTTCCCGATCCAGAGAATCGTCTCCGATCCAGAATCAGGACGAGTCAAAACGCATGCATTTTGCCTTGCGCAGCAAAGTCTTGCCTGGTGACATAGTGTAACAAGGCATTGATAGGCATCTTTTGTGCTGGTCGGAACCTCCGTCAGAACATCGTCGCTGAAAGGTACACAATGGAGTCATGGTTTCTGCTTCAAAATACGATTACAAAGCTCCCGTTTCCAGGATCGACAGATTCTACAGCTTCATACACGAAGCCAGCTGCAAGTACATCCGGACCAGAGCAGCGCCGCCAAAACGTACCCGAAAAGAGCCAGCTTCGGTTCTGGCTTGTTCAGCTCTGCTGCAATCACTGTCAAGTCATCCGGCAAGCCGGAGAATGGTATCTTCGACGTTGCCAGCTCCCAGAGAAGAGAGCCAAGCGAGAACACGTCTGATTTGAGTGACAGCGGCTTGCCATCGATCTGTTTGCGCAGCCAATCCCGTTAGCGTAAAGCAGCGATTTTGGTGAAAGGAACCAAAATGGTTCAGAGTCCTTCGAATCCTGCAAAATATGAACTCATGCGGATTGTCAGCGCCGCGTTGGCACAGGTCGCCTAGCCCCCCCGGCGCCGGCGTCGCCGCCGGGGAGCCCGCCGCGAATCCTCCAACAAACACGCTGCGAGAGTCACGGCGGCAAGTCCGGAGCCGGCGTCGCCGCCGGGGGACTTGCCGCGAATCCTCCAACTTTCTTTGTAGTTGTTCTACGAACAACTACATGTAGCGCTGAACAGCGAGACACGTCAGGCTGTTCAGCCTGACTTGTCTGCTGTACAGCGTCACATGTCACACATGCTGTACAGCGTCACATGTGTACAACGTCACACGTCACATGTCATATTTGAGAGGATTCGGCTGACAAAATGATTCAAGCGAAGCCGTTCCTCTCAGCATCATAAAAGACCAACACGTTTGCAACGTACAATCCATCTGTCTGGGGTTACCTGTTCTGGGGACATCCACGGCGGCGAACCTGAAATTGTACTCGACGTGTACCTGTCAGAAAGCACCTTCCGCGCTGTTCCAAAGTCGGCGATCTTGACCGACTTGTCGCCCGCCAGAAGCAGATTCCGCGAGCTGGGGGTCAGCAGATTGGTCAGTTCCCCCGACCATTGCCTATGGTCTGCTCCCTGGCCAAAACATCTCCTGTTTTTTTGCTCCATCTACCTGAGGTCGCGGTGCAGCAGGCGAACAGAATGGAGGAAAGCTAGTCCGGCGGCAATGTCACGCGCCATTCGCAGACGCATGGCGTCCGCAATCTGCTGCTTGTCGCGGTGCAGCATCTGGTTCACATTGCCCCCGTCGCACAGCTCGAACACAAGCCCGAAGGTCCAGTCCTGAATTTGACGAAGCTCGCGTCAGCGTCTCGCTCGGGCGTTTTTAGGCAAGCTTCCTTTGAGCACTTTTGAGGCGTGTTCTCTGCGCAGCACGCGTAACGATTGAAAATTGTGCACACGACCAACCCTTACCTCCTGGTTGGGATCGGTCTCTGCCGGGAACCTGGCAACAACGGCTTCGAGGCCGACAACGTTGCGGTGGCGCGACGGGAGGAATTTGAGGGCTTCGACCTCCAGCTGGAGCTCCCTGAAGACGACATGCACGGGCTTGCGTTCCATTGAGCGTGTGCTCATCCTCTGTACGGGTTTCACGTACTTGACTGCTACGCGCATCGTGTCCTGCCGGCGAGCAAGCAGGAGCGTCAGGGGGTGCGAAGCGGCCCTCCGCACGTGGCAAGCGTTCGAGGCAGCAGCGATCCAAGCAGCATGCCGCGTCGCGCCGACCATGAGCGCACACAGCACACGCCGTCGCGTCCGGCGCACCTGCCGGCCGGGCGGCGCAAAGGTGGCGCGGACAATGCTGCCAAAGGCCCCTTCGTCGATCTTGACGTCGTCCTGCACACAGCCCGGCTGGTGGCAGAGGGGTGCGATGCTATCCGCGAACTCGCGGAAGTTGTCCAGCTCCGGGCCCGGGAAATGGCCACACCGCGCCGCCCACGCGAGGAGGGCGTCCATGGCCGGCGTCTCCCTCGTTTTCGAGCGCTCGCCGCGAACCTCGTGTGTGCTTGCAAGCCGCGGGTCAATATCGTTTAACTGCTCTCGGTAGCACGTCATCATTTTCATTTTCGCAATGGTTTAGTTCTCGGTTTTAGTTTCGTTTTTTTTCTCCCGCCAATCAGCCATCTCATCATGAGATGCCGCGCTAATGCCAAGCGCGGCATCTCATGCTGAAGGCGGCGGTCCGCGTCCTACTGGTCGCGGGGTGCTGGGCCTCGGGGGCACGTGCGTGGCAGGTCTGGGGCCCCACAGTCTGGTCCGCGCCTGGGGTCCAAATGTCGACGCTGCTCGGCGCCCCCGCGCTGGAGTTTTGCCGCTCGAAAGAGACGGCGGTGATCGCGACGCTCTGGCCGACTGCAAACTCGCAGGTCGGCGCTGCCCGGCAGTGGCTCGCCGACTCTGGCGCCACGATTGTGCACGAGCAGTCGGTGTACGTGCGGCCTGAGGCCGCGGTGCCCGCGATGCTGGCGCTCTACCACGGCGAAGAGTGGCTCGAGTCAAATTGCTGGTCTCCTGCTTGCCAGATGATGGACAGCCCGACCCATGCATGCGTGGGCGTCGCGCGCACACACTGCTGCCGCCTCCGTCCGCAGCAACGCTTGTAATGCTGATGCTGCCGCAGGTACATGGAGTCGCCTCTGCCCTCTGGACCTCCTGCAGGCCCGTTCGCCGGGGCGAAATGGAAGGCGGCCCTAGCCTTCCGCGAGGATGCCCCCATGCACGTGTTTGTGGTGGATGCTGCCGGTGCCTCCCGCCTCTGGTCTGGCAAATACGCGATCCGCGAGAAACTGCGACAAGAGGTGCGATCGCTCGTGGTTTCTGCTGGACTGCCAAGGTGTGAGGGCTGCGTGCACATCCCGTGACAGATGGCCCATCTGTCCTCTGTCTGACACAATCGGTGGTGGTCGGTGTACGTGCAGGTTGGTTCCTTGGGCAATTCGTGTCTGCATCTGACAGACGACCAGGCTGACGCGCTTGCGGGGTGGAGGAGCGGCGATGGTGTGGTGCACGGGAAAGGCTACGAATGCGATAGCAGTGAGAAACCGAACCCAACAACCAGTTTTCCCCCTCTCATTCTCGTCGTCACGCACGTGACGCGCCGCTTTTGCGCATAGCGTTTGACTTGGCGCCCATGCCTCTTCACAGGTTACGCCTTCCACTGCGCAAGAGTGCTGCTGAACCCGAGATCGGTCGAATTTCTCAACAGTGATGCCACGGCTGATTTCGCTGCGTCGTCCTTCGCCTCACGTTTCAAGACATATACAGGTGTCGCGTTCTCATGTTTGACCTGACCTGATGTGTGATGGTATTTCTGCTGACGCTTCTGTCTGGTTTCCTGTGCAATGTAACATACCATCTGCACACTGCCCTCGATGAACATGTTCATGGTTGTGGAAGACAAGCTCATGTTGAGTCTCCCCGCGATCGAGCATCCCCTCCTACTCTGCTGATTCCTGTGGGTGGTCTGTCTAGACTGGCTTTCGGATGCCAACTTTGAAGACACTGTTGAAGGAGGGCGCAGCTTCCGAGAGGCCCCGCTTCCCCCGTAGGTGCACAGTCTCACCGACATCCAGACCAACTCTCGAGTCTGTCACAGCGCCCACGGCTACCCCGGTGCTGCAGCAAGCCCACGGCGAGCCCGAGCCTTGGCACAGGCTGATGTGCTCAAGTGCAGCGCGGCGCCGGGCTTTGTCGCCTTGCGCGCGCGCGCGACGCGGGCGCTTCGCGCAAATAGGCGCTCTCATGCCCACAGGGCGAGTCTGCCATCGCCGCATCAACATTCTTCCGGTGCACGTTGCTTCGGAATGAGAGGGCACGCGCGCGCGCGAGAGGGAGAGCTACATTCGGAACGTAGCCCCACGATGACAAAGCTCATCCATGTAGGCTCATTGGACTGGAATGAGATAAGATTTTACTGCAACGATTAGGCGCACGGGACCGGCACGATGGACGGAGAGGGCATCTGCAGCAGTGTTGGTGTGACGAGATGCTTGGGGACGGGCGGCGCTGCACCCCTATGCAAGACACCATCGGCAGATGCTGCAATCTCGAACAGGCATTACTGTGTCCTGCAATGCATGTGATGTGGAGCATCGGCGCGCGTGTCTCCTCCCGCCTCGTCCTGCACGACATCATTGAAAGCCGGCGTCCGCGTGGCTGCAAGAGTCCCGGACACATTGTCCTCAGCTCTCACTCCCGTAGCTGCCCCTCGGCCCTGCTCCGCCCTCCTCCGACCGTTGCCGTGCAGGCGACGCTTCTAGGCTCTCTAATCCTCGCGTTTCGCCACTGATGACGGTGTGCCCACCGCCCTGTGTGTCCCCGTGCGAAGCATCATCGCCTCGAATGCCCATGGCGTCTGGCACCTCAGAGGGCAGCAGCATGGGCATCTGCGCGCGGTCCGCAGCATCCTCACCACCTTCCGCACTGTTGTCAGTCTCAGACACGGTTACCCGCTGTCCCGCGATGCCCACTTGCCTGCCGTCCCCATCTTCCACTGCACCCTCCCCTCCGCGCCTCCCCCCCCCCCCATTCAAATGCGCGAGTGCCTCTCCACGGTGTCCGTCAACCCCTTCTCCATCCCACGTGCCCACTGGAACCATCGCTCCTTGAATTACGCCTTGCTCGATATCGCCTTGTGTAGACACAAACCCGACGTCTTGTAGCACGTCAAGTTCCGTCTCTTCGCCCTGCACGCCTCCGCGTAACTCTGACAAGGGGGGTATGCCGGAATTCATAGCCAGGATGGGGTCTTTGCGACAGGTCGGGCATGCGCCTGCCAAGCACACGCACATTGGCCGACAGAGGTTAGACGTAGACAGAGGTTAGACGTAGACAGAGGTTAGACGTAGACAGAGGGTAGACGTACGATTTAAGATATTAGAGTAAGATGTCAGATGTAAGATGTTCGGGCATGCGCCTGCCAAGCACATGCACATTGGGCGACAGACACAGTTCGGGCATGCGCCTGCCAAGCACATGCACATTGGGCGACAGAAGAGAGGTAAGATGTAAGATGTAAGATGTAAGATGCGGGCCAACAATTGCTGGCGCACAGTGCTCGCGGCCACCCTGGAAAGTAGCACGCGCGCCAGACGACATTCTGCGCACCCGCACAGACACACGGACGCACACCGTCGAGGCGACAGAGCCAGTCGTCGACGCACAAAGTGTGAAAGCGATGCCCACACGGCAAGAGTCGCCAAGGCACACCGGCCCCGTCATCCGTCTCAACGGGTCCTTCGAGGCAGACCCCACACACGTCACCATCTAGGGGCGGCTCTTGTGTCGTCGGCAGCGCATGCACCTGCATGGCACAGGCGCTGTTAATATGTGCGAATGTAATGTGTCCTCGTCTCGAGTACAGTGCGTGCGCGTGCGCGGGTGGGTCAGTGGGCACATTTGAGACCGCACGCGCGAGGGTAGGACGCGAGGGAGCGCGAGGGTGGGAAGACAGAGTGGGTGAGAATGAGCGTGTGAGGAAGTCAAGTATGAGGGCGTGCACGTGCACGCGGGGTTCGTGCGTGCAGAGTTCGTGCGTGCAGAGTTCGTGCGCGCAGAGTTTAGATGCTTGACCCCCGAGGCACAACAAAATCAGCCAACATTCACCCCGCCCTCTCTACATCAAAGCGGCACCTGAGAGAATCGGCGACGCAGGGGCGCCTGCAAGGCGATCAAGTGCCCAGAAAGGTTGTGCAGTGGGTGGCCCGGTATACCAGATGAGCGCAGCGCACTTTGCAGCGCCCAAGGCGACGGATGATTGTAGTCGGCGCTCCCCTCTTGCCCCTGCAGCATGCGAGCGTGCAGGAGCGAGCGTGCAGGCGCACCAGGCGTGACCGAGTGCACAAGGCATCTGGCATAGAAATCCTACCCAGCGAAAGCAGAACCTCTGTGCAGAGACTACAGTACCCCCAAAGTCCCACGTGTGAAGCGCACTTGGTCCCAAGGCCGTGCGCAACCGTGGGCGCAACATTGCAAAAAACGTTTTTACGCAGTAAAACGTTTTTTACATCGTAAACAGTGCTTGCATGGCATACCTCTGCCACGGGACGAGGACGCTGTGTCCGCCTCGACAAGCACGAGCACGATGTGGATACCAAAATGACTAACACCGTCAAGGACCTGATCTCCCGGAGGGAAAGACAGAGGGGCGCGAGGAGGGACGGGGTGAGGAGGTGAGAGACAGAGCATGCAGAAAGCAAGGCATACCGCAATCACACGCTAGTTCCCCGGGCGTAATGCAATGCGCCCGCGCCCACGCATGCGTGAGCTTGCACGCACGCGCAGATTCTTGCGAGGCCACATGCGAGGGGGGTTGATGCTGGCAAAGAGTGTGCGTGCTGATGCTGGCAAAAAGTGCGCGTGCGCTTGCGCAAGAGCTTGGACGCTGCGCCAGAGTGTGGACAGGGAGACTTACAGCCATCCGACGAAGCAGAAAGAGATACAGTGGAGGGCGCTGCACGCCTGGAGAACGAAAAGATGGGTGAGAAAGACACAGCTTGACAGGATGCAGAAGGTCGCCACTTGCCGTCAGCCACAGGAGTGCATTCGATGATTCTCGTGTACCTCGAGCGAGCGCACGCGCGCGCGCACACACACACACGCACGCACGCACGCGCGCACGCAGGCATGCACGCACGCACGCATGCACGATTGCACGCACGCACGCACACACGCACGCACACACGCACGCACGCACACACGCTCTCTCTCGGTCGCTCGCTCGTTTGCTCTCGCCTTCACGTCGAAACATCAGAACACACATGCAGACAGACAGGTGTGAAGACACACACACCAGTCTGTATGCTCATCAGTGCATTCGATGATTCACATGCACGTCGAGCGAGCGCGCGCTCTCTCTCTCGCTCGCTCGCTCGCTCGCTCTCGCCTTCACATCGAAACATCAAAACACAAATGCAGACAGACAGGCCAAGTCGAAGACACACACACCAGTCTGTAGGACATGTCGTCGCACGGCCGGAGAGGAAACTGCGCGTGGGTGATCCAGCATGCCACCACGAAGTACGCGGACGCTGCATGGGAAAACACATCGAATATTTGCAATCCTTCCATCGGCAACTCGTCCGTCTCGCCCTCACCGTGCCTGTTTGTGTGCCACGTTTGCATATCGCGCTCGCCGCGCGTGCGCATCACACGGTGGCTTGCCCACGCACCCCTTCACACCTGCTGAGAAAGGCATGCATGCGGACGAGCAGGACCACGCGGTAGATCACGTCGAGGTTCAGGAGCAGGGTGTATCCGACCAGTAGTTTCCAGGACCGGGACATCTGCACCGTTTGCACCGTTTGCGTGTACGGGAAAACACCGAAACCACGAGCCGCGGGTCAGCCACACGAGGGGGGCGTGGCGGGTCAGTCAACGGCAACGACCGACACTACCCCCCCGCCTTCTACGGAGTGTCACTTTTGCTCCCATCCTCAGCCCCCCTGGTTCCAATTTCTGCCCCCCACCGTGTGCACCGCAAGGAGCTAGCCGCGATGAGGAGACAAGGTAGGAGAGAAGGGAGGGGAACGCGGGCGCAATGCCCGCCAAAGTCCGGCGCAGACGCTCGCAGGCCGCACGCCGTGCGTGTGTTCGCGGGGTTACCTGGTCGCTCGTCGGCGTCGAGAAGGTCGCGTAGCAGTAAAAACCCAGGAACGCGACGCTGCACACCAGGAAGCACAGGTTGTAGCGGAAGTGCCAGTACCGCACGTGGTAGCGCGGCGACATGGCTGACAGCACGCGCCGCCGCCCGTGCCCGCCCGCTACCCCCGCTGGCGGCGGTCGCGGCAGCACCGCCACCTCCCTTGCGGGCATCATGAAGATTTTCCACAATCCGCGGCCGTGACTAAAGGGGTTTAGCACGGATTATGACCGTGACCTCACGTTACCCCGAGCTTCCATTTACTACTGGCAGATTGCCCTCCTGTCTACCGCCCGGGTGATAACCGTACCCTTGAGCCATATGCAAGTAGGACCCTACTGAAGTTTGCAAGTTAGCATACGATTCAGTACTTGCACTCATGGCACTAGGGAGTACCCGTAGGATAGGTCCTACCGGTGTACTTCCAGTTTTTTCACTAACCCTCGTCTTGTGCTCGAACCAACCCTCGCCGCCCCCTCGAATGGCGGCGCCCGCTTGAAATTTGTAGCTCCGAGTGGCAGGCTCGAGGAGTCGTAGTCCCGCCAGTCGCAGTGCCCACGGCCGTGGCGACGATGGCGGCCGTGGTTGTAGCCGGTCCGTGTTTTGCTTGCGATGCGCGTCCGGGGCCACTGGACCGTCGGGGCCCACTTTGACTTGAGAATGCTGCTAATGCGCCTGCCAGCGCGCACTGGGACCCACGAGCTTGGATGCGATAGCTCGCGTCCGGGGCGTCTGACTGGCTTGCCGTCCGCGCAGTCATGGGGCACCAACTCCACGGGAACCGTCACCACCAAGGCCACCATGCCTCGGAGGAGCATCCGGGCCGCCACCAGCCGCACGGCAGCGAAGTGGAACAACGGGCGCAGCACCGGCATGCCTTCTTCGACCGCGGGGGCAGCGTGAAGTTGGGCGAGGAGGAGCTCCAGGAGAGGGCGGCAAGACGAATCCAGACGGCTGCGCTCAAGCGCCTCGTGGACCCGGGCGTCAAGTTACGCCGCGTGACAGTGATCGAGCGCCTCGAGCTCGAGAAAGCCCTGCAGCGCGACTTGCGCCTGCTGAACTTGTGTCTGCTGATGTTCGCGGCGGTGGTGGCCGCGTGCATGACGGAGAGCGCGGGGCCTGCGAGGCTCGGGCTTCTTCAGACATACAAACAAATGTTCTATCTGGACGATTCGCTCTCAGAAATCAAGACCATGGAGCAGCTACACGAATACCTGCAGACTGTGTCTGGGCAAGCCCGCGCGCTCCAGCCCTTGTCCGACTACTATTTTGCAGAGCCCGGCGGCGAGATCCGCGTTTTCGAGGGCATCGCCGAGTTCGACAAGCCTCTAACCATGAACATTCGCGACCTTAAACCCAAGATTGATACACCGGTATTGCCCCTGCACAGGGTTGCGTGGGAGTTAATGTCAACGTGATGAGATGTCCTCCCTCCCTCCCCTCCCCCCCTTCCATTTTTCTGGCCCTCCGTATCTCTCCCTTTCTCTGGACTTGCAAGCATCGCAAGTGTTCCTGCTGAGAGTTTTGCGCGGACACAATGGTTCGATTTATATTCAGAGAGAGAGAGCGAGAGAGCGAGAGAGAGAGAGAGAGAGAGAGAGAGAGAGAGAGAGAGAGAGAGAGAGAGAGAGAGAGAGAGAGC
>Ga0115006_10001839_pt1 | contig 13597 bp, 18 predicted proteins | sample ArcOceMetagenome_3_FD_88943 | JGI IMG/M metagenome (GOLD analysis project Ga0115006, IMG submission 88943) | Marine eukaryotic phytoplankton communities from Arctic Ocean - Arctic Ocean- Svalbard ARC20M Metagenome | ecosystem: Environmental > Aquatic > Marine > Oceanic | place: Arctic Ocean...
GGCTTATGAGGGGTAGAATTTTGCCCCCCATCATTTGTTTTTTCGGATGATTTTGGTGTGATGAGGCCGCCTGGGATCTCACTGAACTCGGATGCCGTTTCCTTCTTCGGACTCTTCAAGGGTGAAGGCCACATGATTTTTGTTTCTGGGCAGCAAAAGAAGCTTTTTTTTAGTAACCCTATCGAATCTCACCACTTCTCACCAATTCGCCGACGAATCTACCCACCGGCCTCTAGGTCCCCCCCAACCTAAACCGAAGTCCTTCCATGACAAAATCCCTCGACAGCAACCATATCGTCCTATTCCTGTGCCTTTTTGCGCAAACAGGGGCAGTTCTATGCGGAGGTCACCATGCTGATAGCTGCGCGGAGTGTCCACAAGGTAAGGGTGCGGCATGGTGCAACGGCGTGTGCATGTGGGACACCACCACCAGTTCCTGCATGGAGCAGAGCGTAGATTGTGGGTCTGGTGGACCTTCGGTCGCCGAGACCGAGACGTGCAATGGCTGTGGTAGCAGCGCCGATGTCTGCCGAGGGGAGTGTTCCTTTAATCCCATCGATTCAACGTGTCGACCGCAGTTCTCGAATGATGTGCGGACAGCTTCCGTTCATCTCTCATATACTGTGCCGAGCCCAGTTTCGGAGCCGTCCTGGTGGCTTCAAAGGATCGAGCCAGTCTCTTCCTCCTCTGCAACCTATTTCTGCGGTGTCGGTAACTCTTATGGATATGGCGGCATTCAACAGGTTGATGGGGACTCAACTTCGGATCCTCCCAACGGGAAGGTGATCTTCAGGTGCGGCTGAGCTAGGAGCGAAGTGACGAGCTGAAAATGGTAGCGTGAGGAATGAATCTTAACTCTTTTTTGCGATGAGCGGAGCGAATCGCAGCATCTGGGATGGAGGGTGCGACCAGGATAAGGATCCCGACTGTGATCCAACTCTGCTGGCGGCATCTTTGATTTGCGGAACCGGAGTAACCTGCGCCGACTTCGGTGGAGAAGGCACTGGGAGAAAGTCCTACTTTTCCACTGACCAGGTCCCGATTCCTGGCCAGGAGTATTTCATGGCAGTCCACGCAGAGCCCACTGTTAACGACCGTGTCATCATGACAGGCTACTTTCATTCCGAAGGCACGGGTTGGCGCCTTCTATCCAAGATCGACACGAATCAGAGTGGCAAGCCATGGTCACTCTCTGGATTATATTCTTTTGTTGAGCAATGGACAGAGGGAAATACGCTTGAACCTCGCGACGCCAAATACGGTCCAAGCTTCATTAGCGGGGACGATCTCTCCTTCGAGCAGATTATTGATGCTAAGAACGACTTCGGAACCCCTGAGAATCACGAGCACGTTAACGGTTATTACAACGCAGAGGGCAACAACGTTGGCATAGTAACCGGCGGCGATATCGAACCCGTGGCAACTCAATACCAAATCTTCAGCTACAACAAGGAGAATTCTATGCCCGCTCCGCTCGAGGACTTCATAGAGAGGATTGATTGTCTGGTTGCCGGTACAACTGCTGACGAAATAGACGATTGCTTGACGGAAGACCTGTCAACTTTTTCTCCAACGTCTGCTCCAACATCGGACGGGGACGGCTCAAATGTCAAAGACGTCATCAAAGTTAATGATTCTGGTGCGGCTGCAGGACTGTCACCCCCACCCTTCAACCTTATCCTCTGTGCAGCCGTCATGACCCTCATGACCCTGACCTGGCTCTCCTAAAGGAAAAAACGATTTTCTGTGAAACTTCGATTTATTGATGTCACGATATCCACCCCTTGCCAGTTATGGTTTCTTCGGCGTCCGACCAACATAGTCCGCACTGTGAGATACACTTTATTATTCTCCCCTCCACAGCTTCCAACCCCCTTGCGTTCGTCCAGACGTCTTCGTCGTCGTCTATAATTAAGAAATCAGCGTTGTCGACCGCCCTAGACCGCCAGTCTCTGAGAATCTCTTCCTGGCGTGAACCGTGGAAGGTGGGATCCGTTTCATCGCCACTCCATGGAATGTCTTTCTCGTAGAACAGGCTCTTGAGCTCTTCCTTCGCACCAGAGTGACACCTAAATTGAGGGGCGGAGGGTGAGAGGGTGAGAGGTTGGAGGATCGGCAACCGCACTTTCGCACTGTTGCTCACCTCCACGTAGAAGAGAGGACCAGCAAAGGAGACCCTACCCCATCGACGGCTGATAATGTCTTCTTGAGAGCACTAACGCAACGATCAGGGAATGTCTTCGTCAGTTTGTATTGTGGTGGGACGCATTTAGAGCAAACTATCCCTTTTGAGCCAAAATCCAACTCGAGCTCTTCATCTGTCTGGCACCACTCCACTTCTGAGCTGAATAACTCTTTACAAACGGCACATCTGGAGTTAACTACCGGTGGATGAGGTAAAAGTACCCCGTCGATATCGAGATATATTACTATAAGTTTTTTTGAGCCCATAGCCCCAAAGTGACTTTGAGGCAAGATCAATTTTGTCATTGATTTATTCAATATTTATTACTAATTAGGCATTAGGCATATGTATTAGGCATTATAATTAGGCATAAACGGTTTTTAATTACATTTTATAATTAATTAAGGACATTAAGGGATGTTTTCTACTCAAGCTCGACGAATGCTTTTACTTGGAAGGCGAAGTTTATCTTCATCTCGACATATTTCGACTCCTAAGCTTAGAGAATCTCCTGCAAAGTCTCCGAATAATTCCACAGAATTGGGTGATGCTATCCAACGTAAGGTGGAGATGGCCCCAGCAGCCTTCACGACCCCAGAGCAGAAGTTTGCTCTGCACAAACAGGTGAGAACCCGGCGTCTTAATTGTCAATTTTCCCGTCGGCTCTGAAGGGATGCAATTGCTCTAACCCTCCCCCCCTCCCCCCCCCTCCTGTTTAAGTGTCTCGCTTACGGTCTTCCCCCAATAGTCTTGTTCTGGTTGTTTCTTCACTTCACTGAGCAGGAAAGGCTTGAATACGAAAAGACGGGCAAGATCAACGGGGTGCAGGTCGGGCCGGTTCCCGGCGAGGGGAGGGGTAGGGAGGGAAACAGTGGGATTAGGGAACGAAGGGAGGCAAAAAAGAATGACAGGGCTGAGGACTCAGGCATGAACAAGGAGCAAGGCGGTAACCATGCCGAGAAAGAGTTAGAAAAACGCATCAAGCGATTGGAGGATATAATAACTCAAAGCGCCAAGCGATAACCTAATGTATACTCTCTTTTTTATGTAATGGGCTCCTTCTGGGATTCATAAGCAATCTTCCTTTTAGGGCCCAAAGAGCGTAAAATTACCCCTTTCTATGAAACAGGACGGGCTCATATTACTCAAATAACACCCCTATTCTGCAACTCGTGTCACAAAAAGCATTTAAATACGAATCAGTCTAATCGACATGCAATTAAATGGCCTTCAGCTTCCCCCCTGCTGGACCGTCGGCAATATCCTTGGGACAGGAGCGTGTAGTGTTGGAGTATATGCTCTCAAGCGCACTGACGGTTGCAAGGGTGGCCCAAATTGGTGTGTAAAATTCGCGATTGAGGTAAGATGGTCGGTGAAGGATCATGCTCGCTCCAGCCGAGCTATGATTATCCTACGCTCCAGCCTATGACTAACGTGCCTTCGTCTCGCTCCGCCCGTAACCCCCTTATTCATCAAAGCCACCCCCGCGTAAGAAAGGAAGCAAGAAGAAAAGGACGGAGGAAGAGCGCTTCGCTGATTTAATCTACCACGAGTACCAGCTGTATAGCGGTACGCTGAACGCGGGCCGGGGTGTTTGGTGCGCTGACCTTCCGGACATTAGAGAAAGGCCCTACGGCACTGTGACGACAAAGTCCAATGTTACCCTTCGGTACCTTATCCTCGAGCAGATAGCCCACCCCCTCTACCATTCCTGCTCCACCCCGTCGCAGATTATCTCGAGAACCGTTGATGTCGTAGGTGCTCTCTCTTCTTTGCACGGCACCGGTCTTGTCATGGTGGATGTGAAGAAGGATAACTGCAGGGTTGATTCCAAGGGCAATGTTAGGTGAGATTGGACGAGGAGCGAAGGACGGCTGGAAAGAAGCGACAGTAACACACCGCGTGCTTTGATATATTTGATCTAACAATCTTCCACTCGTCGCTTCGCTCCTCGCCCCGCTCATCCCAGAATTCTTGACTTTGGCTGTGCGGAGCGGTACAAGACAGTCAGCGGTAACCCTCGTACTGCATCTGGTGGGGGTACGCCCGCTTACTGGAGCCGTGCCGTGTCGGAGGGTAACCCCTGTAACCCTGCGGACGATATTGAGTCCTGTGTTTACATGTGCCATGAGGAGATTGATGGTGCCCTTAAGTGGGATGACCTTGATGACGAGGAGGAGATGAAGGTTTCCAAGAGGGATTTTGCTATGGGAGAGGTCGGAGATGACGTCCGCGAGGGGTTGGAGGCTTGGGGGAAACGGATTGGCAAGAGCAAGGGAGGCTCCAAGAACAGGAAGACAAGCCCAAAGAAGACGAGCCCGAAGAGAAAGAGTCCTAGGAAGAAGGCTGCAACGAGCAGCCCTGCCAGGAGGAAGAAGCAGGAAGTCATTGATTTAATTTCATCGGATGATGATGAGGAAATGGTGGACGCCTCGGACAGTGAAGATGAGCCGTATGCTCCTCCTCACCTGACGCTGGTTGTGGAATCTGGTCCAGACGCTGGAGCCTCCATCATCGTGTTTACCAAGACCACCATACACAGGCACCCAGGGCCCAAGACCAATACCAAAAGAAAGGTAGCAGTTGCCACACTTCACGACTCGGAGTGTTCCACCAAGCACTGCACCGTTTCCCTGGTTGCCGGTCGAGTCCTTTCCTTGGAGGTAAAGGATGAGAACAGCACGAACGGAACATTTGTGAACGGAAAGAAGGTCGCAAGTAAGAAGATGTGTTTTGTGGGAGACAAAGTTCGAATCGGCTCAAACGTGATGAGGATCACCCCTGACTAATGATATCATATTCATTCACGCAACAGAAAACCTTTTACACTACAATTTTCACCGCTTCCCCATTTCCCTTTTGGGTTGCCACCTCGTCCTTTGTTTAGTTAGAACCCCTCAATGACGTCCCAGCCGCCGGTCCCGCGTCCCCGTACGTCAATCCTTCGAACTGACAGCAGCATGCAGCACTCTGCCCCTGAAGAGCTGCTTGATATAATTGAATCCCCTCCCGATACATCGCACAAAGCTCTGGACATCACTGTGAGGTTCCACATTATCAAGATACGAGAGATCCGAGCCGTTCACAATGTTGCCGACCTCATCTCCGTGGCTGTGTTGACGTGGGAGGTGCCTGGGATGAAAAAGTACTTTGAAGACAACCCTGATGCCGGGGTCCCACTCTCCAACATGGCCGAGCACCTTTGGGCTCCCCCCCTCGTCATTCTCAACGCCGACTCCCTGGTGTCTTCGCCCTCGCCTCCCTCGGTGGATTGGCTTTCCGGCGTCTGTCATCGTAAGACCTACTTCAATGGTACAGTTACGAACGAGCTCTCACAAATCAAGCTCTTCCCCTTTGACTGGGACGACCTCCGCCTCGTTGCGAGCACCAGCGTTGATGCCCGGCATAGCTCAACCTGGTCTCCGAGGCTAACTGGACCACCTCGTAGATAATTCCCTGCTACCTTGAGTCCAGCGTGCAGGAGTGGGAGATCTTCCCGATCATGTCCAAGATTGGCATCTGGAACAGCGAGACTTACAAGAAGAAGTACATCGACATCAAGCGCCGTATGAGCACGGGGCAGTCCCTCTTCCACAGCCAGCCAAAGGTAGCAGCCATTGGCGAGGATGAGGATTACCTTGACTCTGACATCGACCACAACACGGACGATGGCAAGTCTTCGCAAGCAAAAAAGGACGGCGCTGCCAAGTTGGCATCGCCGGAAAATCCCAAGGGTCTTGCAGGCGTCGAGATCACCATCCACGTTAGGAGAAGATACGAGTACTATGGTGTTTACCGCCGCCGCCGCCGCATTCGCTTTCATGTACACCGTCCAGCAGGAGCTTCCGAAGCTCGCCTTTCTCACCTTTATAGACAAACAGATGATCTCAGGCATCCTCAGTCTTGCGGCCCAGGCCGTGCAAGGTGAGCCGGAGCGCGGAAAGGGTTTGACTGCGACGTTTCTTATTGCTAACCTCCTTCGCTCGTCGTTTCGCTCGTTGCAGCGGTCGTCGCCTTCAAGATGAACAGCGGTTTTGTCGACAGTATCTTCGCGATAGCCATCCCTTCCCTCTACATCATTTACAACACCGTCATCTCTGTCAATGTCTACCGTGCGAGGTCGGAGGAGACTTTGCACGAACACCGCGAGTCCCGTAACGCAATCGCAATGAAGGAGAGCCAAATCCACTTCAAAGCCAAGCCCCACACTGACTAGTAATACGCGTAATATAGCTCACAACAACATTTATCTTTAAAAATTTATGAGGATCACCCCTGACTAATGATATGATATTTTCATTTGCGCAACCAAAAACCTTTTATACACCACAAATTTCAACGCTTCCCCATTTCCCTTTGAAGTTGCTCTGCCAGCCTCATTTCCTTCTTGGACCTCGTCCTCCAGCTTTCCCCCAAGATACTTGCTCCGCCCTTGCTTACGGTCAGGTCGAAGTCGATGTCGTCCCCCTCGACGTCGTGTTCCCCCCCCCTCTGGTAACCCAAGTCACTCCTGTTCATTCCACCGCTCCTGCTCACGTAGCTCAGGTTCAAGTCCAAACCACCTCTGTCCTCCTCTTCCTCCTCCTCTCTCTCCCGTCGGCCCGGAGCTACTCCGGCGAGACCGCCGCTCCTACTAATCCTGCTCCTCCTAAGTTCCGCCTTTAAACCCTTGCACTCCCCTTGGGTTGCCCCTAGTTGCCTTTCCAACTCGCCAAGCTCTCCTCGCATCCGATATTCCTCCTCTTCAATTCTATTGCCCCTCAGCCTCTGCAATTCCTTCGCTTTCCTTTCTTTGATCTTGATTCCCTCGAGCTCTTTCTCCAATCCCTTGACGAGCATGTCCTTTTCCTCTATCTCACCCACATATTCGTCTATCTTCCTGTTCATCTCGACCATCTCAGAACTCAACACGCTCAGATCGCTCTTGAAGCTCTTTTCCCTTCTCTCTCCGGCTTTCCTCAGGCTGCTTTCCTTGCTTAGCTTCCCTTCCAATTCCAGGACTCTGCTCGTCATTTCCTCCCTTGTCGTTGTCAGCTCCCCCTCAAGCTTCACTAACTCGTCGCCCATTTCGTTTCCGCCCCTCTTTTCCTTTGCGAGGCTGTCTCCAAAGTTCTTGACTTTCCCCTCCAAGCCGTCACATTTGATCCTCAACGACCTCAGCTCTCTCTCCGCCTCGAGCCTTCCTGTCCTCTCCTCCCTGCAGTCGCCCTCGAGTTCCTTTACCCGTATTCCCAAATCGACGCCAATGGCCTCGACTTCAGCCGTCAAGCCTCTAACCTTCTCCTGTGCCTCCTGAGCCGAAATGGCAGCCATGCGTAGTTCCCCCTCTTTAGATTGCAGGGTGCTCTTGAGCCCACGTGCGTTTCCTCTCAATCTTTCAATCTCCTGACCCGCTAAATTCGCCTCGAGTTCCTTCTCGTTTTCTAACTGGCTTGCGAAATTCACCTTCAACCCGAGCTCCTCCTGGCTTCTTTTGAGGCCCCTCTGCAATCCCGCAATGTCCGTCTCCAGCTGTTCGAATTCAGCCTCCCTTCCCTCGAGCTTCTTTTCGATGCGCTCGATGGTCGCATTGCTCTCGTCAACTTCGGCCTTCAAGTTGTTGCGCTCTTTTCTGACTTTCTCTAACTCCAATGTCACGTCGCCAACGATATTGGTGCTCTTCTTCTCTTTCTTCTTTACCTCCTCCAATAGGCCCTCTTTCTCTTCCGCCCAAGCCTTTTCTTTGCCCCCCCAAACCTCCCCTTCCTCCCTCCTTTCAGCAAATTCATTCAATAGCTTTTTCCTCAATGTCTCTCCTTCCCTCTGAGCCTTCCTGAATCTCTCCTCAAGCTTCACAATGGCAGACTCCAGCCCACTTGACCTCTCCGTCCCCTCTCCGACCAATCTCCTGAGCTCCTCGTTCTCCACTGCAACTCCCTCTAATCTCTCGCACTTTGACATCAGCCTATCAATCTTTGAAAGGTGCGCTTTGTTCTCCTTCACAACACCCTCATTGATACCCTTGAGCTTAGCCACAACGCCGCGATGCGTCATACCGCTCTCCAAGATGAACTTTTCTTGGCTCGCGAGCTCGTCACGTGCAACTTCTAACTCCCCGGTCGCCCTCATATACTTGTTCTCAGATTCAGCATGCTTCGCCTTCAAAATTTTAAGCTCCGCCTTGTGCTTCATGAGCTGCTCGCTCTTCATACCGGTGTCGCTCGCGGTTTGATTTAGTTGAAAGGTGAGGGATTTGTTCGTGTCAGAGATGCTTGAGATCTCACTTTTGAGTTTGTCGGCGTTTGCGAGGAGGTGCTTTTCGCTTTTTCGGAGAGATTCTAATACCTTCTGTCGCTGTTTCCATTCGGCGGCTTCTCGGCGAAGATTTCCGAGCTCTTCGTCTTTTTCCTCGACGGCACTCTGCAATGTTTTCAACTCCTCTAGCCTCTGTTGCTCCTTTGTCAAGCTTTCCTGCACGGAGCTCCGCCTGATCTGTCTCTTCTCTGCCTCTGCTTGCCTTGACGCATCTTCTTTTTCTCGCTGGAGGCTATGTACTACGCTCAGCAGTTCTTCTTCTCTCCCTTCGCCCCTCTTCAAGTCTTCCTTCAGGGCCTTGACGTCTTCCTCAAGCTGCGTTCTTTGCTCTTCGAGGGACGTGGAATCTCTCCTCATGAGGGAAATTTCCTTTTCTGCTGCCGTGAATTTGTTTGAGAGATCTATCGAGGCTGCGCTCCTTCTTACCACTTCCACGTCCAGATCATTTGATGATTGTTGAAGTTCGTTGTTCTTCTTAAGAAGTGTTTCGTTGAGGCTCTCTAACTCTTTTACCTTATTCTTCATCATTGTCGTCTCTTCTCGCGCACTTATTTGTTGTGTATCTTGTTTGTTGACTTTGTGCTCTTCTGCTGCGCGGATCCGTTGGCGGAGCTGTTACAGGGGTGGGGGGGATTGTCAGGGTTGGTGCGTTGAAATTGTTGTCCGGCGAGTTAGCGCTCACCTCACCTCGTCCACCTCGGTCCCCAGGGTGGCCTTCTTCTCGTTGAGGCCCTCTACCTCGCTCTTGAGATCACGGTTTTCCTCCCCCATGGCTTCAAGTTTTTTTTCGGCCGCTTTCAACCTCTCATTCATGCTCTCGACCTCCCCGACCCCTTCGCTTCGGTAACTTTCTAGCACGCTTATTCTCTCCATTAAAACGTCGACGTCAATTGAGCTTGAAGTGAGGTCGAACAGGCTTTCATTCGGATCTTGCACGCTCGCTGCCTCAATCGCGACGTTTGCCGCTGCCAATGCAGCCTGCTGCCATTTTTCTGCCTGCAACCTTGTGTTGCGCAGCTCTTCTTCGAGGTCCTCTTCGGGTGGGGGGGGTGGGGGGGGTGACGAGGGTGGAGAGAGCTGAGAAGGGTTGGATAAGTTAAGGAAAATATCATTCTCGACAATGTTCCCTTCCTGTTGGTCGGTCCAATTCTGCTGCTCGGTGCGGAGCGTGTTTAATTCGCCCTCGAGAAGGCCTATCTTCGCTGTAAGAACCTTGTTCTCGTTTTTCCTCTTGTCCAAGTCTGACTGCGCGGCATCAAGTTCAATCTCGTACGCCGGGAAGTCGTCTCCATCTTCGGTTAGTAGCCTCCTCTCGAGCTCGGAGTTCGACTTCGTAAGATTCTCTACCTGAGCCTTGATTTTTTTGTTCTCCTTCTTGAGGCTTTCAATGGCCTTTTCGTTCTCGTCATCAATTTGGAACCTCGATTTTGAGGAAGAAGCCTTCTTTTTCAGTGGGCTGCTCCATATTGTTTCTGCCTTTGACGTTGTAGCCTCCAGTTCGGACTCTAGGACATCCTTCATTTCTTTCAGGAGGGAAATCTCGTTTGACATGGCCTTGACTTTCTCGGCCTCCCCCTTCAGTTCCTTCTCGGCATTCTGCAGCCTCATCTGGCTCCTATCTAACTTATTTTTCGCCATCTCTTCCTTTGTTTGCGAAGAAGTGGCGAGCTCCCTGAGCGAGTCGACTTCAGCCTCGAGACGAAGGATCTCTTCGTCCAATGTCTTGAGGTTGCTGTGTTTCTTTGTCTTCGAGAGGTCAAGTTCAGAGTTGAGCACCTCGAGGTGGGCCCTTAGGGTAGAAACTTCGTTGGTATGATCTTCGTTGGCTTTTTCGAGGCTTGAGTTGAGTTCTTCATTCATTCGAATGACCATCATGAGTTGGTTCTGCAGGTCTTCTTTTTCCCTCGATAGCCTGTCCTCGTCTTCAGGGTTTGCGCCGACAACGAACGATGGTGGGGGGGGCTGGTTCGTTGTGGTTGTTGAGGGAGGTGAGGAGGGTTGAGAAGGTAGGGGCGAAGGAGCGGCATTCGCGGTTGCTGAGGCGGCCTTGGAAGTTATAGCTCGATCAACTCCCTCGCGAACGGGCACAAGAGATGGTTGGCTTTGAATCGTAGACGTGGGTACCACTTGGCGGCGCTCTGGAGTAGCGGAATTCCTTCCTGCGCCCGCATTCCTGTGCCTTTCAGAGGACACTTTCTTCACAGGACCTGTCACGGTCGCTGGGGAAGCGTTGGATGGTGAAGGTTGAGAATGAGGAGGTGGAGGTGGGGGAGTGGGAGTGGGAGCTGTAACAACGGTGGGGACGGTGAACGGTGGTGAGGGTGAAGATGAAGACTCGACAACCTGCGATGAGCGAAGCGAATCGCGAAAGGGGTTAGGATGAGGGAAGAGAATGGTTGCCGTGATTACGGAGGAATCTCATCTTGTACAAAAGTAGGAGCCCGCACGGCTTTCGTTCCCAACGCTAACGTTGGAAAAATCTCACCTTTCGAGTGAGAGTCTCTGTTGAGGCGGCAACGTGTTGGAGCCTTTCCTTGTGCATTCGAGAGGGGGTGGTTGCTTTGCCGAGAAGGGAGGGTAGAACGGGAGTGGGGGGGGAGAATGTTGTCTTGTTGCTTCGAGTGCTCCTCAGCGGCTGCGATGAGCGAAGCGAATCGCAAAAAGGGTTGGGATGAGGGATGAGAATTGTTGTGGTGGTAACGGAGGAGGTGCGTCTTGTACGGATGTACGAGCGAGTGTGGTTTTCGCCGCTTGCGGTGGCGTTTTCAGCTCGTCGCTTCGCTCCTCGTCCAATCTCACTTTCTCTGTTTTGGCGATCGAAGGTGTCTCCGAAAGAGATGTTGCGGGGGTTGCTCCTTGGGTAGGCGCGGGGTTTGTAGTGCGTGCGGGTCCTGGAGAGGAGATTTGCGGTGATTTCTTGCTGTTGAGAGAAGGAGATACCCCGAGAGACAAATTAGGTTCCTGCGAAGTGGTACGGATTTTCGCCTCTTTGGGTCGAGGTGGGAGGGAAGAGAGAGGACTAGCGGCGGGAGAAGGGGGGGGTATGGCAGCTTCGGCCTCGATGATTCCGGCAAGGTCGGTTGGTTTCGGTGTTGCGGCCTCGACAGGAGCAAAGTCATTAACTGCACCGCTATCTCCCCTGTGACGCGAGGACTCGTCGGCTATACCTTTGGGAGCCCCGTACGTGTCTAGTCCTGGCGGATGTCCAACCTCCTTGTCCCCTTGTTTTTTCTTCTTCCGTCTCTCCTTCTTCTTCTTCTTCCTTTCCCGCTTCCTTTGCTTCTGCGCCTCAATGCCCTCCTTCATGGATGTTATGCATTCCTCGATGGCAAGTATCCATCGTGTTCTGTCCTCCTCGTCCGACGACCATAGCTGGCGGGTGTTCGACGGAGTCTTGAGTTTGAACGGGGATTTAATCCCAGACTTGGGGAAAATGTTGGAGGAGAGAGCAGAGGACATGGATGAAGCGAGCTTCGAGGACTTATTTCCAGACTTTAAGTTCCACATGATGCTCAAGAACTCAATGTATTCGATCTCGCCGCTACCGTCATCGTCAACTTCGTCAACTATGGCCTGCAATTCTTCCCTTGAAGAGACCTTCTGTCCAATAGCCTCCAGCAGAACGCCCAACTCGTCAACGTCAATGCTGCCACTCGAGTCCTCGTCGACGCTCGCGAAGAGAGTGCCGTAGTTTGTTAGCTCCTGGGGGTGGGAGGGGAGAGGAGGGGAGGGGGAGGGGGGAGGTGAGAAGGAGCTGTTTGAGGGGAGGTCTCCAAAAGTGGTTCGTTCGGACTCACCTCCTCCGTGAACTTATCCTCGAGTTCAGCCAGGGACATTGAAAATGCCTTGTCATCAGGCCCCTCTGAGGCCTCGTTCACAGTTATCTCGAAACAAAATTTATCCTTATGAGATGGATTGACAACCGTTCGGACTTCACTCTGGGGACCAATATGAATCTCACCGAGTGAATTTGGTGGCACAGACGCCAAAACACGGCCACCAAAGCTATCCTTAGGAGCACTGTCATAGTAGCCTAACCTTGCCGCCCGCCTGGTTTGATCCGTAAAATGTAGCACAAAGAAACGATTTTTCCAATTTGTTCTACCAACTAATCCGCCACGTAGTATACCTGAGCCCTTCTTATAAAGGTATCCCTGATTTACTATCGAGGAAGTCATTACAATGGACTATAACAGAATTTGACAAAAACTTTTTCACTTTCCCAAGCAAAAATACCTCAAATAATGGGATTTGGAAAATATTTAGTACTTGCGTTGGCTGTGATCAACGGGAAACAGTGTAGTGCTGAGGGTAAGTAGTGCTAATGGTCATAGCCATGATTTTGATGATGATGTCGTCGTGAAGTTGACAAGTATTGCAAATTTTGAGATACATAGAACGTTTTGAGATATATAGATTGTATGCAGCCCTTTTAACTCTCCCTTTCTACCCCCCTGACAGGTCCTGACTATCGATTCTTTGTTGCTGGTGGAGTATGTGCTGCTTGCTCTCATGGTATCACGACGCCAATTGATGTAGTAAAGACCAAGATTCAGACAAACCCTGCCAAGTACAATGGCGGTATGTTGAAGGCAGCGAAGGATATCGTGGGGGAGGAGGGTGCTGGATATTTGCTTGCAGGCCTTGGTCCTACCGTGGTTGGCTACGGTCTTGAGGGTGCCGCAAAGTTTGGCTTTTACGAGTCGTTGAAGCCTCTGTCCATGAAGGTGATTGACAACAAGGCCGTCGCCTTCCTTGTTGCTTCCATCGTCGCTGGTGCGGTGGCTTCCGTTCTTCTTTGTCCAATGGAGTCCACCAGAATTCGCCTCGTCACCGAGCCGGGTTTCGCCTCGGGACTCATCAGCGGACTTCCCAAGCTCATCAGGGAGGAAGGCCTCGGGTCCACGTTCGATGGCCTCGCCGCCATGCTCGCCAAGCAGGTTCCCTACACTCTAGGCAAGCAGGTGAGGCCAAGCGAGGAGCGAAGCGACGAGCTGACAACGCCACCGCAAGCGGCGAAGTCCACATGCGCTCGTACTTCCATACAAGGCACGCCTCCTCCACAACTAACGCAATAATCCTCACCCATAATCCCAACCCTTTTCGCAATTCGCTTCA
>Ga0115006_10001840_pt1 | contig 13593 bp, 16 predicted proteins | sample ArcOceMetagenome_3_FD_88943 | JGI IMG/M metagenome (GOLD analysis project Ga0115006, IMG submission 88943) | Marine eukaryotic phytoplankton communities from Arctic Ocean - Arctic Ocean- Svalbard ARC20M Metagenome | ecosystem: Environmental > Aquatic > Marine > Oceanic | place: Arctic Ocean...
TCCCACAGTGCGCGTAGGGGTGGAGCTTGAAGAGACGCTTGTTGAAAGCGACAGCCTTGGATTGGGGTTCAGGGTACCTGAAATTTCCCTTCTCATCCTTTGCGAAAGCGACGTCGCAATTCTTCAAGTAAGCGTCTGCCACGGCGTGGCGAATCAGGCCACCCATCAAACGACTCTTAAGAAGGCTGTACATCACATCGGGGATCTTGTCGGCAAGCTGGACTATCATGGGCTTGGAGGCCCAAAGGGCGGGGGAAACGAGGGCCAGGCGACCGACGCGTTTCTGCCCCAGACGGTTAGCGCTCATTATAGACACAAGCCCTCCGGTGCTGTGCCCAACGAAATTGACAGGTCCGGCGTCAGGGAGCACGTGGGCAAGGATATCTTCGACCTGTTCCACCATGACATTGTCGTCGATCTGCGGGTGAGGAGCGAAGCGACGAGTAGAAGGTTGTTAGTTATAGGCCGAGCGAAGCGAGTCCTAAGAAAGATCAAGATAAGCAGTCGTCGCTTCGCTCCTCCTGCCCTCACCTTGAGGTACGGATCGTCACTCTTGCTCCAGCCATGATTCAAGAAATCGTATCTCAGCACAGTGAAGCCCTGGGCCACCAAACCCTTAGCTAGATCACTGTACACATTGACGTTCGTTCCAATCCCATGACAGCAACACACGTACTTTTGCGTTTTTTGTTAGGACGAGGGATGGGGGGAATCAAGGATATAACGAGTTACACCATGTCGCCCCCTCATGAACTTGCCCTTGGGAGGGACACCGAATACCGATGTTATAGAGTCTTGATGTTCAGCGGACATAAAATCCGAGAGGATGATCGTTGAGGTCGAAGAGGCGGCAAATGCGGACATTGAGAGAAGACTTTAATTGAAGGGAATACATCATCAACCAAACTCAATCAGTGATATTGTGGGAAGTGTTAAGAACGAATAACGCAACGCGGTTTCTCAGCAAATCAGACACGTTCATCATTTAATTCTCTCCAAATGTCTTCGACCTCTTCCTTATCTCCTCCCCAAAGTTTCACCTTTTCTTCTGGGTACGGCTCGCACGTAAATTCCGGTTCTGTCTTATGGTTCTTTCTTCGCCCGTAGAACTTCGTTCGCAAGCCCTGGCCTGCAGCATATTCTCCCCTGCCCAACTTCTTCAAGAACACGACGGCAAAAACCTTGACCAGAGACTTCCTCCTCTTCCGCGGCAATCTCAGCAATCACTTCGTTGACCGCTTTGTCCATGTCCTCCTTACTACCGAATGTGTAGTCAAGGCCGTGCTCATATTTATAGCCCCCCTTTTCCTCCGCGACACAACCAATGCTAATAGCAATGCGCCGTGTTACCTTTCGTTCACCTTGTTGAACCTTCTCAATGCCGTGGTAGAAATTGCTCTTCGTAGCGTCGAAGATTACCATATCGTACCGGCTGAGATCTGTGTGGTTACGAGTTGTCTCAACCTCCTCATCTACCTTCTGGACATAAAATCTACCCCCCTTGGGACGTAAAATCTAACCCCTTGAAGTCCTGATCACGATCAGAAAGCATTAGCAACATCTGGTACCTGGCAAACGAGTCCTTATTTTGATCTTTTTGGGTGTAATTGGCGCCGTTCCCACCGTATACTAAAAGCAGTGCCTCTCCGCATCCTTCCCCCCCAATCTCGCGAAAAATCCCTTCCCTTCGTTCAACTCTTGAAGTTGCTCCGCAAGCATTTCCACCGTAAGATGCACAGTTTAATACGCTTGTTTCGTTTCTGAAACTAACCGACTTAGGTGTACAAAAAAATCTCTCCATTGCCTTGGGAAAATGTTAGGTACGTGAGTTTCCCTGCGCTTTGAAACGCCTCAAATACAAGGTCCTCGATTTTGCTGCCCTTCAAGTTCCAGGCCAAAGTTGTGAGGCCGATCCTTTGCAGCTCATTGAACTGTTCAGCTGCGAGCTTTCCAGCAAGGGGTGCCAATAGTGGTGCTTCAATTACCGTCCCTCCCCCCCTCCTTCTGTCTCTTCCCCTGTTTCATTCCCCCCTCTTCCCCTCTCTCCTTCTTCTTGGTGCTCTTCTTGGCGATCTTCTTACTGGTCTCCTTGGTGCTCTCTTGTGACGATGCTGCCTTCACCTTTCCAATGTGGTTGAGACTGCGAGAGTATTCCTTCGTCACCTTCTCACCATCCCATTTAATCTTGTACTGGCCCTCCAAATCCAGACCCACAGCGATACACCCCTCAGGCCTCTCAACCGAACGATCGGAACAGACGCAATCACCAACTTTGAAAGGGAGGGAGATCACCATCGTTGTTGCTTTCAAGTTTTCACAGTCCTTAAATGTTATTGAGGTACACATTTTCAATAACATTTTGTGGAAAGGAAGTGATGCGTGCGGAAGAGAGAAGAAAAGTTCAGAAAATTGACAAGTGTGAAAACTCCCTCCCACAATTTGCCTCATTTCCCAGTTTCTCCCTCAACTTTCATCGTACATATTGCAACTTACTTTCATTTCCTTTCCTTTCCTCATTTCCCCTTAACAATCCGAGAGTTAAAACGGCTCACTGAGATAAAAGTCATTCTAACCCTTCTATAATCTATTTTCACTCCTCCCCCGCCCTTTCTTGACGAAGGTTCCACCAAATTCCATAACCTAAGCCCAGCACACTTACCCCCCCTCCCTCAACGTTCTATAATGACATCATTAACATCAATACCAGCATCACCACCACAAAAATCCTTATCTAGTACAATAAATATACCTCCAATACCATTATCTACAATCCTCCATAGATTATCATCAACATACGTACCTAAATCCCTCGTTGGTATGGGTGAGCCTCAAAGTAAACTCACGTCGTACCTTGAATTGAGCGTTAGCTCACAGAGTAGTAGTAGCTTGACGCTTTGTGGACCAACAGGAAGCGGCAAATCAGGTCAGTTTGACGATAGCATTCTGCATGCATAGAACCATAACTAACAACGCTTCCGCTCCTCGTTTCACTCCTCACCGCTCCTCATCCAGTCCTCCTCCAATCCTGTCTCCGCAACCTCTCCCGTTCAATGTCATCCTCCACCAGCACCTCCTCAACGACCTCCTCCACCTCCACCGTACCACCCACCGCCGAAACCTTCCGTGTAGTCCGCCTAGATGGCCGCATCCACACCACCCTATCATCCTGTTACTCCGCCCTCTGCACCCAGCTCGGCGTACCCTCAACGACCCCCACGTCAAACACGTCCAGGGCGATGGGCTACAACTCTAGCCTCAGCATGTGGGACGACGCGGGTTTGATCCTCCGCGCCGACGGGGTCCCCCTGGTGATTGTCCTCGAGAACGTGGAAGCGTTCGCGGGCAAGGGTAAGCAGACGTTCCTCTACACCCTCCTGGACAAGATCCACAGCGATGAGAGGAGGTACTCCATCGTTATGACCACCAGCAGGCTCAACGTTGGAGAGATGATGGAGAGGAGGATAAGGAGCAGGAGCGACCTTGTGTGTGTGTTCGTGGGGAGGATCGGGGTGGAGGAGATATGCGATGTTGTGGGGGAGAGGATGGACGGCTGGAGGGGGAAGAGCAAGGGGGACGTTATCGAGTTCCTCAAGGGGGGGAGCAACGGGGGGAAGATAGCCAGGGCTTGGAGCTTGGGTCGCGGGACTGGATGGTTCATAAACGTGGCCAGGTGAGATTAGAAGAGGATTGAAGAACGGTTGGAGAGAAGCGACAGCAAAAGCGATGTACCGAATATCCAAATGACTAATAAGATTTTTGCTTGTCGCTTCGCTCCTCGTTCCGCTCTTCGCTTCGCCCATCGCAGGCTCTGGGTGGGGTGGGTCGAAAGGGGGGTGGAGGAAGTCGCGGCGTGGGACAAGGGAATGGCGATGATGGGACACGATATGGTACCCCATGGTATGCCCGCGGCAAGTCACGTGGGGAATCTCAGGGTTAGGACTCTGGAGAATCTTACCCTGACCCAAATTGTCATTATCATTGCGGCTTGGAAGATAGAGGAAAGGAACCTCCGCCGCGAGGACTACATCAGGGGGGTCACATTCATCGACGTCGAGACCGAGGTCGAGGAGTACAAGCGGACCCGGTCTTCCGCCCCCCGCTCTACTCCCCGTTCCCTTTTCTCAGCCTTTCTGGGACTCCTAGATTTGGGACTGGTTAAATTCGCGGATCGTCACCTCGGCGCCGCGCCCCTGATGTACTCCCACGTCGAACTCCCTAATGAGGGAAGTTATGAGGGATTGAAGGGCAGGAGGATACATGTCCCAGTGGAGTGGAGGGAAGAGGGGAAGGAGTGGATAAGGAGGGGGGGGAGGGCGACCACTGGAGTCAGGGAGTGGGCACTCAAGGGATGACCGCTCAAGGCTTGTGCCTCACCCGACCTCCAGATCATCTTCGCCAGCCTGCGGTCTTGAGGCGAGTCACGCAGCTGTCCTTGCTGAAGTCAGCAGTACCATACTGGATACGCGCGGAGACTGCTGTTGAATATAACCATCTTGTTTGTTACAAACCCTGAAACTTTACATTTTTCACTCCATCCCCGCCTCCCCATCCTCCTCCACATCACTCCGCCCCTCTCCCCTTTCCTCCGCCCCACCAATCTTCTCCTTTGTCTTCTCCTCCCATTTTCTCTCGACTTCAAGTTTCTTCCTCTTCTTCTCCCCCCTCCTGACCCTCTCCATACTCTCCTTCTCCTCCCTCTTCCTCTCCTTGACCCCTTCCTCAAAGTAGTCCTCCAAGTGCTCGCTGCAAGGTTGCAATATCGGGTAACCCCAGTTGCTTGTCAGGGACGCCCAACCCTTGTAAATGAGCTGGTCCTCGTCGTTGACCCTCTTACTAGTTCCAGGGGTGAATGTTCTGTCCTTGATGCCCCCCACCGTTAATGGCTGCATGACCTCCATGTTGTAAGGCTTTAGGTAAGCGTAACCCTTCTCAACCTTTACCGGCATTGTCTCGACGTAGACCCTTCTGTTTGCCAACTTCAGCCCGTCCCCGTGCCACTTGACGTTTTTAACGATCACTATCGTGCCCTCCTTCAAATTCTTGACGAACCTGCGATGAACGTGGCGAATCGCGAAAAGGGTTAGAATAAGGGATGAGAATAATAGCGGTGGTTACGAGAGAGGTGCATCTTGAACGAAAGCACGAATGCTCGCAGTTTTCGTCACTAAAGATGGAGTTGTTAGCTCGTCGCTTCGCTCCTCGCTCAGCCTCACCTGCTATCTAGCAGTGGACCCTCCCTCACGATGCAGCCCCCCTCCCCAACCACCTTGCACCGGAGTTCTTGAGGACAGCCCCCCGAGATAGCCTTCGGTAGCCCCCCAAGAGCCTTCATTGGTGTCTTGCAAGCAGGAGTGGTAACGAGAGAGATTATGTCCCGGTCATACATGTTCCCGGCCTCGCGGAGGGACGCCCAACCCTTAACGGTTACGGGGACTAAGGACTCTGGATCAAAGTCGGTTGACGGTCCGGGTTCCTCCGTTTTCTTCCTTCCGCTCCCCTCCTCTCCTTCCTCCTCCTCTTCCTCATCATCCTCCGCCCCCTCGTCCTGCCTCAGCTCCGCCTCCGTCGGTTCCGTCTGAATCTCCTCAACATTCGGCTGGGCCATAATCGTCGCCTCTACGAACACCCTCCTCTTCCCTCTATTCACATCGTCTCTCCCAGTCTCGAGGATTTTGACCACTGTGCCCTTTGGGAGTTGGACCGTGGGCTTGCTGCTAAGCTGGGAGGCGATGCGCAGCTGGGCGCCAGACTCGCTCACAACAATGCCGTCGATGTGGGTCACGGATACTTTTGTACCACTCCAGTCATCGGGCGTAGTAGTTATAGTTACAGTCAGGCCTGTCTCCCCCCCCTCTTCCTCTTCTTCCTCCTTCCCCTGCTCCACCAACTTCCCCAATCTCTGCTCCTCTTCATTCACCTCCTCTTCCATCACCATCACCTTCACCTCCTCCTTCATCACCTTCACCTCCTCCTCCACCACCTTAACCTCCTCTACCTCCCCCCATTCCTTATCACTATGAAACAAGTTGACGCCCCCATAGTTGTCCCTCTCCCACTTCTCTCTCTCAATCTCCGCCTTCATCCTCTTTTCGTGCCTGCTCTTCTCCGTTTTGTCCAACCACCTCTTGACGTACTTGACGAGAATCACTCCGCTCTGTTCTTGGATCATCTTCTTGTGGACCTCTCCAAACAATCTCAAGGTTGTCCTTGAGCTTTCTTGAGCCCCATCGTTTCCTCCCTTACTCATCATGTTGAGAGTCCTCGCTTCTTTGACCGTATCTTTGCTGAGTTCCTCGTTCCTCTTCATCGCTTCGACCAACATCTCCTTGTTATGCTCAGCAATCTCCCTATTGATAGTCTTTACGATGCCATTTATAGCTGTCTTCTCAACCTCATTCTCAACGTGCGTCAGGTCTTTCAAGATGTTCTCATCGACGATCTTAAGCGTATCCTTAAATTTGTCCCTTGCATACTTTTCCTTCCACTCTTGGTGGTACTCTTCCATCCCCTCCCCCGCCCACTCCTCCCCAAAGTGCTTCCTCGCCTCTGCCGTCCTCTTCATCTCTTCGAGCTTCTCCTTTCTTTCGGCGGAGATTCTTTGCATGGATATCCTCCTGTTCATCTTCCCGCTCCCGTTCCCGCTCCCGGGTCCACCCGCATCGGCTAGATTTATCGACTTGAAGACTTCCTCACCGCTCCACATAACTGGACTGGCGGATGGACTCGCGCCCGGAGATTTGCTAATCTCGCTGCTTCCAACACTAGCATCGTCCCTCATCACGTCGACTTCGGGGACTCTCAGCCCTCTCCTGCTTCTTCCCTGTCGGCTCATAGGCACAATGTCCTCGATACTAGAGCTCGCCTGGATGCTCGCAACGACACTGGCAGTGGCAGGCTTCTTAAGCATTTTCTTGATGTCCTCGTCCTGCTTTATAAGCTTGTTATAACTCGGCATGGTCGTAGACTGCACCAGCAGGTCCTTCACATCGTTCAAGGGGACTGTCTCGTCCTCCATCATCAAGTCGTAGATCTCCTTCCGTGTCAAATTTCTGTCCTGCTCTGCTTGTGCCTCCTGCATCGCAATGATCTCGGCCGTCTCTATGTCTTGCAACATCTTCGCCTTCAGCTTGTAGGGACTAGGGTGTAGCTTCGGGAGCGCAACCTTCATTTCCCTAAAGTATTCTTGCCTCGTCTCTAATATCTTCGATTCGCCCTTCTTCAAGGGAACCATGCCCCCCCTTGTCTCCCTCTCGACTTTTCCCATCATACTCTCGATCCTGCCCTTGACACCGGTCCCCTCTTCGAGCTTGTCGATAAGCTTACCCTCAAAGACCTCTATACTCGCTGATGTCCTCGTCCTCAAGTCCCTGACGAATTCATGCCCTCCCCTGATGGGGCTAACGATCCCTCCCGCGGCTGTGAAGATCTTGCCGTCAGCCCTAAAGTTCACCGATTTTGTAGTCGAGAAGGTGTCGTCCACATCGTACATGACCTTCTCGCCCTCCCTTCTCCTCTTGCTCTGAACGATCCCCCTTTTCGCCTTTTGCATCATCTGCTCTGTTGTGGTTATGTGCTTCATGGAGTGGGCAGAGTCAAGCAGCTGCGATGAGCGAATGGATGAGCTTTCGTTCTGAATGCTAATGTTGTCAGCTCGTCGCTTCGCTCCTCGTCCGATCTCACCTTGACCTTGAAGGATGCCCTGCCTTCCTCACCGTCTTCGTGGTCCCATTCTCCTTGTGCCAAAACGGCAGTTTCGACACCCTGTGTCGCGCTGAGCTGGAAAAAATCCTGACTTATGTAGACATCGTCCAAGTTCATCACGTCAACCCATTCCCCCTTTTCTTCGGCCTGCCTGACCTTCTCCCTCATCTCCTTGCAAGCCGGCTGGAAGGTGAACTTTCCAATCTCGAGCGGGATCTTGTTGATCTTTTCTACATTTGTCATATCCCCGACGTCCGCGTTTGCTCCGAACGACACGATCGAGCCACTAATATTGAAGTCAATGTCGCAGCAGACCGGGCCAGGAATACCAAGCTCATTGGCGTTGGTGGCATTTGATGGCGAAGCTCGTCCCTGAGGTTTAACCTTCGTGGCATTACCATCGTCGTTAAACATAATACTCTTGTTGGGATCGAGCTTGACGACGGGCACGAAAATCCCCTTGTCTGCTTTAGCCCCAAGCACGCTCCCCTGACTCCAGTGCCCCCCATTCTTGTTCTTACCAGGGACGACAACGAACCAAACGGGTTCGCCGTACTTGACTGCCCTGTTCATTTGCAGGTTGTCCAGATTTACAACCTTGAAAACGGCAACGTCTGTAGGACCCTTATCAAGTGTTGCGGGTATTCCTACGACGAGCGAAGCGAATCGCGAAATGGGTTACGACAAGGGACGAAGAATGTTGCGGTGGTTGCATAATAGGCGTGTCTTGTACGGAGGCATGAGCGCGTGCGGATTTCGTCGCTTCGCTTCTCGCTCGCCTCACCTCCACGGTACTCTCCGGCACCTGCCCGGATCTTGGAATTCCCAAGAACTTGCGTGTGACCATCTGGGTGCGTGACGGCGAGGAATCGCGGTTCATCTGCTGATGCCGATGAGCTCGAGTATTTCTTGGACTTTAGTGTTGGATCGAAGAAGTTTGAGCACAGGCTGACCTCCATTCCGAAGTGGAGTGAAGCATTAGGCTGCGAGGAAAGCGCGTCTGATAGGGTGTTGGGGGCTATATTTTTCGATTTTGGCTTCTTGCTTCTTGACCTCAGCTTTGCATCTCCAGACTCCCTTGGTTTTCGTTTTGGGGAATGACTTCCAGCGCCTGTTGTAGTTTCCTCTTCGACTTGTTTGAAAATCTTCATGAATTTTCTCCGTTCCCTTTGCTCCTGTTTTTTGTTTGTTGTCAAAATGCTTTGCCTAACCCTCACGTGGTTGGAAGGGTGTGGTTTCTGATCCTCCGCCTTTCCCAAAAGATTCCTCACGCTAGAAGCTATGGAGGCCATGTCACCTAACATCGGGATCACACCACCTGTACCCATATCCCTTTTCTTATCAATCGTTTTTCTCGTCTTTCGAATGTTCCTGACCTGCGACGAACGAAGCGAATCGCAAAAAGGTTTCGATAAGGGATGAGAATTATTGCGGTGGTTACAAGCGAGGCGCGTCTTGTACGGGGGTACGAGCGTGCGCAGTTTTCGTCGCCAGAGATGGCGTTATTAGCTCGTCGCTTCGCTCCTCGCTCCCCCTCACCTTTGCCTTCATCTTCAGGGTCAGCTTTTTCAACCTTTCGATCTCCTTCTTCTCTTTTGCATCTACCGAGCGACTAGGTCTCTCAGACTTGATCTTCTTCGGCGAGTCGGCCTCCACTATCCCATAGAGCCTCCTGCCTTGCTTCATCTTGGCCCTCCTATTGTCTGATTTCCTAATCGCCTCTGAAATTTTGCTTGACTTGGAAATTGACGACGGGTGCTTTCCCCGAAGGACCTCCTTAATATAAGGGAGACTGGAGGGTCCAAGACAAGGGTCGTTCCTTTGATCATCATGGACCTCCTCCCTTACCTGCCTGTTTGCTCGATTCCTAAACTCCAGTAGTGCTTGCGTATTATGATCGATTGCATTTCCAGTTAGACTGACCTTATCAGTAGGGGGACTCCTCATGTTAGAAGAGAGAGCAAACCCAGAACCGCGTCTCTTCATTGTGTCTTAAGAGGGGGGTTGTTCGGAGAAGTAGGGGGGGGGGGTTGTGCTTGGGGGGGGAAGAAGGGTTTGTATAAGGGGGGATAAGAGGGGAAAGAAGAAGGAGACGGACCGAGGGGGGGGTCGTTAGAGGTAGCAATTGTAAGAAATGGACAAAAACTTAGTAATATTGTTGTACCAACCCCAGCAACCTCCCCCCTGATGTACAGGCAAAACTTTCTTAACCAGTTTGACCTTTGTAGGAGCAGCGATACAACCAGAGCAAGGCAATGATGTATCTCATGTCAAGTTTCCTTCTTGCAGCATCGGCGGCGGCCGAGCCACTTTCAGTTCTTGACTTTGGCGCAAAGGTTGTCGCCAATTGTGAGGTTGATTCAGACTCCTTTGATAGTACCGATGCATTCCAAGCTGCCCTTGATGCAGCTTCGACCGATCCGACACGCGAGGTCTTTGTACCAGCAGGCTGCTTCCTCATGAAAGCCAATCTTCAAGTTCCAAGGGGGGTGACACTTGCTGGATCCTTCGGAAGGATAATGAGCCATACTACTGGCTTTGGCGACACGGACCTAAACGATGGAACGATTCTTCTTCCTACTTCTTCGCAGGTGAGATCGGGCGAGGAGCGAAGCGAGCTGCTTGATGCTGTTCTTACAATACGCTAACCCCCCCTTACTCGTCGCTTCGCTCCTCGCCCGCAGAACGAGCCAGATGCAGATGCCTTCATTACTCTCAGCAAGAACTCAGTTCTCCGTGGGCTCACGATCCTGTACCCGGATCAAGTATGCTCGGAGTCTGCTGTGCCGATCCCTTATCCGTATTCTATTGACATGGTTGGTGAGAATGTAGCCGTCACTGACGTGGAGCTTTTGAACTCCTACAATGGAATTAAAGCCGTGAACGCCCCTCGCCATACAATCACCCGTGTCGAGGGACAGCCTCTGAACGTCGGAATATACCTAGACGCCACTTACGACATCGGGAGAATTGTCGATGCGCATTTTAACCCGTGGTACTGTCAAACTAAGAGCTTCATGAAGCACCAGTTGACCCACGGCCGCGCGTTCGTGATGGGTAGGAGCGACTGGGAGTATGTGTTAAACACCTTTGCTTTTGGTTACGCGATTGGGTATCACTTCATCGAAACAGATACTGGGAGCATGAACGGAAATTTCCTCGGCATCGGGTCTGATTTGTCAATCAACGCGAGTATACAAGTTGATGGGCTTCAGCCGGAAGGCCTCCTCATCACCAACGGAGAGTTTACTGCTTTCAGGAATGACGATTGGTTACCTGGGAGCATCGCTCAGAGCCACCACCTCATCGTCGGCGAAGGTAACACTGGTCCTATCAAGTTCACTAATTCCGCCTTTTGGGGGCCTTCAAGAGGGATTGCCAAGATAGAGGGATCAGGCACTGTGGGCTACTCGCAGTGTGAGTTTGTAGAATGGGCAGAACAGGATGGGGTTGACGGCGAATATGCTTTCCGCCTTAACGGTACCGGGAGTTTGAGTCTGCTTGGAAACCACTTCCGACAGGACAAGAACCAAGTTTGGGCAGAGGCTGGAACGAGAGCAATTATAGCTAACAATATCTACGAGGGGGCACTGAAGAACGGAGGCGACGGCAACATTCTCGTCGATTCCAACATGAGCAGCGACCCAAAGAGCCACAATTGGATGACAATCGGTTGCACCGCACTTGTAGGGGCCTTCACCATGGCGATTATGGCAATCGGCTTGAAGGTCAGAGCACTGAGCGCCGAGCTCGCATCGCTCAAGTCCATCAGGGATCATGAATCGTTGAAACGCCCTCTCTTGTCGTCTGTGGAGACTTATTAAGAAATCATTTATAGAGCGAACGGATTAAGTTTAGGTTCTTTATTCACGGATTAAATTTAGATTCTTTTTTCACGCACGAGCAATCAGAGCCAATTTGAGAACCTTTGCTGCTGACCATGAAACATTCGCTTTTAGGAGCTTTTCTCGTGTCAATATGCGCTGCTGACATCAAAATCTTCACCCCTGAGCAGATTCATATTGCTATCGGCTCTAGTCCCTCTGAAATGAACCTGCAGTGGTCGACGATCCACGGGGGGGATATTAAAACCGCGTCTTCTGTTGAATGGGGTGAAGATCCAAACCATATGTCCAATTCTGTAGACGGAGATAGTACCATCTTTGTAGATGGGGGCGAAGAATCCTACACCCAAACGCATCATTTGGCCACCATGACGGGGCTTTCTCCGTCGACCAAATATTACTACCAGGTAGGAGGCCCTGATTCGGGTTTCAGCGATGTATTAGAGTTCACGAGCGCTCCGGACACGGGTAGCGATCTGAAGGCCCCCCTCCGCTTCGGAATTTGGGGAGACATGGGGACGGCCAACTCGCAGATCCTTTCTTCCGTGCAAAAAGAGGTCGCTAGCGGCAACTTTGACATGATCTTGCACGTAGGAGATTTTGCCTACAACATGGACAACGATAACGGGAGGAACGGAGACGCGTTTATGAACAATATTCAGAGGTGAGGCGACAGCATTTTGGACTATAGAAACTCTTCAGCTCGCTCACGCCCATCGTCCGCTCGCTCACGCCTATCATCTGCTCGCTCACGCCCATTGCAGCCTTGCGGCTCACGTACCCTACATGGTCGACGCAGGAAACCACGAGGTCGCTTACGATTTCTCCCATTACACTGAGAGATTCCGCCTCATGCCAGCTAACTCTGTTGACACACCAACGGTAACTTCCGGAAATGGGGAAGCTCCTAACAACTGGTTTTACAGTCACGACTTTGGAAACGTTCACTTCGTCGCCATCTCGACCGAAATTTACTTTGATTACCCCGACATGGTCAAAGCTCAGTGGGAGTTTGTTTCCCAAGATCTGGCAGCCGTCGATCGCAAAAATACTCCTTGGATCATCGTTCACGGACACAGGCCCCTTTACTGCTCCTGCGACGAAGACTGCGATTCTTCGGCGGACACAGTTCGTCTTGGACCGGACGGAAAATACGGAATGGAAGAGCTTTTCTACGAGAACGGCGTCGATCTCTATCTTTGTGGCCACGAACACAACTATGAGAGAATGTTTGACGTTTACAACACCACGTCAACACAGTCTACCGTCAACCCGCCCTCCACTGTGTACGTTGTGACTGGCGATGCCGGGGGGCCGGAGGGCCACGAGTCCTTCACCAAGGACCAGCCCGATCGCGCTGCCTTCAGGACCGATGCCTATGGCTACAGCCGCATGACGATCTATAACAACACCCACCTTTATTGGGAACAGGTTGAGACTGACACGGACGATGGCATAGAGGATAAGGTGATTGACGAGACTTGGATCATTGTTGATAAACACGGCCCTTTCAAGGGTTAGAGGGTTGCGGTGAAATATGAACGAGAGTGCTTCTCGGACGAACCAAATTGTTTAAGCTTGACTAAAAATCTCGCCGGGGTAACATGCACGAAGGAAGTAAAAGAACGTTTCTTTACACTTTGACAAACAACATAAATATAACTACCGCCCCAAACTACCCTAAATTACCACGTCCCCGCCCTCTCCTCTTCATCAGCAATCCTCAGAACCTCCTCCAGCACTGCGTTGAGTAGGTCTAAATTCCTCGGCGTTTCCTTGTGTTCAATCTTAAACGCCTCGATAACGGTGGTCGTTCTCCCATTCTTGCTCTTAACCTTCCACTTCTCCATCGCCGGCATGCGGTGCGTTAGGTCCTTGTGGGCGTCCTTGACCCCACAGCTAAAGATGGTCTCCTCAAAAGGTTGGCCTTCCTCCTTGCCCCCCCCCCCCTCCTCAACTTCAAACTGCTCCACTTCCGCCTTGCCCCCCCCCACATCAATCTCGACCTTCCACTCCCCCCCCCCCTCCTCCTTCGTGCTCTTCACAA
>Ga0115006_10001842_pt1 | contig 13585 bp, 14 predicted proteins | sample ArcOceMetagenome_3_FD_88943 | JGI IMG/M metagenome (GOLD analysis project Ga0115006, IMG submission 88943) | Marine eukaryotic phytoplankton communities from Arctic Ocean - Arctic Ocean- Svalbard ARC20M Metagenome | ecosystem: Environmental > Aquatic > Marine > Oceanic | place: Arctic Ocean...
CAGGCATCCGCGATTGTCCGCCTTTCCAACCATCATAAGCCACTGCATCCCAGCCCTCGGCTAGATATTGTTTGTGCCAGCCACGCACCGTGTCATCATCAAGGTAAAATACCTGCGCAATCTCGACACAAGACTTGCCGTCATCCAACAGTAAAAGCGCATTTGCCCGCCGTGCAACGCCATGATCCTCCCGCTGTCGCTTCATACACGCCAGAAGTTCGCGGCGGTCCTCAAGGGAAAGAAAATTTGAACGGTTCATGTGAGAACACGAATTAATTTCCTCCTAAACGTCAACATGCTCTTCGGGTACTCAACGACTCCCAGTATAGTGGAGTTTTTTTAATAGAATAAGCTCACTGCGGCCGTTCGCCGCAAAGGCCACCAATGTCTACTAAGGGCCGTTCATGTCGATCGACACGAAGGGCGGAAACCGGAACTTCGCTGCGTTTGCACGGTCTCGGGGGAAGCCCCGCAAAAGCTGCCGTTCATCGAGCGGTCAAACCTAAGAATGCTGCGACCTGTCTAACGGCGGCAGTGAGCCCAAACTAACGGATGCTGCGGCGCGAACGAATGGCGGCTTGCCTATCGGGGCTTGTACACACGGCGACATAGTTTTTTCGGCCGTACAGGCGACAGCACAAGATGCTGAAGCTTTAGACGTCCGCGAGGGCAGTTCATTTTTCAGTATTGATCACCTAACGTAGGACAGTAAACGATCGATCACAAAGGTGCGTCTTTTATCTATGCTAGGCTATCAACTGCGCACGGTGTTTTAGTTACTCGGCAATATCTTCGGCCCACAGGTCCGGCTTTTCGGCAATGAATTTCTGCATGAGCGCGGTGCAGTTGGCATCGTCCGCAACAATGACCTCGACGCCCTTTGAGCGTAAGAAATCTTCATTGCCACCGAAGTTCTTGTTCTCGCCGATCACAACGCGCGGGATGCCGAATTGCAGGATCGTTCCTGTGCACATCATGCAGGGGCTAAGGGATGTATAAAGCGTGGTGTCGCGGTAAGTTTTCTGCCGACCCGCTTTGCGCAGCGCATCCATTTCACCGTGGGCAATTGGGTCGCCTTTTTGCACCCGTTGATTGCGGCCTTGGGACACAACCTCGCCTCCGCGCGCAAGGACTGACCCGATGGGACAACCACCTTCATCAAATCCGGCTTTTGCTTCATCGTATGCGATCCGCAGCAAGCGTGTGTCATCGGCGTTCATGGGTCTGGTCCTATTTCTTTAGAATTGGTGCGTCGTAATACGGTAGCGTTTCAACGGTTGGATGCCAAACGCCCGTCTGCTGCAAGGTATCCATATGATCTGCGATTTGATCCAATGTGGCGAACCAGACATTCTTCTCTGCCTGCGTTTTGGCGATCCATGCCTCGACCTGTTTCCAGCGGGCAAGCCTTCCTGTCAGGAACGGATGGATGATCAGCATGAAAAAGCCCCCTGCATCGTATTGCGCGTCAAATTCTTCCCAGAATCCAGCAAGACCTTGGGTGGGCGATCGCACCGGCATCATGTAGCCAATCTCGTCGAAATGGGCAAAGGGCGGCCAGTCGTCAGTGCCCCAATGGACTGGCATTTCGTAAAGCGCGCCCTTGGTAGTTTTCAGTTTATAAGGAATGTCGTCTGCCATCATTGAGCTGTCATAGCGCATGCCGTGTTCGACCATTAGATCCACGACTTCTTGAGTGATGTTATAGACGGGTGCGCGATACCCACGCGGCTTTTGACCGCAGATGCGCTGATGGACATCCAGCGTGCGTTCAAACCATTCACGCTGATCGCCGCGTGTTTTGATCGGGTCTTCGTGCAGATAGCCGTGATGGCCTATTTCGTGGCCGTCCTTTAGGATCGCCTCGGCCACGTCAGGATAGGTTTCCAAGCACCATCCGGGGATGAAGAACGATTGCGTCAGGCCAAGCCTGCGGTAGGTATCAAGGATGCGGGGCAGGGCCACCATCGGCCCGTAACGGCCCATTGAAATGGGATATAACCGGTCATGGCTGTCTTCTGGCTTGGCGATATGGATCAGACTGTCGGCGTCCATGTCAAAGGTGATCGCGACCGCACATTTGGCACCATTTGGCCAAGGGATGGGGTTGCGGATCATGGCGTTAGCTTTCGTTTAACACATGGGCGCTTTGCGTGTCCCAAGACAGCCAAATTTGATCGCCGCCCTTGAGGTCGAATTTCGACAGTTCGCGCTCTTGCATCTGGACTTTGAATTCATGTCCCTGCGCGTCTTCTAGAAAAAGTGTGACCATTGAGCCGACAAATTCTTCTGAGATTAGTTTGCACTGGGCCATGTTCCCACCCTTGGGTTTGTCACGGGCGATATGGACAAGGTCAGCTGAGATAACAAAGCTGGCGGACTGTCCGTTGGTAAGCGTGACGTCGTTCATCGGCACGGTGAAATCGCCCGACGGTGTAGAGATTTGTGCCGTGTCCTTGGCGACGGACGCCACAGTCCCCGACAGGATGTTGTTTCGCCCGACGAATTCGGCAACGAACTGGTTGGCAGGTTCACGGTAGATGTCTTTTGGCGTGCCGATCTGTGCGATCTCGCCGTTGCCCATGATGACGACGCGGTCGGCCATGGCGAAGGCTTCGGATTGCGAATGGGTGACGTAGACGAATGTGATCCCAAGTTCGCGTTGCAGATCGGTCAGCACCGCCTGCATGCGGATCACGAGGTGCGCATCAAGGGCTGAAAGGGGTTCGTCCAACAGAAGGATTTGCGGTTCCATCACCAAAGATCGTGCAAGTGCGACACGCTGTTTCTGGCCACCTGACAAGGTTGAGATATCACGATCTGCGAATTCCAAAATACCCATCTTGTCGAGCCACTTCAGCGCACGTTCTTTTCGCTCGGTCTTATCAACGCCGCGCATTTTTAGGCCAAATTCGACGTTCTCACGCGCGCTGAGGAACGGGAACAATGCCAATGATTGCCAGACCAGCGGGGTGTCGCGTTCGTGCGGTCTCACATCGTTCATGACTTTGCCGCCCAGCCGGATTTCACCGATGCTTGGCGCCTCAAGTCCCGCAAGCATCCGCAGGGTTGTTGTCTTGCCGCAGCCCGAAGGCCCCATAATGGCTAAAAACTCGCCTTCATGGATTTCGAAATCCATCTCTTTCACGGCAACAAAACTGCCGAAATGCTTTCGGACTTTGTCGAAGACTACCAATGGCTCGGTCATGGTCGGATACTTTTCAATTGGCGGCTGAACAAGAACACTTGCGCCAGCACGACGAGGGTTATGGAGATGAGGAAGACGAACGTACCGATGGCGTTCACCTGCGGATCGATATTGCCTTGCACGATTTCGAGGATAATCACGGGTAGCGTTTTGTTCAGGCCGGACACAAACCACGACACGGCGAATTCATCGAAGGATACAGCGGCCGTCAGGAACAGCGCTGAGGCGATAGCCGGCTTGCAGAATGGCACAATAACATGACGCATGGTGGCCCATTCAGACCCACCAAGGTTCCAGGCGGCGGCCTCAAGATCAGGGTCCATTTGATTGAGGCGCAGGCGGATTACGGCCATAGCAAACGGGGCGGTCAAAACGCTGTGGGCGATGATAATGGAATAGATTTGCCCCGACATGCCGATTTTTGAGAACCAAGCAAGCATGGCCAAGGCGACGATGATTAGCGGGATTGTGGGCGGCAGAAGGATCAGCGCGAGGTAGGGACCTTTGAAACGGAAGTTGTAGCGGAAATCCGAATAAGCGGTACAAAACCCAAGGAACGTGGCGATGAGCGCGGTGGATGTACAGACCACCAGACTGTTCCACGCAGCCTCCCACACATCGGGATCGTTCAGGATTTTCACATACCATTCCGTCGTGAAATTGCCCAAGGGGATGGTCGGGAAACGCTGCGAGTTGAACGAGAAGATCATGCTGAAAATGATCGGTGCAAAGACAAAGGCAAAGATTAGCGCGACGTAGATGCCTAGTATTACATTCAGGGTCCGGTTGGCGTTCATTTCGCGCCCTTCCGTTTGCGGTAGGCCAGCGCGATGCCGCCGAAGGCAACCACGAACAGCGTGCCCATCATCATAATCGCCACCACTGCGGCGCGGGGCCATTGCTGGCCGGATTTGGTGGTATCAAGGATCAGAATTGGCAAAGTCGGTTCCTGTGATCCGCCCAAATAGAACGGGGCCACAAAGTCACCAAACGACAGGATGAAACAAAAGATTGCAGCAATGATAAGTCCGGTTTTTGCCAGAGGAATGATGACCTGCCAGATGACAGCGAATGATTTGCAACCCAAATTGCGCGCGGCTTCAATCAGAGTCTTGTCAATGTTGGCCATCGAGAAGGTCTGCAGGATGACAACCAGCGGCAATGTTAATGTCATGTAGCCCACCAACGTACCGAAATTTGTGTTGAGCATGGTGTACGGCCCTAGGCCAAAGTTGCTCAACAGCCCGTTCAGCACGCCGCTTTTCGACAGAATAACAAACCAAGAAAACGTGCGCACCAGATAGCTGGTGAAAAACGGTATAATCAGCAGGAAGATCGCCCAACGTCGCGTGCTTTCAGATGCGCGAAAGGCAAGCGCGTAGGCCGCGGGAAATGCAATGCACATCGCGCAGATCGTAGAAACGGACGCGATGAAAATGGTATACCAATAGCTGTCCCAGAAATATCCGCGCGACAACATCTTAGTCCAGTTCACGAATTCGAACGCTTCGGTCATGCGGTAGTTCACGACCAGAAAGAACGACATCGCAAGCATGAACAGGACCGGACCGACAAAGAAGATGCCCTGCCAGATAATAATCGGCAGGCGCCACGTCAGGGCATAGAGATCAATGTTTTTGCGTGGCTTGCTTGGCATGAGTGTGGCTGAGGTCCTAAAAAGGGATGGGCGACCTATTGGCCGCCCATCGAATTGTTAGATTAGGCGTTCTTGTATTCTGACCAGAAGTCGTTCCAGTCTTCCAGCGATTGCTGGCGCGGAATGTCACGGTAGTGAATGCGGCCCTCACTGATCAGTGTGATCGGATCTTGCGCATCGCCATTGATCTGGTGCGAACGTGTCGCCTCGGCCAAATCAGCCTCGATCAATGCAGCGCGTCCACCTTTTGTAACACAGAAGCCCGGGTAAGCCACCATTTGTGCCGACTTCACCTGACCTTCTGGAGACAACATATATTGGATGAAGTGCTTAACCTGATCCGCTTTTTCACTGCCTTTGCCAATGGAATAGCTTTCAGTGAACTGGATGCCACCCTCGTCAGGAATAACCGAGGCAACAGGCGCGCCGTCTTTTTCCAGCACGCCGGTGATCCAATCGCCGATGCCGACCATCGCCTGCATCTCGCCGTTTTTCAGGCCGTTGAACGTGCCGCCGTAATCAAAGAAGCCGCCGACCTGACTGCGCAGGCCAAGGGTGGTCTCCTGAACCGCAGCCCATTGGGCGTCGTCCAGATCCCACAGAGCGGCATCGTTGCCATTGTACAGACTCATCATTCCAAGCGTCGGCAGGTGCCAGTCAAAGTGACCGACCTTGCCTTCAAGCTCCGGATTCCAGAAGCAGGAATAGCTTTTCGCCTCTTCGGCGGTCACGGAATTCTTGTTGTAGGAAACGCCCAAATGGCCGCCTCGTACCATCATCGAATAAAGCTCTCCGTCAGCCCAATGGCCGGGGAAGTTCTTGAAATCCTCATGCAGCATATCATCGAGCGGATAGTCGGCGGCATCGAGAGGTTCGATGTAACCGGCAAGGTTCAGCTGCTGAACGAATTCGCCGTCTGACACGATAATGTCGTAGGTGCCGGGGGGCGATTGGGCGATCAGGGCGAGCATGTTGTCGCCGCCAGCATAATACTTCGGGACAAATTTGACGTTGTTGTTGGCTTCGTATTCCGCAACGACGTCTGGCTCACCGTGGCCATACCACGCCAGCATGTTGATCTCGGTCGTTTGGGCCCAAGCGCGGCTGACGAAGGGCATCGTCAACGCGGTAGCGCCACCGATCTTCAGTAGCTTACGGCGGGTCGGGTGCTTTGCAGCGATTGTTTTCATAACGGTCATGGTCGTCTCCCAGATGTTGGTTCATGGTCGCAAAATGGCGTCGCAGCTAATCTGAAAAAGGTCGTTTCAACACTGCTTTGTAAGGACGCTATTGCAAGAACTGCATCTTGGGAAATTTATCGTACGAATGTTTTCATAATGAATGCTTATGAAAGAGCAGCTTCTAACGTTGCTTCAATTTCGTTCACGACCTGATGTCCATGCTGGCCAAGGCGAGTTTGGCGGTAGAACAAACCGATGTTTAGCGGGTCTAAATCCGGCAAACCGCTATCTGGGGGCAAGATGGAAAGACCTTCAATCATCGTGGGCCCAGTTAAACAGGATGCTCCGATACCATCCAGAATGGCCTGCTGCACGCTGCCAATTCCGGGGCTCGAGAACGCGATCCACCAGCTTCGTTTTACCTTCTCTAAGGCTTCGGTCATCCGATCACGATAAACACAGCCGTACGGGTGGGCAATTAAGGGCAAGGCGTCGACGTGTTCGAAGGACAAGCCCGAAGCGGTGACCCAAACTGGTTTTTCCAACCAGCTGCGATACAAGAACTGTTGGTCGCCACCGGGATATAGGCCCACGGCGATGTCAAGCTCGTCTTTGCGCAGGCTATCGATCAGATTGCGCGACAGATCACAACGAATCTCCATCTTAACATCAACGTTGTCATGCACGACTTGCGTCATACAGGCCTGCAAAAGTCGGACGCCATAATCGACAGGAAGTCCGATGCGAAGCGTGCTGTTTTCGGTGTGTCGATCGAACTGGCTCACGGCGATATCATTTACTCGCAGCATTTGGCGGGCATGTCCGATGAAGGACCCGCCACGTTCAGTCAACGTCACGCCGCGTCCCTTGCGTTGGACCAAGGGCTGGCCAACCATTTCTTCTAGCCGTTTCATTTGCAAACTAATGGCCGGTTGAGTGCGCCCTAAAAGTGAGGCCGCATGCGTATAGCTGTCGACCTCGATCACTGTCACAAATGTTCGCAAAAGTTCGGTGGGCAGGTTGAGTTGTACCACGGGTCATCCATTTCAAATTCATATCACTTCATTAGTGGTATAAATTTTTGTTATCCAAAAATCTAACTTAATCTCACATCATGAACCGCACTGAATTCCATAAACTGTTCAAAACGCCTGGTCCCGTCGTCTTGCCGGTGATCCATGTGTTGGACAGCGATCGGACCCGCAAGAACGTAGAAGTGTTGTTGGAAGCAGGTGCGCAGGGATGCTTCCTGATAAATCATGATTTTGAGCCAGAGAAGTTTTTGCCCATCATTCGTGATACGCGCGCGGCGTTCCCGTCGCTTTGGATGGCGGTGAATTTCTTGGCCGTAACTGGCAAAGACGCATTCCCGATCCTTGGGCAGCTTCAGGCTGGAGGGTGCCAAGTCGACGCATATTGGGCCGATGATGCCTGCATCGATGAAGATGGGGCAAACATAGAAGCCAAAGAGATCGAGGCGGCCCGCGCAAGCAGCGGTTGGGACGGGCTTTATTTCGGCGGCACCGCGTTCAAAAAGCAACGCGAGGTCGACCCCAGTCGCTACGGCGACGCCGCGCGCGAGGCCTGTCCATTCATGGATGTGATCGCCACATCCGGTGTTGCGACTGGGCAGGAGGCTGACCTCGGCAAGATCGAAATATTCCGCGCTGCCATTGGGGATCACCCGATGGCGCTGGCGTCTGGCATCTCGCCCGACAACGCTTTGGCCTACGCAGACGTCGATTGTTTCATGGTCGCAACAGGCATCAATGAGCCTGGAAATTTTTACGATATCGATCCAAGCCGTTTGGCTGAACTGATGTCGATCACCCGCACTTTATCCAAAGGAACTCCATCATGACGACATCTGACAAAGGCCCACGCGACGACCGTTGGTATCTTAACATCATGGCGCCCAACACCAAGGGCGACAAATTTGCATGGCTGGACCCAACATCCATCTACATCAATGCGCAGGCGTTCAACGATCTTCAGGATGATCTTTTGGCGGATCTAAAAGACCGCGGCGTCGAATGTGATGTCGTTGCAGGCTTAGATGCCATGGGATTTGTGCTCGGCGCTGCATTGGCCTCGCGTCTAGGGGTTGGATTCCTGCCGATCCGCAAAGCGGGCAAACTTTGCGTGGATACCGACAAGGTGTCGTTCGGAAACTATTCTGGCCGCACACAGGACATGGAAATGCGTTTGCCTGCGTTCGCACCAGGTACGCGCGTGTTGTTGGTCGATCAGTGGGTCGAGACCGGCGGCACGATGGACGGATCTATCCGTCTAGTAGAGCGTCAGGAAGGCGTGGTTGCTGGCATGGTGGCCGTTGCCATCGAAGAGAACGAGCGCACCAATGAATACCGCAAAACATATCCTTGTGTGTCCGCGGTTGTTCAAGGATCGCGTTGGCAGATCGAATGTAACAGCCAGACATTGTCGAGCTTCAAGACCTATGAGCCAGCGGCTGCATTCCCTCAAACGAAGCGCTGAAATTGAGCCCGATTCAAACAAATTCTGAACGGACACAATATGTCAGATATAAACGTTGGAGACACGCTAAACTCGGTTCGGCCTGAGGAAAAATTCTGGGGATAGTTCGCAATTTTCAACGTTTGGGCTGACGACGTTCAATCGCTATTGGGTTAACCGTGATAGACATCTCAGTCGTGTTTGAAGGAAGAGGTCTCTGAGGTTTCGAAAAGCACGTCTTTGCAGCTCAGGGTGGAGACCCTGCAAATTGTAGAGTGACGTCGTACTCTGCGGGAAATTATTGACCGGCGTTGGATCCCCGCTCCCAGAAACGAACGTTTGCTGAGCGGATCGTCGAACAGGACATTGTTGCACGTTTAGCGAAAGGTCGCTTTGTCCGCAGTGTGTGAATTCGGCCATCTCAGTTTTTTCAGTCGCAGCGAATGGCCGGTTCGAAGGGCCGCACCGCAGCATTGCGATCATGAGCTGGAGGTCCGGTTAGGGCCGATAGCATCAAGCATTGCCCACATGCTAATGCCCAACCAAAAGTAGGCAACAAGCAACAAATACAGCCATTTCCAAAGCTGCGATCAAGTTCGCAACGCTATTGATGTGGTAAACAGTATTTTTGACAACAACCTAAAACACTGTGTTGGAAGACTGTGTAGAGTTAGTGTGTTGAACAACTGTGTTCGAGAACTGAGTTGAAGTTACTCTGTTGAAAACTCTGTCCGCAACACAGCAGCCAACACAGTGTTTGCACCACACAAACCTTAACCACTGTGTTCAACACAGCGATTCCGCCCTAAAAATAGTCAGCAACACGGCAAAAAGTGTGTTTAAGGTGTGTTTTTGATTTACACAACTTTAACGCGCATCGTGCTCAGCTAAGTCATTGTTTTTATAATAAAAATGGTGTCCAGAGGCGAATTTGAACCACCAACACGAGGGTTTTAAATCCCTTAGTTGGCAAGCAAACCCCGATGATCCGATGCCAGATGGCTCGGCGATCATCGCGTCATTTGTTGCCCCTGATCGCAATTTATTGAGCATTGGGCAAAAGCTGTGGTCCGCCACGCGGCGCGCGGCCGTCGCCGCTGGCGTACAAACTATCGATGCAACAATTAGGGCCGATAATGTTGGTGGGCTGAAATACTATGGTGGACTTGGGTTCACGGATTACACCATAATTCCAAATCTACCGCTTTCAGATGGCACGCCTGTGACGCGGATTCGCAAGAAACTGGTGCTATAAGATCTAACGCGGGCTGCGTTTAGCCAAGATGCGCTGCAATGTACGGCGGTGCATACTAAGACGGCGGGCCGTTTCAGATACATTCCTGTCGCACATCTCGAACACGCGTTGAATATGTTCCCAGCGCACGCGGTCCGCGCTCATTGGGTTTTCTGGCGGCGGAGGCATCTCGCCTTCTTGCGCCAACAGCGCGTTAGTTATGTCAGTCGCATCGGCAGGTTTCGCCAAATAATCGGTGGCACCGATTTTGACCGCTGCAACAGCCGTGGCAATTGCGCCGTATCCTGTCAAAACAACGATGCGCGCATCGGGGCGACGTTCGCGCAGCACTTCGACGACGTCTAGCCCATTGCCATCACCAAGCCGCAAATCACACACCGCATATGCAGGAGGACGGGCCGTCGCAATTGCCTTACCGGCCGCAACAGAACCCGCAGTTTCAACCGAAAACCCACGCTTTTCCATCGCTTTGGCAAGCCGTTTCAAAAATGCTTCATCGTCATCAAGCAACAATAAGGACGGATCATCCCCAAGTTTCAGATTAGCCATGTCCATCACGCCAAAACTCCTGTTCGGTTACTCAAGCAATTAGCATGTTATCCAGCATGGTCAACTTATCACGTTGCCGCAATAAAACATTCCACAGCGTCGGCCACTTTTTCAGGGCTGTCAATTTGACGGAAGAATTCGACGAAGCCTTTGTCAGGAAATGTCAGATAGCTGAACGTTGAATGCTGCATCAGGTAATACTCAGGATCGTCGTCGGCTTTGGAATAAAACGTGCGGTATGCTTTTGATGCGGCAGCGACCTGAGCGTCAGATCCGGTAAGCCCGATCATATCAGGGTGGAAGTTATCAGTGTAATCGCCAACGACTTCAGGTGTGTCGCGCGCTGGATCAATGCTGATGAAAACGGAATTCACGTCAATCCCACGCTCGGTCAAAATATCGACCGCAACGGCATTGCGCGCGACATCCAGCGGGCACACATCCGGGCAGAACGTATAGCCAAAATAGATCAGCGTCGGCTTGGTGATAATATCAGCGTCCGTCACAGTGCGTCCAGTTGCATCCACCAATTCGAACGGCCCACCAATCGCGGCGCCACCCACGGCGCTGGCACTACAGTCAGCCATCGTCGGCGTACGCAATTTGGTAATCGCGAATGCTCCCCCGATCAAAGCCACCACAGTAACAATTGCCCCAATTGCAATGATTTTCGACATTTGAACCCTTTCCAATTGGCTGCATTGATGAACTATCTCACACGGCTTACCTATGAAATAGCTTGTCGCACTCAAGGATCCGTGATGCCCAGTACTGAATTCGAAATGTTTGAAGAACGGCAGCGCAGCAATTGGGTGCGCCTGCGGACACTTGTCACGCTTCGGTGGTTCGCTGTGCTTGGCCAAACCGTCGCGTTGATCGTCGCCGTGCAGATATTTGACCTGCAACTTGCAACCGGACTGGCCACCATGACCATTGGCGCGTCAATCATCGTGAACCTGATCATTAGCTTCATTTACCCTGAAAACAAACGGCTGAAAGAACGAGAAGCATTCTTGATGCTGACGTTTGATATCGTCCAACTTTGCGTTCTGTTGTTCCTGACTGGTGGCCTGAACAATCCATTTGCGATTTTGATTTTGGCGCCCGTAACAATCGCCGCGACCGTACTTCATCTGGGTAGCACTGTTTTGCTGGGGGCTGTTGCGATTATGCTGACGTCCGCCCTAAGCCAATTTAGTATCCCTATTGTCACATCGAACGGTGTTTCGCTGATGTTACCCGTTCTGTTTCAATTCGGGTTCTGGTTAGCGCTGGTGATTGGAGTCGTGTTTCTGGCGATTTACGCCCGCCAAGTCACCACGGAAATGCATAATATGGGCGAAGCACTACTGGCGACACAGTTGGCATTATCGCGCGAACAAAAGCTGACGGACTTGGGTGGCGTTGTCGCCGCGACAGCGCATGAACTTGGCACACCTCTCGCCACAATCATGCTGGTCAGCGGCGAGTTGCGCGCCGAAGTCGCGGATGATCCTGAATTGACGGAAGACGTCAATTTGATCCATGCCCAAGCCGCGCGTTGCCGCGAGATCCTATTGTCGATGGGGCGCACCGGAAAGGATGATCGCCAAATTCAAAGCGGCCCAATTGAAGCATTGGTTCGGGAAGCCGCAGAGCCACATGCAGATCGCGGCAAGTTGATCTGCTATCATGTTGGTCCCGAATCTATCAGCGCCGGAAAACACCCAATTGTGCTTCGTCGCCCCGAGATCGTCCATGGCTTGCGGAATCTCATCCAAAACGCTGTCGATTTTTCCGAATCGTCCATTGACGTGACAATCAGCTGGACAGAAACTGAATTGCGGGTGCAAATTTCTGACGATGGCGCGGGGTTCCCCGCATCTGTGATTGGCCGCATTGGCGACCCGTTTGTGCGCAGGCGCCGTACTGGTGCTGACACTAAAAAAAGGCCCGGTTATTCCGGCATGGGGCTGGGACTATTTATCGCCAAAACCCTTTTGGAACGATCGGGTGCGAGCCTCCAATTTCGCAATGCGCCCCGTCAAGGATATGGGCGCGGCGGGGCCATTATCGAAGTGATATGGCCGCATTCCCCACAGCCTGATGCGACGGGGAATGCCTTGGGTGATAACGAACTGTTTGAAACTCATTAGCGAAGCTTAACCCAACATTAACCTTCATATCAGAATGTTCCTTTGGGACATAAATGGACGGTCGTGGGCATATCATTAGGAATTCTTGATCTAATTGCGGTCGCCTTTACGGCGGCCATGATCACTGCAGTGGGTATTGGAGCGTCCTATATGACGCCTCATCGACCCAAACAGTTGCGGCGCAAAACCGACCACGACGACATCGCTTTTCTGCTTGAGGGCGAATATATCATCGACTTAACCAGTGATGCGGCGATGTTGCTTTCTCAGGCCGGATTTTCCGCGCCGCATCGAGACTTAATTATTGCCGTGCTTGAATCGACACTCGGTGACCTACAGCAAACCCTTGATGAAGGCGCCGCCGATCCCGTTGTTTTATCCGCAATTGATGGGTCTTCCAGTTGGCTAAATATCGTACCTGCAGAACATACAGTTCGCATCACCGTTAGCGGATGTTATGACGCAAACATCACCCAAATCAACGCTTCAACTTTGGTCAAAGAAAACACTGAACTGGCGGTGCTGCGCGATGTCGTCAAAAACGCACCAACAATGATGTGGCGGTGCAACGAAAAAGGGCAGCTTATTGGGGCAAACGATGCATATTTTTATATCGCAGATGCTCACATCAGTTCGGAAATCGTGTCGTCTCGCTTGTCAAATACCCCACTGTTTAGCGACCTTGACGGCGCGATCGGTCTTGAATCCACGCAGGCGCGAAAATCGCTTACGGCAACTGAACAAGACACGCCACGTTGGTTTGACATCATCACACATAAGTCGAAAATAGGGGCCTTCCACTATGCTAAAGGCGCCGGCAATTGGCCACATTCAATCCGGCGTTATTGGACATGGCTGGCCTTAACTTTGAATTCTTATCAGGATGGCCAACGCTGGATGCGGTTCTTGATAGGCTCCGCGAAACTAGAATGCTCACAGAGCCGAAAAACTACACCTCTTGGCGCGAGCAATTCAGCGCGATGGAGCACGCCGCGAAAAACGGCACGTACTCCGAACACTGGAGTCTACCCGATGGCCAAACATTCTGCGTCACTGGCAGGCCCGATCCCGACGGCGCGTTCGCTCTGTTCTTCGAAGATATCAGCGCCGAAATTTCGTTGACCC
>Ga0115006_10001843_pt1 | contig 13585 bp, 19 predicted proteins | sample ArcOceMetagenome_3_FD_88943 | JGI IMG/M metagenome (GOLD analysis project Ga0115006, IMG submission 88943) | Marine eukaryotic phytoplankton communities from Arctic Ocean - Arctic Ocean- Svalbard ARC20M Metagenome | ecosystem: Environmental > Aquatic > Marine > Oceanic | place: Arctic Ocean...
ACACACACACACACACACACAGTGTGTGTGTGTGTTGTGTGTGTGTGTGTGTGTGTGTGTGTGTGTGTGTGTGTGTGTGTGTGTGTGTGTGTGTGTGTGTGTGTGTGTGTGTAACGCACAAGCATATATAACATATATATATAGCAAGCAAGGTCAAGGCAGAGCACGGTGGGGGGCACCTACATGATTGCTTGAGTTGCTCAATTTGCCAAAGTTGCTCAAATGCAGTTGCTCAAATGCAGTTGCTACAGCGCGCACTGCGGGAGGAGAAGGGGCAGAGGCAAAGGGAGGTGGGCCAGGGGGAGGGGCAGAGGCACAGGCAGGCAGACCAGGGAGAAGGACGCCGACTTGGCAACCTCGACGAGGAGGTGGGAGAGATACTCTTCCACGTCCCAACTCGACTGTAGCAGCTCCACGTCGCTGCTGTCCAGCACCTCGCCACCGTCCCTCTTGCTCCTGCGTTCCACGCGCGCCGAGATGTCGTAGTGCAGTCTGCCAAACGGCCCCAGGCTTTGCCCCTGCTTGCGCGCCACAGAGCCACGCACCCACGCACATTGCACGCCACAGTACGGTAAACTACTCAGTCTGTGACTGCCGCTCTGCAGCAGCTGCTCTTACTCTGCACGCCATGACAGCAAGGGGAAGAAGGAAAAGTGAGCGACAAGAAGAGGGAAGACAACGGCACCAGGGAGGATGACTTGTACGCGAGGGTCAGGAAGCGGATGTCGTGGCCCGTGTTGACCACCATCGACACCGGCAGCTCCTCTCCTGTCGTCCGCCGTGCACCTCCCCGCAACGAGGTTGCTATCATGCTGCGCTGCGGCTGGTGCACGCACGCGCCACCGATATTCACGTTGGCGTGCTATCCTTGTTCATCTATGCACAAATGTAGAGAGGGGATACCAAAAGGAGCCTGGCACCACACCACCCACCACGCACCACGCACCACATACCACACACCACGCACGCTAGTGCGCACACACGAGCCACCACCTCTGACCTGCACTTCAGGGTATGGATAGGCAGCAAGATAGGTCAAGTGCAAGAGGAGCACGCCATCGTGGGTGCTCGGGGCCGCACGGCAAGTCGGGGCGAAAGAGCCGCTGCTGCCGCTGCCGCCGCTGCCGCTGCGGCCACCGCCGGTGCCTCGAGCGCAAGGACTGGTATCCGCTCCGATGATGAGAGAAATCGAATGTCTTCGCGTTGAGGCTTGGTCCTCCTGCAATGACGCCATCACACCAGCACACCAGCACGCCATTGGTCAACCACTTGGCTTGCTTGCCAGATGGTGTGGCGAGCGGCTGCTCACGTCATGTGTGCCTGTACCGCCGCAGGTGCTTGCACAAGGCCACCGCCCCATGCTGCGATGCTGCATGCCTCCACGCAAGATCCCCCCCCCGTATGCCTTCACATGCGCACAGCGCGCGCTAGCACGTGCATGCGGCAAGGAACGGCTGGCATCAAAGACCGGGCTGAATTGGTGCGGGCTGGGGCTGCCGACTACGCACAAAAGACCAGCTTGGCTCACATCCGACACCCTGCGCTACGTGCTTAGTCGCGCACCGATCACGCACACGCCTGCAACCAAGCACATGCGCATGACACACAACGCGCATGCCCATCACACAGGCGCACAGGCGTGGGTGGGCGGCACCGTAGTCACCGTGTTCAGACCACAGTGTTCAGACCACAGGGCTGCCCCAAGAGAGGAGTGAGTGCGAGGGGGAGACAGGGGAGAGGCGAGACCGGATAGAGACGGGAAGGCGGGGACCCATGTCGTCGTCGCCCTCATGCGTCCGAAAGTCGGTCCCCTGCCCCAACGCGTCGCCCCCGCGCCCACCATCATCCACACGCCACCAGGGGCACCAGCCTGGCACGGGCTGCGACTAGACGCGCGTCCGCGTCGCCGCGCCCACACGCCTAGCGGCCCTCATCGCCCCACCCTGGTATGCTGCCAGAAGGCCGCGGGGAAGGGAGGGGCGCGCACCTTGGACGCAGCGCGCGCGGGCACGGGCTGGACGGGCGCGCAGCAAGGGAGAGGAGCAAGGCGCAAAGGCTGGGCGGGAGAGCAGCACGGCAGCAAGCGGCAGGGCAAGGCGGGAAGAGACCAACTGGCAGTTGAATAGGGGCAGCGAGAGAGAGAGACGGAGGGGCAGGGGAGGCAGGAAGGCCCACAATTCAAGCACCAAGTCGCTCTCGTCCTCCGCTCCTCGTGGGCCGGTGTGTGCTGCCAGGAGCCGACGTCAAGCGGCGTTGCGCAGCGGCGTTGCACTCGTGTCTAGTAGGAGCGCGGGCACGGAGAGGCGCAGGAACACCTGCTCACTGACCTGAATAGCCGATAAGGGAGCGGCCGTCGCCAGAAAAGCCCATGATGACAGACTGGGTAGCCTGGTGGTTAGACGCGACGAGATCGTCCAGGCAGTAGCTCTGCCGACGTCGTCGCCTCGCAATCGTCTCACAACCCCGCTGTGTCACACGTCTGCATCACTAGGCTCCTGCACCACGCTAGCGGTGTGCTGCAGGCATGCGTGTGCTGCGCAGGCGCTATTGACAGTGCAGAGTTTGCCACATGTGCTGTGCGGCGAGCGTGGTGTGGAGGTCCACACAACCGCATACGCACGCCTGCGCGCTAGCAGCACCACGTTTCTGGGCTGCGCAAATCACCGCACGAGCGCAGGGCTGCGCACATAGCTACGCGTGTCCATACCTGGCCGCCAGGTCCGCCGGCAGCAGTCTCGCGCGCCCTCAGCGCGAGCATAATGTTGCGATTCGGGGGTTGCGACGCCGGGCGGTGGGGCGGCGGGGCAGCAACAGAGCCCCCATCGCTGTGCACGTCGGCGCCGCGCACCGTGGGTGCAGCCGACCCTGCCGCGCACCCGCTGTCGCCTGGTGCGGCGTCCCCAGGGCATACTCCCGCCGTGCGGCACGCCCTCTTCGGGCTCAGGCTTGGACAGACGCCAGCGGCAGCGCCGCGGCCACCCGCGGGAGCGCCTCCGCTGCCGCTGCGCTTGGAAAAACGTCGCATCCGAGCTGACGGCGACGGCGCTCCTCCCGGGATCACGCGCTCGCCCCCCGCCCCCGCCGGGCCGCCCGGGTCCGCTCTGACGCCACTGAGCGAATGGCGATGAGGAGGGAATCACGGATTTCGTGGATTCTGAAAACTTCGAGTTTGTTGCTCCAAAAGAAGTAGCGGTCTACCAGAAGCGGCGAGGAAGGGCGAGGAGGGCTGGGAGGGCTGTGGCGGTGCGTCCCTCGGGGCGGCACACTCAACCATGGCGGTGTCAATGAAGGCGCAGAGCGTGCACAATGCAGCGTCACGCGGGGACATTCAGACACTGATGCAGCTGATCGAGGAGCGCGAGGTGCTGCTCTCCAAGACCGCGGCAGGGTGGACGCTGCTGCACACAATCGCCCAGCACGACCACGACAAGGTCGCGTGCCTGTTCCAGGACAGGTACCAGCTCGACCCCAATGCCAAGGCGTCGATGAAGGAGACGCCGCTGCACGTTTGTGCCATCTACGGCAGCTCCAAGGTGTGCGATTGGCTGCTCAGTCAGGGCGGCGAGCCCGACGACAAGGACGACAACGGGTGGACACCGATCCACTACGCGGCGCGTTTTGGCCACCAGCAGGTGCTGGAAGAACTGCGGAAGGAGCATCGGCGCCGGACCGAGCAACGCATGGAGCAAGAGCGCAGGGACAGGGCATCCCAGCGCATGTCGTCGCGCAGCCGCAACGCGGAGCAGGTGGACGACGACCCGGCAGCAAACCGCTACACGGACCCAGAGACGACAGATGGGTGGACCCCGCTGCACGTGGCAGCCCGCTTCGAGCAGGTTGACATCATCACCTACCTGCTGGCCTCGGCGGCGGACAAGGAGGCCAAAGACTGCCAAGGTTTGCTGTGTGCGTGCGCGCGTGCTTGGGGCTGGGCAGCGAGGATGGGACAGGGAGCCTGCGCCGAGCGTGCTCACGCTGATCCTGGGTGTTTGTTCTCTTCTCGGCACGTGGCAGGTTGGACGGCACTGCATGTAGCAGTGCGGCACGGGCTGACAAAGGTGGTCACGCACCTGCTCAACCACCGACTCGACGTCGACGCGCGCACCAAGGGCAGCGAGAGCGCAGGGCACATTGCGCTCAAGTACAGGCATGTGGGTATTGTTGACGTGCTGCTGAATTACGGGATGAACATCGAGACGCGCGACGACAAGGGCGAAACCATGCTCCAGTCTGTCCCCCACACCACCGTCTGACCGCCTCTGCCCACTGCTGCTCTCAAAGCCCCTTCTAACACTGGCGCGCATGTGTGCAGCTACGCGGCGCGGCTGCCCGGAGCGCAGGTGGTAGACAAACTGGCCTCGCGCGGGGCGCTGCTGCAGGCCAAGAACAACAACGGGTGGTGCGCCCTGCATATAGCGGCGCAGGAAGGCAACCTCGAGGCCATCCAAGCCCTCATCGCCCACGGCTGCGACATCGACATTCGCGATCACGAGGGTCTGTTTCTCTCGCCCGCCCTGCTCTCTCCCCCCCTCTCTCTGTGTGTGTGTCTGTGTGTCGCGATCTGAGGACGGAGAGTGGTCGTTTCTGGTCCGCCTGTCTACCCCTTGTGCCGTCGCTTGCCATTGCGGAGCAGAGGCACAGCGGTAATGGGTGCGTGGTTGGAGCATGTGGTGTCTTGGCATGTCATGAACATGTGTGGTGTGCGTGGTGTGCGTGGCGGCACGCGCAGGAGGGTCCTGGCTGTTTTTGCTCCACAAAGACCACTACTCACAAATCACCAAGTTTCTCGTCTCGGCGAATGCGCGGCATGGCCGCTTGCTCAATGGCCCCCGCATGGTCTTGAAGGTGCGTCACGCCTCCACACGTAATGCAATGCGTTGCCGAGAGGCATGGACACGCATGCCCTGCCATGCGTTGATGCCGCACACTTGAGTCTTTTTGCGGCTCGGAGACGGCACGTCTCAAGCTTGAGCTGAGACGCGGAGACATGAGCGCGCGTGTAGGGCGCGCGGCGCTCAGACGTGAGCGTGCGCGTAGGGTGTGCCGCGCTGCGCACACACGCTTGCAAGGCGCGACTTGCCTTGCAAGCACAAGGGCCCTTGTGTTGTGTGTGCACGTCGACTAACGGCCAGTCGCCGCAGGGGACCTCGCTCATATACACGCAAGAGCCTGAAGAACCATCCAAGAACGTATCGTGCGAGCGGCACTTCGCCATGATCAAGTCCTCCCCTTCTCTTGCTTGGCATGCCCGCGCTTGCCCTGCGCTCTGCTGCTTGCTCTGTTGCTGTGTTTTGGCCCAGCGGCAGAGAGGAGACATTGACAAACAATGCGATTGCCTACGATATATCAATGATGTAGCCGCAGAGAACAAACATGCACACGCTGCATGGGACGGACATGGCACAGACATGTCTGATGGCGCACAGTCGGTGTCAGTGATGTTCGTGGATGATGCGCAGATACGTGTCGCAGATCGCCAGCGGGCATGAGTTCAGCCCGGACAAGGAGGTCTCTCTCTCTCGCATTGCCATTGCTACTCGCGTGCGACCGCGGCGACTGTGTGCGCATGCGCCGTGCAGTCGCGCACGGGGTATGGGGTATGGTGACAGAGGTTCCCGCCTCGCTTTGTGCGGGACGTGGGTGGCGGTGGCGAGCAGCATCTGGAACTGCTCCATTACGCCTGCGAGTATGGGCACATGGAGCTCATCGCCTTCCTCATCCATCAAGGGGTGGACATCTTTGTGCCCGACGCTGATGGTAGCTTCCCGCTCTCTCTTGCCCTCTCTTGCCCTCTCTAGCCCGCTCTTGTCCTCGCCCTTCTTGAGTGCGGGTTCGTGGCAAATCAAGCCCACACGGTATGTCGCAGTGCTGCACAACGGTCGTGCGCCGGCAGACCACTGCCTGCGTTTGTGCGAGGCTCGAGAAAAGCGGCGTGGAGGATGTAGCATTTAGGGTGCGCAGGGAGGTGTGACGAGGTTAGGGTGCGCAGGGAGGTGTGACGAGGTGGATCAAAGATGAAATGCCGTGCCCGCAGCACGCAAACACACAACGCACACACACACACACACATACACACACACACACACACACACACACACTGGCAGGCATGACAGGCATACACATCGCGGCAAAGTTCGGCAACATACGCGTGATCGACGTGCTTCTGGCCAACTCCATGTCGATTGACATGCCGGATGAAATGGTCTGCAGCCCTCCATTCACGGCCGAGCACTTGGGCATGCGTGCAATCATGCTGCATAGTGCTCAGTGCGTTAGTGTTAGCCCCAAGAGAGCCCAGGAGAGCCGCAGAAAGACTCATGTAGCTGTGGTGTATGTGTTGTGCGGAGCGCAGGGCTGGACGCCGCTGCACCATGCGTGCTGTGCCGGGCGAAACACTACCGTCGGTTACCTCCTGGAAAAGAACGCCAACGTCAACGCAGATAACAAGAACAACGAGACGCCCCTGCACCTTGCTTTTGGGAACGGCCACATGGAAATCATCCGTCTCCTGATGCAGGTGTCTCAATCCCCTTGGCTGTTGCGCGCCGAGGCGATCCATTTGCTGCGTCTGCGCACACAGAGGCCTCTATTATTGACCTGCCCCTGACGTGTGAAAATCCGAGATTGGCGTTTGACACTCGAGCCGTGACGTTCAGGCGGAGGCAGACATCAAGAAGAAGGATTCGATCGGATATACCCCTCTGATGTACGCGACGATCGAATTGGCCGAGCGCATGGGCAACGGCGGCAATTTCGAAGAGGCCGAGGCTGGCGCCCCTCAGTCCTCCCCGGAGTCGGAAACCCCGGAACCGCCGGCCCGCCGCTGCGCGATTTCATGAATGTCGCTGTCCACCTCCTCCCAACTACGAACCCTGTATCCGGAGGGCTGGTGCGGGGCAAAGTAAGCCCACATCAAGTCGTTGGTGTGTCGGAAAGGGAGCAAAGACAAGGATGAGAATAAATGTGTCTAGAGACTGACTTCCGGGCTCGCAGCGAGAGGAGGGTGACAGAGGCTCTGAAAGACAAAGAGTGCGTTCAAGTGAAAGCCAAAGCGACAGTCGTGCGAGCCGATTTTGCAAGAGTGTATACCATAATGATGCTACGCATGCAAGCCTCGCAGGTCGACTCTGCACTGTCGGCCACAGTCCTGAACTGGAAATATGAGGCACATTCTCTCCACAGACATCCAAATCCAAAAAAAAAACTGTGCGTAGAGCGCTACATGCTTGACTTGCAAAGGAACCACTGCCTCTGGCGCTCCTCCGCTTCTCACGTACTGAGTGAGATGCGCCTCTAGCACTTGGGGTGCACATGTACAGTGGTTCCTTTGCAAGTCAAGCGTGTGGCTACGCATGCACATGTTTTGGAGCACACCTTTTTGGATGACTAGAGCGTCTATGAAGAGGATGGGACTTATGTTTCATCTTCAACACCGTAGAGGTGGACACCTCTACAAATCTGTGCACGGACTATCGTCACGCACGGTCACATTCAGCAGGCGTGATTTCAGTGCAAAAGGCGTCTCAAGGTGAGAGTAGTATCTTGACTTTCAGTATCTTGACTTTCGCGAGGCTTCAACGTCTTGCCCGCTACACACGGGAGCACAGCGTGTCGGCAACCCACAGAAGCTGAGCTGCGGCTGAGCTCAGAGCACGTGGCTAGACCCTTCTCAACAGTCTCAACAGGGCGCACACAAAGGCGCCACACAAAGGCGCCTCACTATCCGTCAACCCATTGACCAGGGCTCAGTGAGAGCCATGAAATTGTGGTGTCGGCAAGAGGCAATGCGACCACGGGCCACTTGGCGCTTCACATTGCACATCTTCTCCGGTTCGTTTCTGTGCATGCAGTCTCGGAATTTGCACTCCTGTTCGCCGATTTCCGCAAGATGTCAAAAAGAGGGCGTTACAAAGAGGCGACGGAAGGATGATGCAGCAAACAAGGATGCTGCACTTTGCTTGCTGGGACCAAAGGTTGGTCGCACTTTGCTCTTTGTCATCAGCAAGAGAACAGCAGAAAAGAAGAGAGTTAACAAACCCGCAGAGGCAAGCCACAAATGAGCGCACGCATCGCTCGGCACAGACCTGGGCAGCGCGCGCTATTTCAGGGAATCCCTCCTGGATGTCCAGGTAATCCAGGTGCCAGATTTCAAAGTCGCGGAAGCCTGCACAATCAATCAGCTGCCCGCCTGCACACGTGCCGATCTGTCGTCAGGAAACATGCGTGTGGCTCTTTCGGCAGGGAAGCCTCCGGCGGTGCACGCTGTCCGGTACAGCCTGCGAGGAGAGGAAACGGGCGCCCGCCAGGAAAGCGCACTTTGAAATTAGGGGTAGTTTGAGCGGACCTGAGGGGAGTTGGTGCATTTCGGCGTGAGAGGTGGTGTGCGAGCCAAGTCCCATCTCTGACAGCGCCCCGACCTGCAGGCAAAAAAACAGACATACAGAAAAGTGAGCGGGGACATGCAGGACACAAATAGGGACTCTGGCATGGACTGGAGGGACACCTTAGCCACAGCCTCGGGCAACAAGGTGTTGAGGAGCGAAGACTTGCCCACGCCGGACTGGCCGATGAGGATGCTCGTGCGCCCGTTCAGTTTCTGCCGAATGTCTTCCACTCCCTCACCTGCGTCCACAGACAAGCCGGGTCCGAGGGCTCAGGCGAACAAGCACACAGGTACAGGCAAGCTGGACCGTATGGAGAGCGCTTGCAAGCGCAGGCAGGCAGAGACAGCGGCGGGCAGCATCGCATCCTGCACCCTGCATTCTGAGCGTCAGAGACAGCGTCGCGCGCGCAAGAGCGCTGCCAGGACAGGAGGAAGAGGGCAGGACAGGAGGAAAAGCACCCGTGAGAGTCGAAGTCTGCAAGACGGAGAAGCCCAGATCGGCATAGACGGGAAAGGCGTCAGGAAGCAGCGTGCCCGTTTTGACTCGCCCACTCAGAGACCTTCCAAGGATGCGCTTGTGCTCAATCACTTGCTGCTCACCTGCCTCTTCCTCCTCCTCCGTGTCGGCCGCCGCCGCCGCCTCCTTTGCCTGCGCGTCGGGCTCGAGAAGGTCGGCCTTGTTGAAGACGATGACGGGCTCGATGCCGCTTTGCAAGCACGCAACTATGTACGCATCCAGTATGACCAGCTCCGATGCTGGCTCTGGCGCAAAGACAAACACTGCCTGCGCGTGTACAGGGGCGTGTAAGTGCGAGCATTGGAGCGCGTGTGCACTTTTGTAGCTGTGCGCAACCAGGGCACGAGAGGATGCAGCCGCACACCTGGTCGACGTTGGCGCACATGACCTTTTTCGCACCCATCTTGCGCAGAAGCGCCTCGCTCCCCACAGACAGCAGATGCTCCTGCGGCACCAGTGGCGTCGGACTCTGAGGCAACACTCTCAACGCTCGTGTGCGTGCTCTCCTACCTTTCCTTGCTGTTTGTGCTGTCCCGGCATGCACGCCCAGAGGCAACTCGAGGAGCGCGGGGCGCGGCGTGCGCGCGACACAGGACCTGCTTCACGTCGCCAAGCGCCCTTGTCGGCCGCGAGAGCTCCGTCCGACGCGGCAGCCGATCGCTAATGACTCCCCGTGCACCAGCTGCCGAGCAGCATGCATGCGCGTCAGATGTGCACACGCCTGTGACAACGCCCCTGCCAGAAACGCTCCAGTCGACACAACGCCGCGCAGCGTTGGCAAGGGCAGCGCGAATAGCTGGTAGCGCCGGAGCGGAGCGCGAGTAGCTGGTAGCGGCGGAGCGGAGCGCGAATAGGCCATAGCGCCGCAGCGCCCTAGCACTGTTTGCTTGCAGGTGCCGAGGACGGTTGGTGTAATGGTGTCAACCTGAATTGTCCAGGGCCTGCGTGTCCCCGGCCAGCACTGGAGCGAACGTGACAAGGTCTCCCGTTACCACTCCTAGCTCTTTCAGGCTGCATGCCAGGCCTGCGTGTGTCAGTGCCCGTGCACGACGCTCACCACGACACATGCTGCAGGGCATGCCAAGTCACGCTCCAGCGCACGCTGCCGTGCAATCCACACAGCCCACCCGCCTCCTGCCCGCTCCTTCGCCCGCTGGCCCGGGCTCCAGACATGTCACTCGTACTGATGAATGTCACTCGGGATGAATCAAGATGAATGAAATGTAAGCTGCTTACTTGGGGGTGAGGGAGCAGCTGTAGCGAAGAGGCGAGGCAGGCACGGAGAGGGCGTCATGCGCCGCGAGAGCGTCGTCGTCAGGGCACTGCATCACGACCACGCGGCTGCCATGATGCGCCACCACCCGCCCGCTCACTTGGGCCCTGCTTGGTTGATGCACACCAGCACACGCAGGCATTCGCGTGTGGGGAATAGCCGCATGCGGCAGAGCATAGCCCAAACGCCTTTGTGTCAGATGCCCGTGTGTCAGATGCATTCGTGTCAGATGCCCGTGTGTCGAATGCCTTTGTGTCAGAAAGGCATCTGACACAAAGGCATCTGACACAAAGGATGCCGCCCAAGCGCGCACGTCGGCAGACGCGTGCAGTGCATAGCAGCGAGCAAGCAACGCGGCAACAAGACTCCCTTCGGCCCCACCCACTCGGCCGCTCATCTCACGCACCCGAGCACAAATCCATCGTCCTGCGAGGCAGTAGCACGAGACTGGCCATTATTGGGGCCAGGAGCCGGCCGGGCGGATTGGGCAGACGGCGCTGCGGCGCCCTTGATTCGCAGTGCTACGTCCTGCCCCGCGCCCGCCCATGCATCATCCGCCGCGCAATGGCAGGAGAGTGTGGTGAGGGACAGAGGGCAAGCGCACAGGGCCACAGCCGAGACACGCCGCGGTCTCTACCGCAGGCGCCTATCGCCAGGCGCGTCTATCGCCTTGGCCGTCGCTCCCATGGCATGCATGTCCGGCGTCCGCGCACACATGCACACACAACATGCGTGTGGGACTCTCTCTTTCTTTGTGTGCACGGGCGTGTTTTGTGTGCTTGTGTGCTCGGGCATTGGGGTGATTGGGTGATTGTGTGCGCGCGCACTGTACGATTGTGTGTTTTCGTGTGCGTGCTGCGGCCGAGGCGAACCTGCGGCAGCATAGTGCTAGCCTTGTCGACAATAATCTTGCCCTCGTCGGCGACGACAAGCCGCTTCAGGATGAGCGCCAGCGCCTCGTTGGAATGCGCCGCCAGGCCGCGCTCCACGAGCAGCGTGTCGGCCCGCGTCTTTGGCACTTTCTTCTTGTTGGCCCCGCCGCGCTTGCCCATGGCCGCGCCCCGCAGGCCCGGCGCGCTCGCCCGCGTCCTGCTCACGACCGGCGCTGGCCAGCGCACGACGGCCGGCGCAAAGCAGCACGGCGCCTCTCCGCCCGCCTGGCAGCCGGCGAGCGCAGCGAGGGGCGCCGCCGCGGGCAGGCAGTATCAGCCTCGCAGCAGGAGCATACTCGGCGCGGTGGCGACGGCACGCATACCTCTAGGAACATCGCGACGCTGGCGATGACCGCCAGGCATTGTCCCGCGTGCCGCGCCGGCCGCATGTTGATGGGACGCGGCGCACGAACTCACTCCCGCCAAACGCGCGCAGAGGAGCCCGTGAGTGTCGGTGAGCGCGAGCGGCGAGCGGCACTCGTCACAGCACACGCGGCTGCGCGCGTGCTCTGGGGCGCGCGCGCTCGATCGCGCGTCGCTGCGCGCGCGCTTTCGCGCGTCGGGGCGCGCGCGGCGCCCTCCCGCCGCCCCACAGGACCCTTTGGGCCCCTCCCGCGCTGCAGCGCGGGTTCGCGGCTTACAGCGGGGCGGCGCCCTGGGTGTGGCGCGCAGTCTTTCACGATGGGCATCAAGCAGCTGACGAAGCTGATCGGCGACCAAGCGCCGGAGGCCATCAAGGTCTTGTGCCTCCCCCTCCCTCTCTCCCTCCCCGCTGCCAACAGGCGGCGCTCGCCCGGGTGCGCGCCGCCTGCGCGCGGCTGCGCTCGGCAGATCCGCCCGCCCGCTGCCGCCGCCCGCCCGCCCGCCCGCCCGCCCGTCTGCCCGCGATGGTGCCGTGTGGGGCGAGGAGATGCCGGTCTGTGGAGCACGTCGGCCGTGCTCGCTGCCCTGCCCGCAAGAACGATGGGCCGCTCACGCGGCGTGTGTTCGCAGGAAATCAAGATCGAGGCCTACTTTGGGCGCAAGGTGGCGGTGGACGCTTCCATGTCCATTTACCAGTTTCTGATTGCCATGCAGCGTCCCGACGGTACCAACATGCTGACCAACGACGCGGGCGAGGTGACGTCCCACATCAACGGCCTCATGATGCGCACGACCAAGATGCTCGAGTGCGGCATCAAGCCCGTCTATGTCTTCGACGGAAAGCCGCCCGATCTCAAGAAGGGCACGCTCGATGATCGCAGGGAGAAGCGCCAGGAGGCCGACGAAGCCCTCGCGAAGGCCAAGGAGGAAGGAGACCAGGAGGCTGTTGAAAAGGTGAGACACGTTGCGAATGCGACCAGTCTAGCGGTTGGCGTCGACGACGAAGAGTGTGCGTGCTGAGACGGGCGGTGGCTAGTGCACAGCCAGAAATATAGGCGGGGAGCATGATGGCGGCTGGGGATGACGTGTGTGACGTTCTTGCACGCTCGTCAGTTTTCCAAGCGGACAGTGCGTGTATCCAAGGAAATGACTGAGGACGCCAAGACGCTCCTGCGCCTCATGGGCGTGCCCGTCATCGAGGCGCCCACAGAGGCCGAGGCGCAATGCTCAGCGCTTGCCAAGGCAGGGGCGGTACATGCCGCTGTGTCGGAGGATATGGATACGCTAACGTTTGGGGCGCCGGTGATGCTGCGCAATGTCTTTGGTATGTTTTCTCCACGCCCTCACCCCCCCCTTGAGAGGAAGCCGCAGCCGGCTCGCATACGGAGCCGGATTTGTCTTGGTGTTGTGCGGCCGGCACGGTGCTGGGACATTGGCTCTTGGTGGTGGGCTCAGGTCAAGCTGACACGCGGCCATGTTGTGGAGCACTGCGCGCTAGACCTGCGCCTTTGGTAGTCTCTGGCGGTGGCCCTGTCGCGGCTGTTGTGCATGACGTGACGCGTCTCTTGTGCATGGCGCAGTACCGGAGTCACGCAAGCTGCCGATTCTTGAAATCACGCTGAGCAAGGTGCTGGATGGCTTGGGCATGGACGAGGCTCAGTTCATCGATCTCTGCATTCTAATGGGCTGCGACTACTGCGGGACCATTAAAGGATGCGGGCCCAAGACGGCGCAAGAGTGGATTACCAAGCACAAGTCGATCAACGGCGTTTTGAAGGCCATTGACACCGGCAAGCACCCTCCGCCGGATCCCTTCAACCACGAGGAAATTCACGCCTTCTTCAAGGAGCCCGAAATCACCCCGGTGTCGGAGCTGCAAGAGAAGGGGCTGCTCGTGTGGAAAGCTCCTGACTTTGATGGTACGTGTCTCGTGCTGCCTGCCTGGGTTTGGCCACCGTGCGTGGCGCAGAGGCGAGGAGCGGCGGGGGCATGCCTTGGCCATGTCTTGCTAAACCCTAACCCCTATACCCTAAACCATACACGCTAAACACTACACACTAAACCCTAGACGCCAAACCTGGGCGCACGCTGATTGCACTGCCGTGGAGCCGCTGCCA
>Ga0115006_10001844_pt1 | contig 13584 bp, 5 predicted proteins | sample ArcOceMetagenome_3_FD_88943 | JGI IMG/M metagenome (GOLD analysis project Ga0115006, IMG submission 88943) | Marine eukaryotic phytoplankton communities from Arctic Ocean - Arctic Ocean- Svalbard ARC20M Metagenome | ecosystem: Environmental > Aquatic > Marine > Oceanic | place: Arctic Ocean...
CCTCGCTGAACGGCGACACGGGCCCCGCCGCATCATCCAGGTTCTGAACCGGCGCTGCTGCCTCCATTTCTGTGGGCGCCTGCCGCGCCGGGCGCCTGCACCGCTACCAGGCGCCCTTTCGAGTGTTCTGAGGGAAAAAGGAGGACATGTGCTACGGGCCGCCGGTAGTCCGTGACAGGTGGTCAGGTCACGGTCCCCTAAACTTCACTTCCCGGGCTTTGGAATGCTCTGTGCCGGCCGCGGCTGCGGCACGGCGTGGCCCGTGAGAGCAGCCGCTGGCAAGGATGCGACCGAAGTCAAGCGCGGCAGAGCCTGCTAGACGGAAGCCTGAGAGGGCGTCGCGACGCCGCGGTCTGGTTTCCGAGATCTTGGCGTCGCCTGCATGAGAGCTTTCAAACGTCTTTGAAAAGGAAAGGATTTGCCTGCAGCTGCGCCGCGGCTATTGCGGAGCAAGATGATGAACAAGGTGCGAGAGTCCCTGGGCCGCAAGTCGGCCGCCAGCAGCTCTGGTGGCTCCAGCGCCAAACTGAAGCGGCTCTGGGAGGAGGGCGCCGCTGGCAAGCGCGATTTCCATCATGATGGCGATGCCACGGATCTGCTGGATGCGTTTGTCTACGGGTTCCCAACTGGCGCTGGCAAGGACCAGATCATCGCGGCGCTCGGGGGCACTGCGGAGGATGCCACGGCCCTGATCGCGGTCTTGTGCCGATACCTCACACGGCACATCTCCAACGAGAAGGACGCCTACGTGGTGCGCCTGTTTTCGGGCGAAGACGGGGGTGCAGCGTCTCGTAACTGCCGCATCATTGCCCGCATTGTCATCCCCGGCCTCACGTCTGCTAATGATCTGCAGCCCGTGTGTGATGCGGGCGTCCCGTCACTTGTTGTCAAGCTGCTCGTGCGCATGCAAACTATGGCAGTGCTCATCGAGAGCGGCCGCAGCTCAAACCGCTCAGGTGTCGCGAGCGTGCTTGTGCGTGTGCCCTGTGCCCCCGCTGCGCAGCCCGCCAGACTAACCCGCAGGTGCTTCAGACTCACCTGGCATCTGCATGTAAAACAGGGCTCAAGCCAGGGGGTGAGCTCAAGCAGGATGAAATCCACGCTGCTCTCAACGTAGTGGTGCGGGTTTTGCGTCACGTGTGCGGAAGCGTGAAAGTGCAAGAGGAGGCGGAAGGAGAGGGGGCGGGAGTGAACATGGGTGCGGTGGCAGATCTTGTTCGTGGGGACGCCCTCCGCTCTTTGCTCCACCTGGCTTCCAACGCGCCCAAGCCCTACAGCTCGGGGCTGTCGCGGTGGATCGAGGTGCATGCCGTGGACGTGTTGCTCACCGTCGTGCGGCACGGCATGTCAGGGGTGCTGGCTGAGCACTTGCAGCGGCATGACTTGCTGCTTCCGGTGCTGGAGGCGCTGGTGACGGCCCTGGAGAGCATGGTGCACGCCCATCAGATTCCCAATCTGCTCGGCGTGGTCGGCCTCTTCAAAGTGCTGCTCCAATCGTGTGTCGCCGCCTCTGCTGCCGGGGAACACGGCTTTGTCGAGTACGTGCGCTCCCTGGACCTGGCGGCTTCACAGCGCACAGGCAGCTTGTCGGCGGTCTGGTCTGACGCCCTCAAGGTGCCTCTCGTGCTCGCTCTCCTCAAACACTACATCGTCGAGCTGTGTGCGACCGTCTATGTAGAGGGCAAGTTTAGCCAAGAGACAGACGTGGCACGCTTGCCGCCTCGTGCGCGAGCGCGCGCTGGGAGGGAGTGGGGCGAGGTGAGAGAGGACGACAGCAGCGCGGCTGTGGAGGGGACGCGCGAGTTCAAGGCTCGGCGCCTGGCGCATGAGCTGTCCGCCTCTCCTGCGCTTGAGCTGTCTCGCGACGAGGCTGAGCGGCAGCTCAGGGCGTGCGAGTGGGATGTGGAGGAAGCGCAACGGCAACTGCGCGCCCTTTCGCGCGCTGCCCCTGGCGCCGTCATGGCGTTGTCCGGCTCGGCACCCGCGGGAGGCCTTGGCTTGCGGCTCGTCTTGCCTGACGATTCGGCGCCCAACGCGCCTGCTCGTCATTTTGTGGTAGCCAAGGTCATGGAGCACGGCCCGGCGTTCCGCAGCAGCGCTGTGCACGTGGGGGATCGGCTGCTGAAAGTGGACGGGGCGGCGTGCAACGGCATGACTCTCGACGCCCTCGCCCTCCGCCTCAAGGGCCCGGTCGGCTCCCAGGTCACTCTGGTACTCCAGGCCCAGGGCGACCACAGTGAGGACGCGTTGCCTTCACGCGTGCGTGTGGTGACGCTCTTGCGCTCGGCGCTTCCGGACCGACCAGCATATCTCTCGCAAGTCGACGTGAGCGACGAGGACAAGGAGGACCGTGGCGGCCAGGTGGTGGAGCGGCTCAAGGGCGCTGTCAGCACCCAATCCGCCATGTCCGTGTTGCAGAAGTGCGAATGGGATGTCGAACGCGCTGTTTTGCGCTGTGAGGTGCTGGCCCAGGCCCAGGCCATCGCGCATCTGCTTGACATCGCGCGCGAGCTCGTCTTCGTTGGAGGCAACAGCGTTCCCTTGCACAATGACCCTGTGCATCTAGCAGACAAGCGGCTGGATCAAGAGGCGCACGGCAGGGGCGGGGCAGCAGCGGAGGCTGGTGTGGCAAGCGGAGGGGCGGCGGGGCTGGACACTGGGCAGCTTGAGGATGGGGACAGTGAGCAAAGTATGCTCAAGCTGGCTGGGCGACGGGTGCGTGACGTCGAGGCATTTGAGCTGCTCAGCGAACTATGGATTGCGTGCCCCGACGACGATGTGCGTGTGCAACTGCTGGAAATGGGCTTGGTCATCTATGCCGAGCATCCTCTTAACTTTTTTGCGCTGTCACAAACTGGGCTGGTGGGCTTGGCAATGGACAGCCTTGAGTTTGTGGGCCCCGACGTTCGTCTCCGCGTCTTGCGAGTGCTCGAGTACGTGCTCACGGTCGAACGTTGTCTTCCGCTCGAGCACTTGTGCAGGCTGACACGAAACCTGGAGGCCGGAGTCTGGCGCGCGTCCACCGCCTCGTTGGTCTTGAGCAATGTGATCAAGTGGCTGCACTTCGACTTGGGCCTGGTGCGCGTCTTCCGACAAACCGGCTTGCTCCATCTCCTCATCCGCCAGTGCCAAGAGTTTAGTCGCGCACAGAAGCAGAGGCGGCAACGTGGTGCTGAGCCCAACTTGCACTCGTCTACCCCTGCAGACCCAGCGGCGGCAGCGGCGGTGAGGCACCTTACATGCGCGTCGCACCAGAAGGACGGCTTTGCCGCCGCCTTAGAACAGGGTGGTGTGGTAGCTGCAGACGGCTGTATCACCTACCAGGCGTTGGCCAAACACATTCGCGACGTCGTTCATTTCGAGTCGCTCAGTGCCGAGCTGGTGGATTTGGCCGAGGAGGAGGCGGCCGTTCTATTGGATCGAATATGGGCTGCTGTCAGTCCGCAAAATGTGCTCAACCTTGTTCCCGTCGAGTGGCAGACAAGCTGCAGTGAGGTGGTCGACTTTCTGCGCTCCATCGAGGCAGGAGATAGTGTGGGAATGGCTGCGATAGAGCCGGTGGTCATCGGCGAGTGGGCGCTCGCCATCAGCCGCGCCTATGTGCACTCCCTCAAGGCCGGCAAAGCCTCCTCCCCTTTGGGCTCCGCCCATGTCAATACGCCAGCGCATGGGGGCTTGCAAAAGGACCCTGTGCGCTCTGCTGCCGTTGGCGGCAACGGCTGGGTCTCGAGCGCCGGCAGCACGCATCAATCCACCACCACAGGGGCGGATTCCGTCGCACCGCATGTCTGTATGCTTTGCCCCCGCACCTTTCCCGTGGTCATTGACACGATCCTGGCGCTCATTACGGACCAGAGCGAGAGTGTCAAGGTGGCGCGTGAGCAAGGCTTGGTGGCAAGCATGCTGGAGCTGGCGGTGCAGGTAGAGTGGCGAGACGGAGCCTTGAGCGTGATCGAGCGCATCATCCTCGAAGATCCTTTCCTGTTGGGCGACGAACTCAGTGGCCTCCTCGCTCTCGTGTCAACCTCCGATCCCATGGATCTCGAACTGCGCACAGATATGGTGCACTTCATGCTCAAGCTTGCATACGCACACCCACGCGTGCGAGCGCACATGCGCTTTGGTTGGATGGTGCAGGCGGCCTTTATGATACGAGATCTGCCTGGCGCTTCCGACAGCAGCTGGGGCCAGAAGCTCCACTTGACAGAGATGCTGGTGACATTCATTTGTTTGGGCCTGGCCTCCTCTGAGACGCATCGGGCGAGCTTCTGGACGGAGCTCGGGACGCGTGACCTTGTTGCTGTCTTCCACGCCAGCTCGCTCATGAGTGTGGGCAAGGGCCTCACTTTGCTGGGGATGCTGCTGAGCATCGCCGTCAGTCGTCATGTGGTGCCCGAAGCCATGTTGCACGGCGCCGACACCAAAGGCTCGCAGGAGGACAAGAGCAAGCGGCATTGGCAGGGCATAGGGCAGAGCTTCGATTCGGCTACTGAAACAGCAGTCTTCATCAACAGGTGGGGCGATCATTCCGGCGACAGCTCGCTGCAATCTTTGACCGAGCTGTCGCCGCGAGTGCGCAATCCAGACGCGGCCGTCATGGCCATGCTGCTCATCGATCTGTTGCCTCGGGATGTACAAGTGCTGGCGGCCCGAGCCATCTTGCGCCTGGTGCGCGTGTCGGCGCACAACGCGCGCGCTCTCACTGAAGCAGGCTTTGTGTCCGCCTTGCTCGACCGCTACTCGCAAGCTCTCCTCGGCCCTCCCGACAATGTCTTGCAGCCACTGTTGCGCGAGCTGGTGGTGCACTTTGCTCGTCATCGCCTCTCTGTCAAGGACATGCTGCGCTTCTTCGCCTGCCTCGCGGGGTATCTCCTGTTTTCCATCTGCTCGAGAACGCTTTCTGATAACTCGCAGCTTGCTGTTGTGTTGTGTGCAGGGGAGGTGACACACGCTGCACGCATGCACACACGTGTCTTTGAAATACGATGTGCGGAACGTGAGAAGGCATGCATGTGTGGACGAGTGTGCGTATGTGTGCACGGACAAACAAACCCACGTGACAAATCTACGTGTCTCATGCTCGAAGCAGGACCAAGGGCGAGGGAGGAGATGGGCACGCGCAGGACGCACTGGAGATACTGCAGCAGGCAAGCGCGGGCGCTGGACTCTTGAGCTCCACCTGCACCACGCATCCCTACTTCGAGAATGCTATCAATTGTGGGCAAGGGGGAGACCAACACGCATGTCCTGCCATGCTCCAGGTGCACGGCATGGAGGGCATCTCGTGGCCGCCCACCTCCGCCTTCTCCTTCTGCTGCTGGTTTCGTATTGATTCTTCGCGCGCCGCATCGGAAGGCGCAGGGACCAAGTTGACAGACACCAATTCCGGCACCAAGTTGACTGCCGCGAAACCTTGCGCCCTCCTCTTCTCTCTCCGGCCGCAAGGAGGCGGGGAGCAAGACGCGATAAGAGCGCACTTGACAAATGGCCTTCTCACCGTGCAATCTCCGGGCCGCTTTGTTACTACCCTGAGCGCGCAAAGCTTCGAGTTCGGCTGCCTTTACCATGTTGGAATTGTGTATGAGCGGCAGCGAACACTGCTCGGCCCCGACACCTTGACCCTCTTTGTCGACGGCCGTGAGGTGGAAGAGCAAAAGATCACCTTCGACAAGAACATCAAGGACTTGAAGACCTCCACGGGCATGATCAAGCAGCGCTTCGACCTTCTGCTTGCCGGCGATGCTGTGACAGCAGGGCAAGGAGGCGGTGGAGGGCTGTCAGCGGCCGCAGTCATGCGCCTCGGGCATGCTTGCCTCCTTGACGACGCCTTGCCCGCCAAGTACATGCACGCTCTCTTTCTGGTGGGCAGCGAGGCAATTTGTCAAGTGGGCAGCGAGCTAGGCGGCATGATTCCCAGCGACGTCGTCCGCCACCCTCTCTGGCCGCCGTCCGACAAGCCCCTCCTGTCGCGCCCTGCTGCCTTCTTGGGCAGGCAGCTGCTAAATGAGAGTGGAAAGCTGGCGCTGTCGGGCGTGAGGTTGACCTGCTCGGCGAGTTCCGTGTGCTGCTACCGGCAGGTGCTTCCCTTCAGTGCTGCTGTCGAGCCCGACAACGCAATCGCCCAGCTCGTGTCTCGGGCCTTTACTACCGACAGCGCTGGCAACTGTCAGGTCCTCCTCCATCGGTCCGTGCAGAGTGTGCACCCGCTCCCCTTTGCGCAAGCTCTGCGCACGGTCGGCGGCGCCGACAGCTTGCTGCAGCTCATCTCATCTGCCCAGACCACAGCAACGCTCAACAGGAGCCTGTGTCTCCTCGTTTCATGTGTGCGCCTCAAGGCCCAGAATCTCGAGAAATTGTCCCGGAGCGACGGCTATGCTTTGTTAGCACTCAAGCTGCAAAGCAAGGCCCACTTGATGGACGCCATGTCGCTCCACGCCATCTTCGATCTCGTCGGCATCAACAGCTCTAACGCGTCGCTGGGGGCCCTCTGCAACGACGAGGCCCTGCGCGATGTGGTGCTGTGCAATCCGCTGTGGGAGCTCGTCGCCCCAAAGCTGGCCAGCGAGGCGTACAAGATGCTCTCTCGTGCGCTGTCTGTGCGGGTGTGTGTTTGTGAATATGTACCGCTGCCTCGCACTGCTCGTCTGTGTATGTACGGCTGCCTCACACTGCTCGACTCTGCTCCCAAATCTCGCAATGCTGGTGACTGCTGACCACTGCCCCAACTGCTCGTGACTGTTGGTGACTGCTCTCGGCAGCAAGGGGAGCTTGCAGCGCGTTTGGTGCAGCTGGGCGCAATGTGGACCTGGCTTCAACACCTTCTCTCCCTCCCAGGACAAGCTCCTCCTTGCCGACATGTCAGTGTTGCATGCAACAACAGTGTTTTTTCAAAACATGTTTGTTGTCTTTTTTGGCACATGCTCGATGCTCTCTGCCTTCATGCTCGATGTGTCACTCAGTCCCGCCCCGCACCCACCCTCCTTCCCCCTCCATCACGAGAGAAATAATGCTCTATGCCGGAATGCCAGCTTGTCTGCTCGTTTGGGCGCGCTCTTCTGACTCACACGTGTGCGCACAATCGGTGGCCTGGTGAACGGCGTGCAGGGCCAGGACAGAGAATCGGGGGACGAGGGGGAAGGACGTGGGCAGACACAGACAAGAGAGCAACAGGTGCTGGACATGATGTGGGTAGTGCTAAGCACCCACTTGGTGCCAAGCGACTTGAAGCGCCTCGTCTTGACCATCCTGTCCACTTTGCCCACCCGGCCGCCGTGGCACGCTGGGAGCCAGGGCGGGCAGTCGAGCGCATCTGTGCTCGCTTCTGCCGCGTGGAAGCTGGAGGAGGCGGGAGGACAGGTGCACGTGCGCAACTTGCTGCTCAACCTCCTCTTGCGACTGATCAAGCACTTGGCGCGCAACGAAGACCAAAGCGAGAGCGAGCAGCTGCACCGCGTGCTCACGCCAGGGCTCATGCTGCACATTCTGTCGCGGCGGGTGCATCCCTCGAGCATGTCGGCCGTCCTGGAGCTCCTCACCCTGCACCTGGCAGCAAGGCCAAAACACGCCAAGCGTTTTGTGGATTCGGGCGGTCTTGAGCACCTGAAAGATGTGATGGCGGGTTACAGCGCTTGCCCGCACGCGTACCTGCTGCTGTTGCATGCGCTCTTGGGTGCTCCGGTTGCCAGCATGCCCCAGGTGCTCGATGCTGAATCTTTCCGCCTGTACCTGGCGCCGCTTGAGGAGCGCGAGGTGGTGTTTGCGGAAGCCTTGGACGTGATGGGCATCATGCTCCAAAGGGCCAGCAGCATGTGCGAGCACCTGGAGCAGCCAGCAGTCAAGTGGACCAGCTTGTGCTCAATCCGCACCTCGCTCATCTCGCAGCCGCCCGCATGCGCCTGGGTGGAAGGAGGCGAGATGTTGGGCTTTGTCTCGGAGCTGATCAAAAGCCTCAAGCATCTCTTCACCAGCAACCTCTCCTTCCGCATGCGCTGTCTGAATGACGCGCTTTTTGTATGCAACATGCTCAGCATAGTCCTGCCATCACCGTGGGACATGGTGGACAGCAAGGTTAATGTGGAGGACAGCATGCTTGACGTCACGTCCGGCCAGGCAACCTCCGCCCCCAGCGAGTGTGTTGGACCGCTGAGCCAGATTGCTGCGCCCTTGCTGCGTGTGCCGTCTGGAGCAAGTGCGGACGAGGACGCCGAAAGAGAGGCGGAGGACGGCGCGCATCGCTTGCAGCACACGTACACCGTGGCAGGCGGCCATCTGAGGCAAGAGCTTGTGGAGGGGGACCTGGACGCAGAGGCAAGCGCGCTCAACGACAGGAGCCTGGAAGAGATCGACAGGAGCCTGGAAGAGATTTCGCCTCTCGAGTATGCCTGGCTCCACGAGAGTTGTTTTCCAGAGGACGAGACAGGGGGCGTGGCAGGGGGCGTGGCAGAGGATGGCGTGGCAGGTGACGTGGCAGAGGATGGGGGTGCCAGTGACGCAGGCCAGGCCGTCGAACACGGCAGGGCACGCCCGCTTAGTCTTGAGCCTGCTCAGGTCTCCCTCCGGCGTCTTTCTCTCTGTGTTGTGCGCTTGCGCAACGCAAGTGTGTGGCCAGGGGCTGGGGCGCGCAAGCCCCGCACCTGGCGTGGGTTGTTGCGTGCGGCACCTGGCGTGCGTTGTCGCGTGCGGCGGGCTGCTTTTGGTCCTACCTCTCACGAGTGGTGTGGTTGCTGGTTGCCATCAGGCACACCAAGGCCAGGGGCAAGAGGAAGCGGCAGGGGCACCGAGCAAGCGGCGGATGACGATAGGCGGTATGGTGGGCAGCACCGGGTCTGGGCTCAAGGCTGGCGTTGTGGGCGCCGGGAGCTTGGCCATGCTGCCTGTCAAGGGGGCTGTCCGGGGAGTGCAGGTGCTCGGGCATGGTGCCATTGCTGGTGCCTCTGTCTTGGGGAATAGCGTCAAGTCGATCAAATTCGAGGTCAATTTCAGCTCTTCCTCCGCTGCCTCAGGCTTCAACACCTCTAGGTTCGAGCTCGTCAGCTCTGCTGACTTAGTGCGGGGCCCAGGCGAGAGCGTGCCGGAAACGGTGCAGTGCGAGCCTGGGGCGCAGGAGTCGAGCTTCTCGGAGCTGACCCTGGACTCGCCCGGTCCAGCAGAGCGCATGGACATTGAGGCTCAAGGGAGTGAGACAGAGGGCAACCAAGCGCGAGCATGTGCGCCACGCGCGCCGCGCGCCGCAAGCTTGGTGCTGCGAGACCTGGACTGGTGTTTGTCGACGCAGACAATGGAGCTGCTCTGCCTTGGCGTGCTGGAATCGACCAAGCTGCAAGGGCGAGGGCATGCGCTCCTCCGCAACACCCTCGATGTGTGCCTCGCCTTGCACGTGCCTGACAGCTCGTTGGCTGCTTATCAGACCCGCATGCTCATATCCATCATGCGCTTTCTGGAAAGGGAGACGAACCGCGATCTGGTGTTGCACAACACAAAGCTGGCCATCAACATGTGCAAGCTCTGCGAGTATGCTGTAGACAAACTGTACACGGGCTGGATACTGGCAGGACACGACCAAGTCGTCTCCTACTGTGTGCATTGCATTCGCATGGTGGCAGATGAAAACGTGTACTCGAATCTGTATCGGGCGGCGGCGACGTCGACATGGAGGGCTGTCTTGTACTTGCTGCGCGTGGCCAAGGGGCAGGCGCTCTGTGAAGCGCTCGACTACGCGTGGGAAAACAGCAGTGTAGTCTTGAATCAAGCAGGCATGGACAACGTGACATGTTGGCAGGTGTTCAAAGCCCTCTGCGACCTGCTGCTCAAGGATGATGCCGACCACCCAGACCATGCTGCTGTGACGGCTGCTGCAGGCAGGCTCACAGGGCAGCTGCTGAGTGTCAGCTCGCCGCATTCGCGTCAAGCCATCATGGCCCTCCTCGTCTACAAGCCGTCCGTCACAGCACAGCTTTTCCGCAAGGGTGAAAAGGAAAAGGCCATCGACCTGATGAAGAACGGCTTTGAGAAGCTGTGCGGGTCTGAGTCAGTTTCGAGCTTGAACCCGCTCAGGACAGGCTGGAAGGCAGGGGACCACCTCCCTGACTTTCAAGCGTGGGCTTTAGAGGCAGGCACTAAGCAGCGCATTCACGCTCGGCTTGCGCAAGGGCTGGAAGGGAGCAGCAAAGAATGGGAACAGCGGCTGGGGCGCCTTGTAGCCGACGATGCGTGCCCCTTCCGTCTTCGGAGCAGCAGGGACAGAGAAGCGGGCAAACGCAAACTTGCCTCCAAAGGGTTCCGCCTAGCTGCAATGCAGAAGCGCTCGGTTCGTGCTCTGCTGACACGAAAGACTCTTCTGCTCTGCGCAAGCCAATTCACGAATGTGCTTTGCTCATGTGGTTGGGGGTTTGTTGTCATGGTCGTGACAGTTGGCATGCCAATATGCTGCGCACATGATGCTTGTAGCAGTCACTCATGATCGTCGATTGTTGCCGGTGTGTTGCCGGTCTTCCCATGTGCAGGATGCCTTGGAGCAAGAGGTGGACGCACACCGTCGCGAGAGCCGCATACAGGCGCAAAGGCAATCGATACGCCAGAAAAGCGCGCACTTTTCGTGGCTGGTCTCTCGCCGCTTGCTGACAGGGCGCGATGGGTTGTGCGATGGGCTGTGGAGTGATGCATGCGGGCCGCACTGGCAAGGCCGCTGGATGATTGACTGCTTTCACGACGCCCTCCACACCTCGCGCCGTCGCGTGCCCATGGCGCGCTGCCAGCCTGCCCCCTCGCGAGGGTAACTGCGCCTGCCTCCTGTCGTGCCCCACTGCCGCCTTGCGTTCTGTCGTGCCCTTCTAGCGTCATGCTTTTTGCTCCCTCGCGCTTGGGTAGTGATGAATTACTCATGATACTCATCATACTCATGATACTCATGATCATTTGTTCACGTCCCCCATGTTTGCTGCCTTGCTGAAGCCTGACGGTGCATGCATGTTGTGGGGCACAGGGCGAATCAGTGGCTTGCGGCTTCAGACCCTATCTCCTTGGGGTCGCCTCTACGCTTGCCCCTGTCTCTGGCAGGTATAGCCATCAACACAGACTGGAACGCCTCGGATGACGAGGAAGAGGAGACGAATGGGACGGAGGGTGGAGACGAGGCTTGGCGTCAAGGAAGCACGCATGCAGCGCGTCTGGGAAGCAGGGACGCCGATGAGGCGCATTCTGACGCGGCTGGCGATGCAGCCCTTCTTGATGCCGGTAGCCGCCCGCAGCAGTCCGCACACATCCCCGCAGCCGCTAACGAGACGGGCGACTTGGCAAGAGAGGAGACTGATGCACTCCAACAGCCAGCCGCCAAGAGGTCTATTTTTGATCTTGGGCGATTCAGGGGCAAACACAGAGGAGGAGCAGAAGTTGGCGACAAGACAGCCTCCTCGCGCACCGACAGCACTGCTGGCACGGGGCAGGACGCAGGTCAGGTTGGCGCGCAGGATGAGGCATTGGTGAATGAGGCATTGGTCGGTCCAGACGTGGAGGCTGGTCAGACGGAAACGCTAGGCCTAAGCCTTGAGTCAGAGGGATCAGATGGGTCCGATGACAATCCGTGGGCGCGGGCGGAGAGCATGGAGGTTGAGCCGTGGGCACACACGTCGCTGGGCTCGACCAATGACGAGGCCGACAGGTGGTCGGCATTCTTGCACGACTCAGAGATCGTGGTAGGGAGGCACAAGGCTTCGCGCGTGCAAGGGCTGGATCTGGTGCCGGCCACCCTCGTCTTGTGCCGTACAAAAACCGACGGGGCACACGTGAAAGCCGTCTATTTGATAGACGACGGCGCAATGGAGCGGATGGAGGCGGTGAGGCAAGACGCTGACATGTTGAGCTTGGCTGAGGCAGGGGGTGAGGACATGAGTTTCAGGCACGTGAACGAGGTGGCTCCTGGAGTGCGCAAGTGGGAAGACTGCAAGACGGCCAAGGTGCTGCGCCAATCTTGGCTGCAGCAGCCGCTGGCGCTGGAATTCTACCATGTGCGCGGAGGCTCGACGTTGATGGTGCTCTCGCATGCTGAGGAACGCGACCAAGTGGTTGCCGACCTGTCCGGCGGCATGTACGGCAACCTTGGGCCAATGAGGCAACGTTGGCTCATTGAGGCCTCTGGCCTGTCCAGTGCGCGAGGTTCGGGCTGGCGCGTGCAGACGCGCAAGATGTTGTCCGACTCGCGCAAACAGCTCGTCAAGAAGTGGACCTCTGGGCTGGTCTCAAACTTCGAGTTTCTCATGCACTTGAACCTGCTGGCGGGCCGGAGCACCCAGGACCTCTCGCGCTACCCCGTCTTTCCCTGGGTGCTAGCTGATTACACAAGCGAGACACTGGACCTAAACGACCCTGCCACCTTTCGCGACCTCTCGAAACCCATGGGGTGTCAAGACGAGCGAAGGCGTCGCGCTTTTGAGCAGCGCTTCGACGAGTGGGATCAAGACGAGAACGAGTGCCCACCGTTCCACTACGGCACGCACTACTCCACCTCGGCACACGTGCTCTACTATCTCGTGCGCCTCGAGCCCTTTACCTCGATGCACAAGAAACTGCAGTCCGGGCGCTTCGACGAGGCAGATCGGCTCTTTCACGATGTGGCCGAGTGCTGGCACGCCACCTCGAGCAATTCCAACATGACCGAGGTCAAGGAGCTCATTCCTGAGATGTTTTACCTCCCCGAAATGTTCGAAAATCAGAGTGGTCTTGATCTGGGCAGGCGGCAGGATGGACAGGTGGTGGATCACGTGAAGCTGCCTCCGTGGGCGCATGGGGACGTGGGCGAGTTCGTGCGCTTGCACCGCGCTGCTCTCGAGTCTGTGCATGTGTCTGCCAACCTGCACAAGTGGATCGACCTCGTCTTTGGGTACAAGCAGCGTGGCAGGTTTGCGGTTGAGGCCGTCAACGTCTTCCACTACCTCACGTACCAAGGTGCAATTGACGTGTGCGGCATTACGGATGAGACGCAGCGCCAAGCTGTGCTGTCGCAAATCGGTCACTTCGGGCAGTGCCCGCAGCAAGTCTTTCAGCGACCACACCCGGCGCGCGTCACAACCCCCGGCTACTCAGCCATCGCAAACCCTGAACTGCTCAACCCGATCCAGGTCAAAGTGGGCATGATGGTAGGGGACGTGCTCACCCAAAACGAAAAGGTGCTTGCCATCGGGTATGGCTCCATCTTGCTGCGGCCCTCGGGCGAGATATGCCTCATCCCCGATATTCGGCACCCTGGCTGCGTGAGTGTGGTGGTGACTGAGAGCAAGAAGACGGTGGGGCTGATGCAAGGGCTGCACGCGGGGCTGGTCACGGCCATGGCCGTCACCGGCGACTCGTCCGTGCTCGCTACCGGCGGGCAAGATGGAGTAGTCAGGCTTTGGGACATAGCTCATCAAGCCTGGTTCACTCTGCCGCCTCGGCCCCTGGGAAGGAACGGCGACGGCCTGATCGGGCACCGGGCGGCAGTGGTCGCGCTGGCCTTGTCCAGGAGTCAGGGCATCGCTGTCAGTGGGTCCGAGGACGGGAGCGCCATCATGTGGGATCTTGCTCGCTGTACCTCGCTGCAGGTGTTGCGAGGGC
>Ga0115006_10001845_pt1 | contig 13578 bp, 12 predicted proteins | sample ArcOceMetagenome_3_FD_88943 | JGI IMG/M metagenome (GOLD analysis project Ga0115006, IMG submission 88943) | Marine eukaryotic phytoplankton communities from Arctic Ocean - Arctic Ocean- Svalbard ARC20M Metagenome | ecosystem: Environmental > Aquatic > Marine > Oceanic | place: Arctic Ocean...
AGAAGGTGCGATATCGGCTCGCCCCTCGACCGAACGATTGTCATTGGTGCCGCACCGGTTCATGGTTATTTTCTTTCTTTGTTTAAATTTATTTCATCTCATCTCTTTCTCCCATCTTTTAAAATGTCGGTCGTCAGAACTGGGGTGGCGCCTTCCCCAGCAAGTGGTACTGGGTGCAATGCAACGCCTTTGATGGGTATGATCGTCTGAGCGTGACGGCGGGGGGAGGCACAAGGAAGATCCCTCTCGGCCAGACAGAGTCCCTCGGAATGGTCAGCATTTCTTGCGATGGCGTGTTCTACGAAGCGGTCCCGTGGACGGGATCGATGGAATGGGACGTGGACTGCTGGGGCAAGTGGATACTGAATGGGCGGTGTACCTCCGGGAAGAGGCTGTTCGAGGCCGAGGTGAGGGCCACTTGCAACCAGCCTGGTGTCACCCTCCGAGCGCCCACACAGAACGACGGGCTGGCCTATTTCTGCCGTGACTCGTTTCTTGCCGACACGACGCTCAGTCTATGGGCATTGCGGTGGGACGACGATGCGAAAGATTATGTGAGGGTCGACGGGCCTCCGATCATTGATTGCGCCACTAGCAAGCAGGGCGGTGTTGAGGTCGGAGGTGGCCCGTGGTGGGACACATGGAAGGCCACGTCCAACATGAAACAACCGATGCGAAGCTTGGTGGCACTCCCATACAAAGTTAGCCGTTTACGGAAGAAACTAGGAATCCCTTGAGAACTTTATCTAGCTAGCTACGTACCGGTAGCTAGCTCATGGCTAGAGTCTACATGTACATGTAGATCTAGATCTACATGTTGTATCTACCGTACCGTAGTAAGAATCATCATCCGGTCGGCCGGTGGGGCACTTTAACGTGCCGGTTCCGGGTTACCCTCATCGTACGAGTGGTTTCGTGCCATTTTGTTCTGATGCGTTGAGAACCATGACGCCTCGCGCCGCCGTCGCTCTCGGCCTTCTGCTTCTCCACGGAACGTCGGCCGCCATCCCTCCCCGTTCAGACGAGCTCGACGACACCTACACCTTTGTCCAATTTTTGCTTGACTTTGACAAGCGCTACACTCCCTCTGAACATGCGAAGAGGGAGCTTATTTTTTTTAATAATTTGCAGTTGATTCTGGAGCACAACGCTGCGTACTACTCCAAAAAGAACACACGTGCAAATTTGAAGCCGTCGCATACGCTCGGTATCAATCAGTTCGCTGATCTGGAGCACCACGAGATCCACAAGGGCTACTTCAAGCACGCTCATGCCGTCTTTCGTCAGCAGCCGCAGCAGGAGGAGAACGCCGAGACTGCTATCACGTCGGTGTCTCGAAATCTCGCAGCCGACCAGGACGTTGGAACCAGGAAGGACCACAGGATGGATTTGCCCTTCCATTTGGATGACGTGTCATCTCTGCCCTACCAGGTTGACTGGAGGAAGGAGGGAGTCGTAACCCCCGTCAAGGATCAGGGCATGTGCGGCTCGTGCTGGGCGTTTGCATCGATTGCCGTCCTCGAATCGCACATCGCCATGCGTACAGGAATCATGTACGATCTTTCTCCGCAGGAGCTCGTTAGCTGCGTGCCCAATCCTCATGCCTGCGGTGGCACCGGCGGCTGTGCCGGAGCAACGGCGGAATTAACATTTCAGTACGTGGCCGGGTCGAAGCACGGCATTCTCCAGGAGTTCCAGGAGGGATATACTTCGTATTATGGCGAAAATGGCGAGTGCCAAGAGCCCAAGGGCTCAGTCGCAACCATCGAGGGTTTTGCCGTCTGCCCCACGAATGATTACAAGTGCCTAATGAACGCAGTTGCGAAAGTAGGACCTGTTGTTGTAGCCGTCGCAGCTTCGACCTGGGGCTTTTATGAGGGTGGCGTATTTGCTTCTGATCTATCAAAGGGAGGAACGGAAACCGATCTGAACCATGCAGTAGTCTTAGTGGGATATGGAGTCGACGAACACACTCAGGAGCCGTACTGGTTGGTTCGCAATTCCTGGAGGCCGACATGGGGGGAAGGGGGCTATATTCGGCTCAAGCGAGTCGATCCTAGCACCCTTGATGACCCAGCTGACGACTGTGGTGTCGATGATACACCTATGGATGGGATGGCTTGCGATACGGATGAAGATGGAAACAAAATCGAGCCCAAGCCTGTCAAGATTTGCGGAACGAGTGGTGTTTTGTTCGACGCGGTCATGCCAGTAGGCGGACAGCGCACCCACTAACTACGTAGGAGCATTTGCTTTGGAGAAAGTGCAATGGTGCCCTACACACGAGAATACTAGAAATCATAGTGTTAACATCTATTGCTACCGCTTGCGCTTGAATCCATTGAATTGGGCGCACCAAATTCCCTGGCAGGTGTCCTGAGTGACATCAGGTTGGAACTGTACTGCCCACGCGCCAATATCCTGCCCCAACACTTTCACTACGGAACCCTCTCCATCGTACACCTTGTAAACCTGCTTCAGCCAATAGTCATTCTGTACGTTGACCGGGGCTAAAAGTCTGCCATTTTCTGGTTCTAGCAATTCCTTGGCAAATTGGACAGCTTTCCGTTCGTTTATGCCAAAATTGAAAACAATCGTATCAAACGACCTCGACCCTTGTGATCGCCACATATCGACGTATCGTTCATCATCAAGCTCGTAAAAGTGGACGCTGCTGGGACAAGAGGCCGTCGGATCCTCCACAACAAATCGTTCCCAGGCCTTGCCCGACCAGTCCACGGCATCTATCTCTCGATATCCTATATCCCATAGCACTTGCGTTGAGACCCCTGCTCCCGCACCAACATCTAATGCTCGTGGTTTTCGTTGCGTTGTACCCGACTCTTGCTGCTCTCGTAATTTCTCGAGAGGGTATAGGATAAATTGTGACTCGATTGAATCATAAACTTCCCTGGGACCTGTGTAAAATTGCGGCAAAGAAGATGTTGTGAGATGAACGATAGGAGTTTCTATATATATTGCAGAGAGAGAGAGAAAAGAAAAGGACTCACTGATGTTGGTGTCACGAGACGCCACGATGCTGTTGGTGTACTCCTCTCTCCCAAAGGCACCGGTGCGAAAAACGGCGTCGGGAGCGGCAGCAGCAGCAGCATGAGAGACCGCTGGTCTCAGCAAGATGGACGCGGCGGCCGTCTGGAGCACCGAACGGCGAGATGACGCCTCTGGCACCCTTGGCAGTTCACATGCGGCCGTCTGGAGCACCGAACGGCGAGATGACGCCTCTGGCACCCTTGGCAGTTCATATGATTTGGAGCCCACAATGATGAGAGACAACGGCATAAGACGTGCCGACACCATCGTTTGTTTCGCCTGCTGCTTTTGTGCCAAATGCAAAATGAGCTTCTTACGACGAGTACATGACATGTACGTAATACGTACATGTACGCGTACGTACGCGTACGTAAGATGAGCAGTCTGCCCGTCACCCGTCACCCGCATCTCGGCGTCTCGGCGTTCGTTCGTTTGTTGTTGTCGTGGCTGCCATTGCATTGCTGCCATTCATGTCTTTCTTTGCCCAATGCTGTCATTCATTCGAGGATTTAGATCTACACGTATAGGATTCCTATATACTTAAAATATGATATGTAAAAACGGTACTTTTATCAATTAATTGTTATTGCTTTTATCTTATTATCGACCGGATCACAAAACGCCAAGCGTCGTCAAGGCCTCAGTGTGGAAGGGCATGGGGTCTTTTTCACCAGCCTCCATCGCTTTCTTGGATATTTCATAGAACCATCCGTTCCGCCACTCGAACTCTTTGACCCCGGTCGGAAAATCTGCTACACTTGCTGCGTATGCCGCCAGACGGTCAGCGGTACCGGGCTGCAGAGTGACACCAACCTTCTTACTTCCGGCTGCCACCATTTCATCGATGAGCTGGTTGCGCTGTTCGGCATATTTTGTGCTGTAAACTTCGCCAAAGCTGACGCCACCATTGAGCTGCCCAATGACATTGGTCGCGCAGATGAAGATGTGTTTCTCCAAGGCAGCCGCCATAAAGTCGTCCCCATGCTTCAGATTGCATTTGAGATTGCCGCGGCTCAGTCTGCCGGCCAGCTCCTCTGCCCAAATGCCATTGGCGGCCGTCAGACCCTCGGGATTCAGGGAGGTGATGCCATCGATTGGCGGCGCGCCCAGCGAAGGGACCGCCAAATACAACAAACATTGGGTGGTGGAAGAAGGTAGGCCCTGCTCGGCGATAAAATCGCCTAGCATTCCGTTCTGTAAAAAGATTAAATCTTTTCGGCGGCTTTCGGGTGTCGCCGCTACGACATCGGCGAGGACGTCGTTGCGGGTGCAAACGTAAATGGGCCCCGAGGACGGTTCCGAAGGGATCGGTTCTCCTCGCTTGACAACTACGTCGGCATCGGTGCCCAACTCCTTGAGGAGTGATCCAATGCGACCGCCACCGACGATGATGGAGGGGGTAGTTCCAGTTGCCGCGGCCGCGGAGAATGCTTCCGTCGTGGACGTAGCGATGAGGAGCAGCAGCGCCAAGGCATAAGATACGGAGAAGAAAAGCGGCGGCATACTGACTGTACCACTACTGATTGACCATTGAATGAATAATGAGAGAATGACGCACTACGTGTACGGTACGTACGTACACGTACGATGTACCATACGATACATGTACGTACACATGATACGTACGCAACGTACGTCGGTCATAAAGTCAGTCATTTACCATGACCATGCATGCCGCGCCGCCTCCATTATCATTATCAGGAGAGTTGCCGATTGATCAACAACCCGACGCCCGACGCCGACCTGCCAGTCTACCCGCACCCGCATCTCTATCTGTTCACAATCTCCAGAACGCCACACCCGACGTATCGAAAAGAGTGACTAAAGTTAGCCGACGTCGGCGAGTACATGTACAACCTGTCAACACAGCAATCGTGAACATGGCGCGCCCCTCGAGCCTTGACCAGAGGCGGCGGCAGCAGGGTATCACCAGAGTTCGAATGGCTGCAATCAGCCTGGCGGGTCTGGGCATTGCGGCCAACATTCTTCTTTCGGCTGATGATGGTGGTCCAGGTGGTGGCAGCCGGAAATTGAGTACCCTCGCTAATGTTGCAGATGCTTTTCTGGAGGACTTGGAAAAGTCGATTCATAACATCGGGTCTGAAGGCGAGTTTAATGGAGGACTGACGGCCAAATTCCACAAGGACGTCACAAGGCGACTGGAGGAGGACATGATGGACCAGCAGACACTGTTCCGCCCACCTACAGAGGAGGAGCATCGTGAGCTCTACGGCGAAGAGTCTGCCGGAAACGGCAATAGGATGACGGATATGTTCGACGGGCTTGTCAAGACACTTCGGGGCGGCGGTCATAACAATGGCAAGAGGGACGACACACACAAGCAGCGTACGCTCAGCACCGAGGGACTCGAGTCCCTCCACCGCACCCGAGAATTGCGCGAGCTTAGCATCGATCTGGGCGATGGCGAATGTCAGTGGACGCAGCCCACGCTCATCACCGAAACGGACGCCAACGATGTCGAGGCGACGTGGCTGGCGGCCTACCCCGGTTCGGGCAAAAGACTAACGGTCAAGCTGGTCGAAGCCCTCACAGGGCACCAGGTAAGTGCCTGATTGCCTGAATGTAGATGGATGAAGTGCTGCAGCTGTACTTGCTATATATTTCCGTTTTTCTCACTAATTACTCATCTCCGCATCGGCAAATTATTCAAAGGTGGGCGATGATTGGGATCATACCGTCCTTCTACAGAACTACGGTCAAGTTCCTATGATTAAAGGTCAATACCCGCAGCACGAAAGATTCAATTGGTGGTGGTATTCGACAACCGACCAAAGTGAGTGACACCGCCATTTATGTACTTTCACGTTTCTTTGGGCAGTGAATTTTCCCTCCCTCCCTCGCTCGCACACCATTGGTGGATTGGTTTGTTACTAACAAATCCGTCTGCTTCACTGTCCACTTTACTGTCTTATCAACTGTGCAGCTATACTTCAGCTACGGAACCCTCGCGATGCTCTGCCGTCATATCGTTCGATGAAAAACGAAATTGACTATCAGACCACTTGGTTCAACGTGCACCAGCACGCGGAAAGAACATACTCCTTTCGGACGTCCACCGCATCTTGGAATGCGTTCCTGGATCATATGGGCTATTTCAAGCTCCTGGTTCGACAGTGGGCCTGGCAGATTGACTTCTACATGGAGAAAGGTGAGTGATGAGAAGATGAATCGAATTGAATTGTAGGATTACACCAATCAATCGTAGTTGTATTCTTGGTTTGACGTTTTGTTTCATAACTATTTCTCACTCTAATACCCTACATCTTCCGCGTATTTCCATAGGTATGAAACGCGTATGGTACACTGGCGCGCCAATTCTCGGGGGGGCAGATGGAACCGAGCAGATGTACAATCCTCGCTGCAAGAACGCCAAGTACCCCAACTCGAGGCTTGAATGTCATCCAGTGGCCTTGACAACATACGAAAAACTTATCGACCCAGGCACTGGGCCAACGGAAATGGCGAAGATTGCGTCGTCAATGCAAAACAAAAATGGTTTCAGTGTCATCGGCTCTGAAACCTGGCCCTGCATCTGGTCAGCCGTGATGGACGATCACCCCAACGCCAAGCGAAATGGGAAGGGCCCAAACAGCGGCGAATACGCAATGAATTCTACGCACCTTCAAATGATTTTGAACGAGACTGAGTACATAATCAACAAGTACAGTGGCGCGGAATGGTCTGACGATACCATTGCACCGGAGGTCGTTGCTGTCGTTACCGAATACCATGATGCCAATGTCGCCGAGCTCGCCACTGTCATGGCACAAGAGCAAAATTGCGCCCCGAACCCTTGTCTCAATGGTGGAACATGCGAAGAAGGGCAGTCGGCGTACTTTCTCTATTACTCTCAGAGATGCGTCTGCCCTGAAGGTATGTTATTGAAAATGCAACTTGTTTAGTTGAGTCTAAAATTTTTGCTCAACAGAACGCAACGAAAATCTAGACCTGATGTGTGGCTGCTCACTCATTCCCTTCTTCTCTCCTCTCCTTCTCTCGCGGCCATAGGTTACACTGGACAATTCTGCGAGGAAATTATTGACAACTGCGTTGATAATGCTTGTCTCAACGGGGCGAGTTGCGTGAATGGTATCAATTCGTACACTTGCAGTTGTACTTCGGGTTGGACTGGTAATCTCTGCCAAACCAGTGTCGATGACTGTAGCAATAGTCCTTGTTTGAATGGAGCTACATGTGTCGATGGGTAAGTTTCGGTCGCTACTTCAGTTTTGGCCACTTAGACTACTTGATTGTAGGATTGACTGATTTCTAACCTTTCTTTCTCTTTTTTCTTGTTGTTTTCTTCAACGTCCAAAAGCCACGAGACTTATACTTGCGAGTGCCCTCTCGGATATAATGGAGCCAATTGCCAGATCAATATCAACGAATGCGCGAATAACCCTTGCAACAACGGCGGCACGTGTACTGATGGAGTCAACGGCTTCACTTGTTCCTGTGCGAGCGGATGGATTGGACCGACATGTGAAACCGAGGATGTATAGGAATCCCAACATGTAACAGAGATAGGGAAAGAGAGCAAAGTCTCTCTCTGCAGTGTATATTAAATAAATAAATATAAAGAAGGGTAGGGAATCCCTATATAGCATAATATAGCTAGCTCGACTCTACGTCCACCTGACCATCTGATCATGCATAGTCCACTGGATCTAAAGATTATCTTGCAGACGAAAGATATTTTCGCAGGGAGCAATGTACCCTTGATGTACCTTCGGTATCTTCAGATCTTCGCTTGCTTTCGGCGCGCGCGCGCCCGCGCGCCCGCGCGCGCGCCCCCCCCGGCGGGGCGTTTCAAGGTTCGTGTGTGATAGTTTTCGGGGTGTTGTGTTGAAACTTGGAGGGAACGCAACGAACGCGGCCATCGGGGGATCGGAGGCCCAAGCCAAAGTACGAGGCTCGTACACACGACGATGGCATCAACAGCAGAGAAATGCCGAAAGAAGTGTTCGTTTTATCAGCATCGGTTCAGCGACATTCGCCGATGTCAAGCGAGGAATACATCTCCACACTCCGCCGCGCCGATAGACCGTCGATGGTCCTAATCGATGCGAGGTCTTCCGCCGAGCGTTCCATCTCAATTATCCCGGGAGCGATATCCCTTGCTGAATTTGAGGAAAATATCGTCACGACGCTGTCACCGGATGCCAGTGTTGTGGTATATTGTACCATCGGCTATCGAAGTGGGATAGAAGCCCGGCGCCTCAAAGAGAAGCACGACGGTCTTGATGGACGGATACAGAATTTAGATGGCATTGTGCCGTATACTCATGCCATAGGCGACATGTCAGACCAATCGATGCAACTTATCAAGCCGGACACTGGTGAAAGGACAAACGTAGTACATATTTTTGGAAGGACTTGGAATTGCGTACACTCGAGATTTGAGACGGTCCATTTCAATGCACCTGAATTGGCTTTAAGATCATCGCAGGCGGCCTTGGTATCGACACTAAGATTTATTCAGCATTTGCTTCATAAGACAAAGCAACGCTGCACTTGCTACTAGCTAGAACCACCCAAGAATATTGCAAACTGTAACAAACAATCTGATGCTTTCTTGCTGCAACTGTGGAAATTTGTCTGTAGTATCTGCCTCGGCTTCGGCAAGATCCAATTGTGGCAGGACTCTCTTCTCTTCCAGAGCTCTCAAGACATTTGTGAACGTGATGGCCAGCCCGTCCTGGCTCGAGTATTCTGGATGCGCCTGAAACGTAAAGGCATGGGGCTTTGGCAACGGCGGCAAATTCTCTCCTCCCTTCTGATCATTGGAACCAATGCTCTCGCAAAATATCGCAGCCTCATCATTATTTGCGAAATAGGCAGCCGCTTGGATTGGCACATAGTCATTACCAAATAGAGAGACTGCACACGGAGGAAGACTTGCAACGTGGTCTCCATGGGTGTACATAAGCTGGATTGTTTCCGCGTTGGGTTTACTCTCCAATGCATCGCTTGATACATGTAGTGATGCAACTGCCGGCTGATTCAGTAGCGCGGAGCCTTCCCTCGTCAGAGACGACAATATCCTCCCTGCCTGATGGCCATGGGGACAAGGCTGGCATAGGCCACCCTGACCATCGTGCTGATTGAACGAATGGGCATAAAGCTGATGGCCAAAGCATACGGCCACAGTCTTCCTCTTATTTGCATAAATCTCATTCTGTATAACATCCAAAAGTCGCTCAATCCAAGGCACAGTTTCATAAGCTGAAGAAAATGACCCGGGGATGAGGATACCGTCGAATTCGTCCCACTGAGCTGGATAGTCCATAACTTGAACCTTGAATATCGTGATGAAGACATCGAAGTCTACAGCGACTTCTGCTGCGTCCAATCCAGCGTTGGCAACAGGGTAGGCAGAATGAATGGCGCTGGTGACCAAATCAAGAAATAGAGCGCCTGTTGCTTCCGTCGGCCCGTAAGGTGGATGGTCTTCGCAGCCGAGCATGCAGAGGCGCAGAGACCGCCTTCCATCCGCAAGAGGCGGAACTTTCGCCGGCAGTTGGACCGTGCGGCGAAGAATTCTCCTTTCGTCGGACGCTGATGACGATGATTCAGTCATGAGGGATCGTCGTCTCTATTTTCTCAATAAGCTAGCTACGTCGTAGCTATGGCACGGTACGAACCCTCGTTGTACTACGAGTAGCTACATACATGTAATCGAGTACATGTACATGTACAGGGGAGTACTTCGTTCTGCGGCGTCCTGGGGAGGCTGGTGGCTCGCTCGGCTCGGAAAAAATGCGGGGCGCGGCTGCGGTTCGCACGATGCGAACCATTCGCATGGGTCATGGCAATAGACGCCTGAGCGAACCGCTGTGACTACCGGTACATGACATGTAAACCGGCAATATCGGTACACGTACACACTTTGAGTCAAATGTTCAGCAGAAAGAATAGAAGCTACAATTGTATTTTGAAACAATAAAAAATAAACTGTTATGCCGAATCGGCGCCACGAGCATTTGTTGCTCGCCAATCTGAGTCCGTAACCATCACCCGCCTGCAGATTGGGCAGACATCGTGATGTTCCAACCACTTTATTAAGCAATCTCGGTGAAATCGATGACAGCACTTTGTTTGTTCGACTGAGTTCAACATGTCTCCTTCATCAAAATCATCCAAACAGATAGCGCACGTAACTTCTGTCAGTTCAGGGGCTTCGTGTGCCGGAAACGCCACGGATCTTGGACCATTTAATTCGACCGCGTTCGTTCCATTAGTATTTTCATCAGAGGGGTCAACCCTTCCTTCTTCGACTTTTGCTATTTGCCCGTCGCCAGTATTAGCTTCGTCTTCTGTACATATGCTTGACTCATCTTTTGGGCTGCTGTCATCTTCAGCTCGCAATATCTGGGCCGCCCGATACGGTGTAAACTCCAGCATCTCTCTGAGTGTGGCTCTTCTCTCCTCGGAGCTGAGCGTTTCTCGGTATGGTACATCGCCGTCCTGCCCCCCCATCGTGTCCTGTGGCACAATAATCAAGCCCAGGGAGTTCACTTGGTGAAACGCCGCCCGCATGGACGCACGGTCGGTAAATTGAGGTGCTTCTTGCCTGTCTGATACGGAGGCCATCTGCCCACCCTGAGCATGGATATATGCCCTATCAGCCCTTGTATATGCTAGTCTCCGTAATTCAAGCTCAGCTGGGGCCCAGGGACTTGTGACCAAACCCGCTGCCCTTGACCTTTGACCTGCACTGAGCACTGCAATGTTATTCGGCGTGGCGTTGAATTGCGTAACGTCAACCCCTATGCCCTGCGCCTGAGATGCCGCCACTCGGAGAGCGTCCATATATTGCTGTCGCTGTATCCGCCTAATGTCTCGTAAACGCTGCAGCGTCTCTCGCTCTTGACGATATGCTCCCATATCAAACCGGATACGAAAACATGGAATGCCCAAACACAAACGAGAAGTCGATGTGCAGCGGCAATATCTCGCAAAGAAGGCGGGGGTTCGGCAGCAGACGCCGTAGCCCACAATTCCGAGAAGGAAGAGGAACATCAATAGGTATAATATCACAAGGTAGGAGTCCGCGTGCAACCCGCCGCTGGGGTCTTCTCCACCACCATCTGTTTCGTTTCCGTCTGGATCCATTATTGCACGACGAGGCTGTCCTTGGCCAATGTTGTGGTGTATTGCAACGTGACGCAGCAGCCCACATAAACAGCTTCGCCCATCAAGCAATCGATCGCAATCTCTGGCTGATGAGTGATTGGTTTGGACGGGTGGCGATATTCGATAGGAACGTACCCTTCTGGCTCGTGGTCTCGTGGTGGCGCGTGCTTGACTTGGGCGCCGGCTCGTACGTACTTACGAGTACGTACGCCGGTGTGCCGTGCCGTCTCATTTTTTTACTTTCATGACTCTCCCGGTAGATCTCTAGATCTACTAGAGTACCCCGGCACATTTTTGTACTCGGTCATAGACCAATGTAGCGCATGGATTACATTATAGTTTAAATGAATGAAAATTTGGAACAAAAGGTGTGATAAAATTATCCTCTTTGCAAATACATGTAGTTATCTTCTTTGCTGCTTTTTTATGAACTTCTTCCTTATGGATATAAATTGTCCGATTGATTCGTCCTCGTGTCCGGAATCATTTCGCCTTGTTTTTGTTATGAATTTGGTCTCTGCCCGCTCGGCAGTGAATATACGGTATATATTATGAAATATGTGATCACGCATTGCGTTGGGTATGTTACGCGCAATCCTCCTGTCTGACCTCCCTTCATTTCTTTCGTCGTCGAAAGATATTCTTAAACCTTTGCCAAAGGCCCCTTGACATCTTTTCTCCCTCCAGCTGGAGCCGTTTCGCGCGTTCCACTTCCAATTCTCTCTGCACCGCCTCGGATATTCTTAAAGCAGCATCGCGTTCATTGATGGCACTCGCCTTGAGGTTGATGTACTCTTTCTTTATATCCGACCGCATCGATTCTGCTTCGTCGTGGATCGATCGCTGAAGGCTCGCAATAGACTCAACAAGCACCTCCCTGTCTTCCAGTAGAGCCCGTTTCTCCTTCTCCCATTCATTGCGCATTTGCGCCAAAATATCTTGTTGGGCATCGGCGTCGACGGGCGCAGCATCAAACACCGTTGATGTCGAATTTGTTGGAGAAGATGATGACACCATTGCTTCTTCAAGCCGCCCTTTCAATTCGGATAAATCCTTGTCTCGAGAGGAAATCTGAGACTGCAACGCCGCGATTCGTTCCTTGTAAAGGCGTTTGTTATTCTCGTTCTTTTTCTGGACATACTCAAACGACTCGGTCAGCTCGGTTATTTCAGAGAGCAGCATATCTGCCTCGCTGTCCACATCTCCATCTGCATCGGCCAGCCACAACACAGTGCGTATGCGACTCGCCGATGAGGGTGTGATCAAGGTAAAGGAAATCACATCGCGCGCTATCATCCCAATTACGAGGACTGAAATGAAGAGTCTTCGCCTTCTGCCGGATTCAGTTGGCGCCCGCATGTTGTTGGAGAGAGGTGCTCGTTTGATGCGATAAATATTGTTTTGCTCGCTCCCGTCGTCACTTCACACTCTCTGTCCGTCGCAATTATTTTCCCGCGACGACAGATGCCTCTTCGTGGCAGCGGGCCCGGGGTGCCACTCCAGTCCAAAACGGAGTCAGCTGCTTCCCCTATCCTGATTCCCTCTTCGACTCGACTGGCTCCTCACCCTCCTTGGCTCCTTGGGCTCTGACTGGGCTCAAAAGCTGATCTCGGGAGTCGTAGTCAGCAAGCATAAGCAAGGCTAAGGTTCGGGAAACTCCGGGTTACATCGCATCGATTGATTGATTGATGATTGATTGACATGATGGTGATGCCATCCTTCCTCCAAACCACCTGCCTCCAACCTCCAACTCCCTCTGTCTGCTACGTAACTAAAGTACGTACAATTGTAGTTCTAGCAGCTCTGCTAGAGCTAGAGAGGCGTCGCTGTTCCGGAGATGAGAATGCGCTCTTGCCGTCTCCGCCCCCTGTTACTAATAACAGTGCTGCTGCCACTGTCGTCGGTCCGCGCCTTTCTTCCAACAATTTCAAGACAGCCAACTCTGATGCAGGCGGGGGCAGTTGTTGATCTCGACGATTCAAATAAGGACGCCATATTGGCCGATGATAGAACCGTCCTCATCGACGCATATGCGACATTCTGCGGACCATGCAAGCTGATAGAACCCGTTATCGAGCGATGTGCCGCCAACCGAGAAGATGTTGAGTTCGTACGATACAACGTCGAAGCTGCAAATGTCAAGGAGCTGAAGCTTGATTTGCTCATGCAAAAGACTGTCATTCGGAAGTTGCCAACCCTAATCATGTACAGTCAAGGAAAGGTTGTTGCGACAAGGTCGGGTTTGATAGATTACGAAGAATTGGAGTCTTTCATCGACAGTAATACAGAGGAGGAGAATACTAGTAGCAGTGCCAAGAGTAGGGGAAAGATATCCTTCGGCTCAACCCTCGGACGAGATGACTATGCCCT
>Ga0115006_10001846_pt1 | contig 13577 bp, 9 predicted proteins | sample ArcOceMetagenome_3_FD_88943 | JGI IMG/M metagenome (GOLD analysis project Ga0115006, IMG submission 88943) | Marine eukaryotic phytoplankton communities from Arctic Ocean - Arctic Ocean- Svalbard ARC20M Metagenome | ecosystem: Environmental > Aquatic > Marine > Oceanic | place: Arctic Ocean...
CCGTTTTCGTCGCGTCCGCCGTGCCAGCCGCCCCCTTCATCGTGCCGGCGAGGCTCCTCAGCGCCGCCCCGTCCGCTGCTGACCCCCCCTCCCCCCCCGCCGCCCCCCCCCCCCCCCCCCCCCCCCCCGCAGCGCCGGCGTCCCCGCCCCCCGGGCCCCCCCCCCCTCCCCGCGGTGGGTCATCTCCCCCCCCCCCCCCCCCCCCCCCCCCCCCCCCCCCCCCCCCCCGCCCCCGAGGCACCCCTCTCCTGCTCCCACTCTCACGCCCTCCAATTCACCTGGGTTTCCCCACGTCAGAACCCCAACGAGCGCTCCTGCGAGAGTTGTCATAGGACCTCGCTTGCCTGCGCATCATGCAGGTTTCTATGCGTTCCCGTGACCAAGTCCAACCCGTCCGTCCCCTCCACCCCACCTCCATCCTCGTGGTTTATCCCATTATCTTTGCTGCCCTCAGACTGTAGGAGATACCGGGCGCCTCCCGGCAGCGTCGCGCCTAATCGCGATCCTTGGCGGCTATTGCGGTCTTCGGCAAGCAGTGCGTACACGGATTCGGGCGTCCTAGGTGCTGAGTGCAACCCAACGGCAACCGCGCCGGCAGAGGTCGGGGCAAACTGCGCGTCCAAGAGCGTTGCCTTGGCACTTTGCCCGACAAAGGGACAGCCAAAGACAGACTGCGTGTACTGCTGGCCGTCCGAGTCCACCCAGCAGAGCTCGCCGCGCGTGGCGAATGACGCATTGCTGATGCCGTAGCGGGGAACACCATTGGGAAAGCGCACCTGCAGAGACGCTGGTCGCCATGCATCACTTCCCGATACGTAATACTCAATTGCAATCGGCGCTCCCAGCACACCACCTGGAATGCCGGTAAAGAGAGCCATCGTCGACTTGCCAGCAGCAAAGTCGAATCCCCTACCAGGTTCTACGGGCACCTCGTAGTCGTAAATGGCGTCGCGGTACAACGCGTACCAACTGCTCCACACCTCGTCACCCACAGCCGTTACCGGCGGGCAGTACACCGCGAGATCTTTCAACGCGCCTGAAACCCAGTCCCCATCCAAAACGGAGCCATTGCAATCCTCCCATTGCGTTCTCGCAAAAATTCGGAGGTCTGAGGGCAGGGAACCGGGCCAAGGATAGAGGTCTCCTCTTGGTTCGTCAGTTGCAGTGGGAACAATTAGCCCCGCTGGCTCAACCGACAGCCCGAAAGACACTCTAGCCTGGTCCCGAGTGGTCCAATCGTAGAAGGGGGGGGTTTGGGAAGAGGCAGCAACCACATGCCTTCCTATTTCCGTGCCGTCAATCCATAGCCTCAATCGCAAGGGGTGAGATGCCACCTGCACCACAACCTGGTGCGACGCGTCGTCGCGGGGAAAGTTGGTAGTGTCTATCCACACCCGCTGCCCAAGAAATTGCCCTGAATCTTTGGCGGTAGAATCGTCCACATCCACCTGCGGGCTGATGCTTTCGTCCCCACGCCCTGCACGTACCCGAAGATAGAAGAACTGTGTGAAGTTACAGGCGGGATCGGCAGCCGAGCATTTGCGGATGCCCATCCACGCCTTTGCTGAGCGCCCCGAGACTTGCGGGCTGCCCCATGTTTGAAACAGCATACCCTCGCTCAAATTCGCCGGAAAAACGACGTTGCACGCCAACACTGTCATCGGCAAACGATTATTGTCGTCCGGGCCACCACCAACCGCCGACGACGTTGCGGGAGCCCAGACAGCTTGGTCCAAGCCGGATTGCGGCGTGAGCGCGAGTTGCGGCGTGAGCGGGGCAACTCTCGCCACCTGTGTCACGCTGCTGCTCGACGACGGCTGGAAGATTTCGCTGCGGGAGTATCCGGAATCAATCTTGACCCCAAAGGCATTGAAGCGCAGTGGCGTTTGGTTGCCCACCCCCCATTGCACTCGCACCCACACGTCGTCGCGCGTTCCCGCATTGCTGTCACAGTACTCAGCCGGCGGGGAGTGGTCGGACACGCACTGCAGAGCATTGGGCTGTACCGGCGCCGTCACAATGCGCACCTCCATCGTCACCGTGCACACGTCTTCATCTGTGTACACTAAGCGTGTCTCGCCGTCGCCGATGTCATACCCCACTTCGCACGTGCAATTGGTCACCACGGTACTGGCATTTCCGCTCGTCGCAAAAGCCGGACATGCCCTGCGCACTCACCCATCCAATCAGCACCACCACCCACAGACTGCACACTATCCAGTAGGATGTCAGAGGATGCAGGTCCACTACTCATCTACGCGTCTATCTATCTATCGATCTATCTATCTATCGGTCTACCTATCGATCGATCGATCTATCTATCTATCTATCGATCTATCTATCTATACATCCACCAAGTCAGCACCCTTGCCAAGTGCGACAGTGCGTGTACAAAAGCGCGCGAGTTCGTGTGTGTGTGCGTGTGTGACAAGACATACTTGCAGATTGTGCCGTTGCCGTAGAAGCCCGCATTGCAGGCGCACTCAAAGGTGTTGTTGAGGTTGAAGCAGCGGGCATTGGAGTCGCAATTGTTGGAGCCATCGATCGGCGTCAAGCCGGGCGTGCTCGAGCACTCGTTGATGTCCTCGCAGCGGCCAGCCGAGGTTCCGCCGCACCCCACGCGCGCGTATCCCGCCTCGCAGTCTCCGCATTCGGTGCAGTTGCCCTGCGTAGCATTGGGCAGCACCTCCTCATAGAAGCCATCGATGCATGAACAGTTGGTCTCGAGATGAGACTTCTGCGGGCTTGAGGCGTGGGCTGGGCACGCGGAGCAGACGAGCCCAGCAGTGTCGCACATCTCGTTCAGCGAACCCTCGTTGCCTGGCAACGTCTGGTTGCCCAGCGAGCTCTCGTTGCCCGCAGGCCCTGCCGCCTCAAAGCCGCCGTAGAAACCCTCGGCACAAAAGCACTCCGTTGCCGCAGTGCTCGCAGGAAGAGACATGGCTCCGGCTGCACACGCACAACACTCGGTCTGCCCAGGGCCGGAAAAGAAGCCAGCTTCGCACCGGGCACACTCGCCTTCCTCGGTGCCGATTGCTCCCGCGTACCCAGCGTTGCACGTGCAGTTGGTCCGGGCGATGCTCGCGGCAGGGCTCGAGGCGTTGAGCGGGCATGAGGCGCACGAGGTCGAGGCCAATTCCTGAGAGTAGGTGGAAGGAGCGCACGCTAGACAGCTGCCATTGATGCCGGTCACGTTGAGACTCATGTCGTAGTAGCCTCGGTTGCACTCGCAGGTGAAGGAGCCCACCGTGTTGTTGCACCTGGCGTTGGGGTCGCAGTCATGGAGCGCAGCATCAGCGCACTCGTCGCGGTCCTCGCAGTGGAATGCGCCCTGCGTGGTGTTGTCCAGGGTATTGTTGTCGTCCACCCGCACAAAGTTGGGCATGCACAGACACAGGAAGGAGCCGGCGGTGTTGTCGCACATCATGCCAAAGCCACAAGAGTGCGTGCCATCCACGCACTCATCTGCATCCTGGCACGCAAAGCTGGCGTTGCTGGCGTTCCCGGTGCCATTGAGCGCATGCTCTTTGAATCCTGCACGGCACGAGCAGTCGTCCTCGCCGGTAGAATTGACTGGACTGACGGCGTTGGGCATACAGCTGTTACATTCTATGCCGTCTCCAAACCAGTCCTCGTCACACGCGCACAGGAAGGACCCGTGCGTGTCTAGACAGATAGCGTGCGCATGGCAGTTGTGCAAGTCCTGCACACACTCGTCCAAATTTGTGCATACATCTCCACCCGAGGAGCCTGTACAATTCCACCCTGGGGTGACCTGGCAAGCCTCGCACCCGTCGCCATCGTCAGCATTCCCGTCGTCGCATTGCTCACTGCCACTGCGCACACCGTCGCCGCAACTTGACTCACAGATGGTTCCATTTCCAGGGAATCCCTCCGGGCAGGTGCACGTAAAAGAGCCCACCGTGTCTTGACACGTCGCTGCTTGGTCACAGTCATCAACGTTAGCCGCGCACTCGTCTTCATTCGAGCAAGTGCTGTTTTCATACACGAGCTTGCGCTTGTCTGCATCACTGCCATCATTCCCGATGTACCCTGACAGACAGAAGCAGAACTCGGAGGCGTTTGCACTTGTGCCGTTCGAGGGACATTCCGTGCAACTCGATGCTGCAGCGCGCGCATACGTGCCGGCAAGGCACATGCGGGGCGCGCTATCGCCGCCGCTGCACGTATAGCCAGCGTCGCATGCCTGGCACGCCGAGCCGTTGCCGTGATACCCTGCGTTGCATACACACGTGAAGGATCCCAGCGTGTTGTTGCACGCGGCGGCGACGTCGCAGGGCGAGCCCGTGTCGCACTCATTGATGTCGGTACAGTCTCCGGAGGCACTCTCGTTGTAGCCGTCCACGCACGTGCACGCGCTCACATCGGTGCTCCTCGGGGCAGACGACATCAAGGACGGACACTGGGCGCAGGATGACGAGCCAGCACTCGAGTACGTGCCAGCTGCACACGCTTGACAAGGCGACTCCCCGGCCTCCGCTTTGTATGTGCCAGCAGGACATTGATAGCACTGGCCCGTACAATTGCAAAAGGCGTACCAATGCTGTTGACTTGTGCCGTTGAACGCCTCCTCTTCTGCTCTGGAGACAGGAGGAGTGGATATTGCGCACCACGGACGCGGGAATGTTTGCGCATACGTCTGGTTCACTGACCCGGCCTGGAATCCAGGGGCAACGGCTGAGGTGCACGATGGGTACACCTGTCCAGCGAATGTAAAAGGGAATACGCAGCTCTCGCCACTGAATGTTGAGTTGAAGCACCGCACATTCGTGACATCGGTATCGCCTGAGTACCCTGGTGCGCACGAGCAACCGGAGACAGACGTGCTGCCGATAGGACTGGTCGCACCTTCAGGGCACTCGGCACACGTCGCGCCATCCAAAAAGGTGCCCACTGCACACGTGCAATCTGCGATAAAGCTCGCCGGGAAGACCGCGTACGATCTTGGCGGGCAATTGGAGCAGGCCGTGTCCCCCGGCGCCGCAAACGAACCGCCCGCACAGGCCACGCACTCGCGCTCAGCGCATTGTTCGCAAACGCATGGGCGCTCTGGTGTGCACACGCCAGACCCGTTGACCCACTCAAGCGAGTTGCCGCTGCTGTCCCAGACGCACCCAGGGGCCCCCGACAAGTTAGACGGCATGCTGCTCGCCACAGCACTTCCGCCTCCAAGCCCCACAGCTGCCGCTGCCGCCGTGCACCCTGCTTCGCTCGTGACCGGGGCACACCCCCCACGGTAACATGTGCCATTGGTGACAAGGCCAAACGACCCGCTTGTCTTGTAACCGCCTACGCACGTGCAAAATCCGGACCCCACAGCGCTTGTAGAATTGCGCGGGCATGCATGACAGGCTGTCGAATAGGCTGCCGCATACGTCCCCGCGGCACAGGTCTCCTTGAACCAGCCTCCAATGCATTTGGACCCAGGAGGACACATTGTGCACACCCCTCCGTTATCACCGTAAAAGCCCTCGTTGCACACACAGTCGGTGGCGACAGAGCGCAGCCGCGGACTCGAAGAGTCTGCAGGACACGCAAACCTCAGGCCATTGCGGCAGTAGGAATCTTCGGGGCACTCTTCGCATGTGCCGTTAACGCTCGACAGGTTTCCATAGTACCCTGCCTTGCACTCACACGTGTCTATCGAGGTACTTCCCACTGGGCTGGAACTCAGGGGGTACGACGGACAGGCAGTGCACATGGTCGCGCCAGAAGCAGCATACTTGCCCGCTGAGCATTGCGAGCACTCGGTCCCGGAGCCCACCATTCCCGTCCCAACACCGTAGAAGCCTGGGTCACAATCGCAGCGGTAGAGTCCAGGGACGTTGACACATGTAGCGTTGCGGTGGCACGTGTGCGTGTCGAGCGTACACTCGTCGAAGTCCGCCACCGCCGTGGGGCCTACCGCTCCGCAGGCGCCCCGCATGGTGTAGCAAATGCCCGCAGCCACACAGCCGTCGCCGTCAACCCAGCACATTCCATCAGTGGCCAGGTTGTTTTGAAGCAGTCGCCGGCTCGACGCCCCGCCGCTCTCCAACCCAGCAGGGTCGCCGAGCACGTAGCGAGCATCATCGTTGTACTTGCGCACCTCAATGGTCAACGGGTGCCAGGCATCATTGCCCTCGACCCGGTACTCGAGCATCGCCGGAGTGCCCACATAAGACAGCCCTTGGAGGACGCCGGTGGTGAAAGCGCCAGCCCGCAGGTCTGGAGCGCTTTCCTTGTACCCGTCCCCTGACATGAGCCGCCGTTCCTCGCTCCATGACTGCGATTCAAGCCAGAAAAAACGCACGAACACGTTGCCTGTCGTGCCAGCGTGATCATCACAATACGACCCCGCAGCGGGCCCTCCGGTAGCTGAGGTGAGGTTGGACAGCTCAGCCCAGCAGGCATCGCCACTCGCCGTCTTGACACGCAGGCTTACAGCAGGCCGGCACTCCATCTGGCCGTCCCAACAATCAACCACCCCATCCCCCTTGAAGTAGCGATTGCAACTGCACGTGTAAGAGCCCTCCGTGTTTGTACACGTTGCGCTCGCGTGACAATTGTGCGTGTGCTCGGAACACTCGTCCACGTCGACACAATCCAGCCTCTGTCCCCCTTCGGTCACAGCAACTGCTCCCCCACCAACGGCAGAGTCCGGCTGGTACCCTGCTGCACATGAGCACGTGAAGCTCCCCGCGGTGTTTGCGCACCTCACCTGCGTAGCAGATGCGCCCGACCAACCCGCAGGCGGGTTGAGCGGGTCGCAGCTATGCGCGCCTGAGACACACTCGTCCACGTCCTCACACAGTCCCCGATCGCGATTGGGCTGGTACAATGCAGGCAGGAACTCGTCGCACGTGAAGTTTGAGTCGCCGTAGTTCACACCACCGCGCACCTGGCTGTACGCCGTGTAATACGAGGCGTTGCCCCCCTCACCGCCACACACGGTCAACGACGATGACACCGTCCATTCACCGAGCGCTTGCCGACGCAGCGATGCTCGCAGCCTTGCCGTGCACAGGCGCTGGCTGAAGACGAGGAACGCTTTCGCCAGTCGGTCCTTGCACGCCATCCCGTTCGAAAAACACATGTATCCTGGATCACATGTGCAATCTGCCGCAAACCCGCTGCCAGCAGGGCTGGAACTGAAATCCGGACATCTTCGACATGCTGCTCCGAGATCGTAAACCCCCCTATTGTGTATAGACGCCGAGTACCGGCTCTCAGTCTCGACGTCAGCCTCGACGTAAGCGTATGTTCCTGCTTGACACACGGTACAGCTGTCCCAAGGGTGCGCAATGACGCCGTTGGTGGAGCCCACGTACCCGATATTGCACCGGCAACTGCGTGGAGACCCGCTGGCAGCAGCACTGTTCGAGTGGCTAGGACAGCTTGAGCACTCGTATTGCCCAGGCGCAGAATATTTGCCCGCCGGGCACGCTACGCAGTGGCCGCCGTCGGAAACGTATCCATTTGGGCAGCAGCGGCCCACGGTGCAGTCGGGGAAGAAGGCCAGCAAGGTTGAGTAAAGAATATTGCTATCACGGCAGCGGTAAGAATAAATGCTGTTCCTCTCTCCGCTGTGATCCGTGTACATCTGCGCCGGGGCAACATGCGAAACCAGTCAGATACCGTTACTGAGACAGACTCTGAGACACGTTTTGAGATACATGCGTGCACGTGCATTGAGAGGCGGAACGCAGCGGGCTCAAGCTTGCGCGCGCGCACACACAGGGCAGGCAGGACAGTCAAGGACAAAGCAGCCAAAAGAGAAGAGACCTCTCGCGGCTCGCCAAGAAGCGTGATCTCCACGCGCACTTCGCCAGAGACGATGTGATCGTCCCTGGTGTTGTTGGGCACGATGCACGTCACAGTGCTTGAATTGCCCACCCGCGTGGCAGGCACTACTTTTTCCTGGTGCTGCTGCACAAAAAGACAGTTGATGTCGCCCTCGCGGGGCCGGTAGGTGGACTCGAGCCCCGCGGCCTGGATCATGATGGGCTCGTTGCCAAACCCCCCCGTTGGCCAGATGGCCGCAATGCGTGGTTGATTGAACACAGCGAAGTCGACAGTGTCTGTCCCGGCCGGGTCCTGAGCATTGTAAGATATAAACAATTTCCCCTTGGCAGGAGACATCCCCGCGGGCGCGACGCACACTGCCGTTTCGTTGCTCCGCACGTCCGCGTCGAAGGCCACTGTCCCGAAGACGCACGACAGGGAGCGCCCCTCACTCACGGCGTCCCGGAACCCGCTCCCAGTCACCGTGAGCACGGCGCCGCCGGGCGCCGACGGCGCACCGCTCGGCACGATTGAAAAGAGGCGCGGGGGCCGGGTGTCGAAGTACTCATAGCGTGTCGATCCCGCTGTAATTGCAAAGTCTGCCGCGTGAAGTGTGATCTGAGATGTCTGCGGCGCTGAAGGCGGCGTGCGACACCTGAGCTTGTCTGTTGTGCCCAGCACCCGACTCGTGGGTCTGACCACATAGTCCTCCAGTCCCATGCGTATCCAGCAGTTCAAAGGCCCGCGCTCCAGCACCATGTCGAGGTCAAGGCCAGACACCGTGATAACCACGTCTGTCCCGCCTCTGATTGGCCCGCCGGGCGGGCTCAGCTTCTCTATCCTACACGGGCACCCTATCTTTCTCAGGAGGCGAATCTCGCTCTCCAGGTACAATCTCATCGCGTCTATGTTCCCCACCTTCTCCCCCTGGCACTCGACGCAGTTGCTTCCCCCGCAGCAATTTGAACCCGCTATGCGGTACCGGTGCGGGTACGTGCTCTCCCCGCTGAGCTGCTTTCGCAGGTCGAACGTGTCGGCCAGCCGCAGTCTTGCAGCCTGCAGCTCTGCGCTGTCGTCCCCCCCGCCCGGACACCACAGCAGGCAAATGCAGACGAGCATGAGCGCCTGCGCTGCGGGCCGCCGTTGCCAGCCGCCTCTCAACCTCGCGGTGTCGTCTGGCCGCCGTCTGCCGCGCGGCAACTGCCCTCTCCGCATGCTGGCAGTGTCGCACACGGCATCCGAACCCTCCATTCCCCCGCCCGACGCACCCCCCCGCGCTGCTGGCGGCGCCCGCGCGGCGCCCGCCGTCCCGTGGTGGCAGTCGCGTTCTCGGTGTGCGCTGGCACCGCCATCCTGCGCGCCGCCGCCGCGCTGGCGACCGGCCCGCAGGGCAGGATCCCCCGCATCCGCAGCGGCATGGGCATCCCAAGGGAGTTTCCCCATCGCGGCGAGCCCCCCCGCGGGAGCCCGCTGCGGCGCAGCCGAGCGGCCGCAGCCCCGGCGGCGGCGCCCCGGCACTAGCTGGGCGGCCGAGAGAATTTCAACATTGCAAGAGCGGCGGCGCCTGCGGAGGCCTGCTGGCTCAGCGAGCGGCGCGCAGCCTCCCCTTTCCCGGCCGCCGGTCCCCGTCCGCCGGCGCCCACCGGAGAGTGCCGCCCGCAGGACGCGGCAGTTTCTCGGCCGCGCTGCACTGCGAGCCGCGCGGCCTTTGGCTTTCGAGTGCTGCAGTGAGACAGAATTTTTTTCGAGTGATTTTTTTTTGTGAAGTGGCGATTGGGAAACTTCACCATGGGCGTGGTGTCACGGCGGGCAGCGGCCCTGCTGCTCGCCGTCGGCGCAGCAGGGCTGGTGCTCGCCGTGGTGACAGTGTCACCGGCATCGGCTGGTGCGGCGTCCGAGGTGCGTCGCGCTGCTGCTGCGCCTGCCGTGTCAGTGTCTCTAGCGCGCAGCGCGCGCGTTCGAGAACGCCGTTCTCTGACCGCCCGCCGCCCGCTGCCCGCCGCCAGCTGCTGCTCAAGGCCGTGCATTCGCCGCTCGGCGCCCCCGCCCCGTCCGCGCGCGCCTCCCATGCCGCCCGCCGCACGGCGGCGGCGGCGGCGGCGGCGTCGGTCAAGGACGACGTGGCCAAGACCAAGAACAAGGGCACTGCGACGCCGCTCTTTGCCTCGGCCGCGGTTGCGGCCAGGGCGGCAGCAGCGGCCAAGGCGGCGCCCAAGCCCAGCAGCAAGTTTCTGCGGCATGAGGTGGCGTCCGCGGGCAAGGCCGCGGTCAGGGTCGCGGCGATGGCCAAGGCGGCCAGCGCAAGTGCGGCCAGCGCGTCGAAGACAGCCGCCGGGCAGAGCAAAAAGGCGAGCCTGGTGCGGGCGCGCATCGCAAAGATGCCGCTGCATACCGCCATGAACTTTGTCGAAGCGGGCGCCGCTCATTCTCTGGCGCAGGCCGACAAGAACGCTGTCGAGGCCGCGCTGCTCCGCGCCGCGCTCAGTGTCCCGGGGCAGCGCAAGGCCGAAAAGGCGGCGGCCGCCGCCGCGGCCCGCGCTGCCGCGAACAAGCCCTCGGCCGCGTGGCTTGCGGGCGCCAAGTCGCTGGCGGATCGAGACCCGTACGCCGCCATGCGCGTGCACAGGACGCAGCAGCAGCAACTGCGGCAGCAGGGTTCAAACGCGCAAAGGCGCGGCAGGCCCGCCGCTGGCAAGCCGTCGCGCGCTGCGCGCGCGCACAGGGGCAGACATGCCTTGAGCCGCCGGAGCGCCCTGTCGCACACGGGCTACTCGAGGGACGAGGATGAGGCCTACACGGTGCAGGCGGGCAACCACCCGCTTGACGTGGGCGGCAACGACAAGATCATCGCGACCCTCCCCCGCAATGAGGAGGGCGGCATTGATCGCCCAGACCCCGCACGGAGCGAGTACGTCAAGAAGACACGGTCACTGGGCACGCCCGTGGAGCCTTTTGCGGTGCAGAAGCATTGGGCGCACGGACACTACCACCCGTACAGCATCGTCAAGCAGGATGATCGCTATGTGCCGGTGGGCCGCTTGCTCACGCACCGCGGCGGGGTCACGAGGCGGGAGATGAAGATGCCCACCATGGAGGAGGAGGAGGAAGGCGGTGTGATGACCGAGGAGGAGCAGCCCGAGGAGGAGGAGGAGGAGGAGGAAGACTGCCAGTGGGGGAAGGACGTGTATGGTCGTTGCTACAAAGAGTGCACGCCGAGCAAGGACGACTATTCCAAGTGCCATGATGGGTCGCCTATCTGGCAGGACCCGGTGCCTCTCAACAAGCTCTGCGTGGGGCACGAGAACGCGACCTGGTGCCAAGAACCCGAGGGCGAAGAGGGCGGAGAGGGCGAAGAGGGGGGTGAAGACAAGGCGCGCACGGTGCAGCTGGCTAGCGTGGGGGGAAACCAAGGCGAGGTGTTGGGCGGGAGCGCAGGCGCGCAGAACGCGGCTAATGCGCCTACCCTCGCCGGCGGTGTCCCCGTGGCGGGCGGCAAGGTGGTGTGGCTGCCGCTCAACGCCCTTAGCAACGGTGCGCAGGGCCAGGGAGAGGGAGTGGTGACGCAGGCGCCCGTGGCCGCCTTTGGCAACAACTTCGTGACCGCTCCGCCGGCGCAAGTCACTCCCGAGGTGCCCAAGTGGGACCCCAAGGTATTGCCGTGTGTTGTGGGGTTTGGCTGCATGTGTGTGCGTGTTTGATTGCGGTGTGTGGAGGTTCGTGTGCGGCTGCGGCGCGGTGTTGGTGATGAGTATCACGTGCTCCCACACTGCAGTGCCGTGCGATGATGAGCATCATGGGTTGCATAGCTGCATTGATATAAGCTGTTTCCGTTGATATCATCTGTTTCCATTGTTATCATGTGTTTCCGCACTGCAGCGCAGTGTTAAGATCCGCGCAGTGTGATTATGATTATCCGGTGATGCACAGCGTGATGCACAGCAGCATTGTTACATGCTGATTATCAATCAAATGATCAAAGTAATGCATGCCTGCATGGTCGACTGACCCTCGGTCGCACGGCGCGCGTGCAGAAATTCTCCAAGGAGGTGCTCTATGGGCCAAACGGGAAGCCGCTCTACGCGTTCTACGCCCGCTCTGACGAAGCGCCGGCGTCACCAGCAGGGCAGACAGGGGCCGAGCAGCAACTCGCTGGCGGGCGCAAGGGGGCTGCGGACACTGCGAATTCCGCGGGGTTGAGCGAGGCGGACAAGGAAATCGAGCGCAAGGTGCTCTTCAAGCTCCTGCGCGAGGAGCAAGAGGAGGCAGCACAGTTGCGCGAGCAGCGGCTTGCGGATGACAGTGCAGGGGGCAGGGTCGCGAGTTCGTGGGGTGCGTCTCTCCTCGTGTCGGTGGCGGCCGTTGTAGTGCCCCTCCTCGCGCTCCACTAGCACTGAGGCTGTAGTAAAAACAGATTGTACACCAGCGCTACTCCCGTCTAGGTGATCTCAGTGAGAACAGAATCGCAAGCATGAGCCACTGCGCGACACGAACATGATGGGGACCTTGCACAGCGCAGCATGCTTTCAGGCTGACCCCATGAGCAACCCCACAAACCAGGACACGACTTGCCAGCGAGAGTGGGCACACACCCAACCAAGCATATTCACGCATGCACACGCAAATAAATTTACACCCGCACCCGCACCCGCATACGCGCACATACACGCACAACATGCAGCACCTCGATGAGCTCCGTGTCGTCCTGATCGACATTCATGATGTCGATGTCGGAGTTCACCTCCTCGAGCTGTGCGAAGGCAATGTTGTGGCTGCTTCGAAGCGACCGCCACGAGCCAATCGAATTGGAGTAAAAGTCCTCCACCGTCATGCCCGCAGCCGACCAAGCCTTCTCTTGCTACGCGGCCTCACTGGACATGCGCACGCCCGCACGTCGCGGCGTGTGTGTCACAGTGTGCAGGCGCAGGGCAGCAGGCTTCACGCCCGAGACCGCTCGGTGCACCGAAGCAGCCGCAGGGGTGGCGTGCAATGGCATGCCATTCAAGGCCAGCGCAGCCTGTGGCACCAGTGTCGCCGCACCGAGGAGGCCCACCGCCGCGAGCCGCATTGAGACCATGCGAAAAAAAGGGGGGGGGTGGCTTGTTTAGAAATCGACAATTAGAGTGATTAACACAAGCCACCCCAGCACCCGGCGGCAGAAACAGCTACTAGACGGTTAAAAACAAGCTAGTAGACGGTTAAAAACATCGGCCCTCTTAGGGCCGGGCATTCTAGTATTCTCTCGCAAGTCATGTTGTGGCGCAGCCGCGAGAGAGAGAGAGAGAGAGAGAGAGAGAGAGAGAGAGAGAGAGAGAGAGAGAGAGGGAGAGGGAGAGGGAGAGAGAGATTTATTAGCCGCTAGGAGCTGTCTAGGACTGCTCACTTTCCCTCAAGGCACGCGATCGCGAACAGTCGGCATGTTCATGCGATGATCGATTGTGCAAGAGTACACTAAAACTCGACACGGTCAAGCGAGTATCGGGCGGCACTCACTCTCGGGGTGGTGTTACCCGACAGGGCGTTGTGCTTACCTACCTTCTGTCACTTGTTATAGGCAGTCAATAAAACGTCCTCCTCCTCCTCCTCGGGGTCCTCCGCGTTCACTGCGTCAGCTTTGAATAAACCTTCCTCCTCCTCCTCTTCCTCCTCCTATCTCCTCCTCGCGGTCGCGCTCGGAGTCCTCCTCGTTCACTGCGTCAGCCTTGAATAAAATCCTCCTCCTCCTCCTCCTCCTCCTCCTATGCCCTAAGTGCGTGGATACCGCATGTTGGACCAAGCTTGCAGTTCGGTTTCTC
>Ga0115006_10001847_pt1 | contig 13576 bp, 13 predicted proteins | sample ArcOceMetagenome_3_FD_88943 | JGI IMG/M metagenome (GOLD analysis project Ga0115006, IMG submission 88943) | Marine eukaryotic phytoplankton communities from Arctic Ocean - Arctic Ocean- Svalbard ARC20M Metagenome | ecosystem: Environmental > Aquatic > Marine > Oceanic | place: Arctic Ocean...
CATGTCATCGGGGTCCCCGGGCAGCTGCACTATCTTGAATCGAGGAAAGCGCGGTTGGTGGTGCTCGAGGCCTCCTTTTATCCTGCGGCAGTCCCCTGCCGCCACATGGCGCGATCAGGCCGTCATCAGCACCCGAGTATCCACATCCCACAGACACATTAAAGGGGGCAGCGCTGCGGCACGCGGGGCGTGGACGGACAGCATACTGTAGAGCAGGAGAGCGGGCACGGGGCACAGCACGCATTTCTAGATTGCGGGCAGACTGGCGATACTCACCCGCGCTGGCCGCGCGCCGTGCTGGCTTTCTGCCGTCTTGGGTCCACGGCGCGGGGACAGCGACTGCCTCCGCCAGGTAGGCCTCAACCTGACTTGCATACCGGTGCGCCATACCGCTGTGGGGCTCTAACGACTGGTCCGTGCGGGACCGTGCCAATGGACTCCGAGCCTGCTGAGCAAAACTTTTCCTTCGCTTAGTCCTTGCACGGGCAGTCGCCTGCCGGGCCCGGCCTAACGAGACAGGGGGGGAAGCGCACCCTCCAAAGACCAAAGACCAAAGAGTTTGGCAGAAAGCCAGCAGGACTCGGACTTAAGAGAACGCTCTTAAGTCCGAGTCCTGTCGGTCCTAATGAGCCTCGGAAAGGGAGGAAGAGAATACCCTCCAAAGACCAAAGTCCTAGGGTAACCTGTCACGGTAATCAAGACTCCCTTCGCTTAGTCCCTGCACGGGCAGTCGCCTGCCGGGCCTAACGAGACAGGGGGGAAAGCACACCCTCCAAAGGCCAAAGTCCTAAGCCGGGCCGCCCGGGCGCCGGCGGCTTTGATGCCAAACCATTGGAGCCTGACTGCCAGTGAGTCATTCACTTGACTCGGGGTCATTCACTTGACTCAGGGTCCCGGGACCCCCAATTGGGGTGACTCGTCTTGGTAGCTCGCATAGTCCCTGTCGATGCGGCACCTGGGCCTATCCTCCCTCTCTCCCCCTTCTTCCCCCTTCTCTTCTTCTCTCGCGCCCTGGACTCGGACGCCCCCGTCATGGATATTGTTTCCTAATAGCCGCGGCTCTCTCTCTCTCTCTCTCTCTCTCTCTCTCTCTCTCTCTTCGGGCGGCCCTGCGGAACACCGTGACCTCCCGGCCGCTTAGGACTTAAGAGTGGTTTCCACCCCCCGAGCGAGCGTGCAAGGTCCCACCCGGGAACTCTGCACAAAAGTGGCTAAGGCGCTTTGCATCTTTTATTTTTATTTTCAGCACAGCCGCACGCTGACTGGCTCCCACCTGATGCAGGCCCCCCATATGCATGTATGCCATTCACGGGCTCCCGGCGACACCTGCAACTTATTTGGCAGTTGGCGCCGCGGCGTGCATCCAAGGCCTACTGGCTCCACCATTTTTCTCCGCCTTCGAGTCCTCAAGCTCGCCGCCAATCATCTACAGTCGGGATCACCTACACCTTCTCCGGTGCGACCCCCCATACCGCCCCCACACACTGGAGGAACCCTTTGCAAGCCCCTCGTCTCTGAAGCTTTGGTGCTCTGCCCTTGCATGTAGAGCCCCGGGGTACCTGATACAGCCCGTCACAGTAGTCTAGACTCGGACCCGACTCACTCGGTTTCTACTGATGCTGTCGCGGCCTGCCGGACGGACTCGGACCCGGAGAGTATCGGGAAAGAGAGAGAGTATCGGGAGAGAGAGAGAGAGGGAGGGAGGGAGGGAGGGAGGGAGAGAAACCAGCAACATCAACTTGCAAATATACATATACATTTACACGCACGTATAAACATACACATATACATACATATACACATACACATACACACGTACACATGCACATGCCAGTGCACATACACAGACACATACACATACGTATACATATACGTATACATATGCACATGCACATGCACATACACGTGCACATACACCACATACACATACACACACACATACACACACACACACACACATACACACACATATGCACAAACATATACACATATACATGTACATGTACATGTACATGTACATGTACTATGTACATGTACATATACATACACATATACATAGTGATCACATACGCTTGCGGTAGGCCGTAGGGGCTTGCAGGAAGCTTTAGGCAAGGAAAAGAATTCACTTTCCGTCACACACCTCTTCAGGAGGAGCAGCGGCTCACGGCCGGCTTTGTGCATTTTCCGAAAGATGTGTTTATTGACACTTTCCCCCGGAAAACCGCACCTGGGATGTATCCACCCCCTCCCTCTCCCCCACCCCCTCTGACACTATTCGTGGTTTCCAGTATTTTTGAAGACTACAAGTCTTGATAGAGTAAAAGGACTTTAATAATGAGAGCCTCTTTCAGATCCAGAGTCGTTTCAGTGGGTGCGCGGAGCATTGTGCGGAGTGTGAAAGCGCGCATCTACCTGTTTGATGGCCTTGTCGACAAGCTCCAATCGCTGTTCAACTTTCAGGAGGCTCGTTTTCATGAGAACGTCAATCTCTTCGACCCTGGCGTGGATGATCTCCAGCTCTCGGTGATCTCCGTCCTCCATCGCCAACGTGAATGTTTGCTCTTTTGGCATCCACGACGTGCTTCGCTTTTTGTGCTTCTTGGGCCATATCATGTCGTAGACATAGCGCTGTTGTTCACTGAGGTTCAAATACGGGACTCGTCGAAGGTAAATGAGGTACGCGAGGTACCAGCGAGGATTGTGTTCAAGCCGGATATGCTTGTCAAATCCTATTCCGTACTGATCCACTTTGAAACGCCCGATGTTACAAATGTAGCACACTGTGTTGAGGTCATCCTCCATCATCTCCCTCTTTTCTTTGAGCGCGCCGAACGCATCGATGACGATACCAGTAATGATTGCCACCAGAATGTAGGAGAAGAAAATCTGGAATGACACATCCCAGAAGAAGCGTATTGCGAAAACCCCTTGGTCGCGCGTCTGTCCACCTGCCCCCAAAGCATCCCAGAGGTTGTGAGGATACTTCAAATCGCCCCCGTCCCCTTGATTCACCTTAGCAACCAAAGGGTTAACACCAGTGTCGCGAATGCAGACGTCAACATATGACGTGAAGCATTGAAAGAGATTCGCACACGTGTCCTCTTTCTGGGCGTCCTTGAGTATCATTATGCCAAAGACCATCCAGGCGTAGATCATCAACAGGCCTAGAACAATGGCCTGCGCCATTTTGCCAATGTTGAGAAAAATCGCATCGAGGATTGTGCGAGAGCCCTCCCACGTGCAAATTTCGAACAGCGACCAGAGACTCAAAAGAGGCTCATCGGTTGCCACCGCGAGAACTGGGAAAATGACGAACCCAAATTCGTACCAGAAGACGCCACTTTGTAAGGCAGCCCGCGCTCTGCGCCTTGCAAGATCGCGCCAATCCTCGTTTCCTTTGTCATCTTCTTCTAGCGATTTGGGGTCGACCGGTGGTGTAGATTTATACTCTTCGACCCACACTACCTCTTCCTTTGCCATTTGGACCACCTTCGGGGCGTGTTCGACAATCTCCACAAGTGGAACGTCCTTGACCGACGCCAGGTTCTCCTTGCTCAGCGCGAGATTGATTATAATGGGAAGGTCAGCCCACAGGAAGGCAAAGAAGCGCACTCCGCACGTAATTAAATTGATCTGTGACATCACTCGACAGATCACCACGATCCACGGTTGAACCGTTTCGTAAAAATACACGTCGGACTTGGTTAAGAACTGCCAGTCCTCGTAGGTTCCATCGTCGCTGTTTTCCCCATCTTGTCGCAGACCAACGAACCCGGCACTCGACGGCGAGGCAGAGAGACTTGGCAGACCATGCCGTCGGTCAAACACACCCTGGGCCTGCAACATTGCAAAGCACCAAAATCAGTTGAATAATATTCCGTCGAACACAGAAATTGTTCCGATGCACCAAGCAACACGCCTGCACGAGGACAAGAACACAGAGAGGATGCTGTTGCGCTCAAAACCCTCACCTTTTGATCCTGAATAGTTGATTCATAATCTTCCTTGAAGGACGAAGTCCAATAGCCGATTGAAGGCATGTAGCCGCCGAGGACCATCACCGTATGCAACCCAAGCGTCCAGAAAAAATTGACCTTAAGAAAAACAAGTTTGAAGGCGGGCGAGGAGGGCAGGAGAAGTGCAAGAGAGTGAGCGAGAGAGCGACAGAGATTGAGGGTAGCAAGAGAAGAGTGCGTGTACGTGCATTCGTGTGCGTTTGTGCATGCACATTGCGTGTATTCGTGTGCGTTCGTGCGCGTACAGATATACTCGTAGGTGTCCTCTGTGAAATCTCAGTGAGGAGCATCCACAGCAACTTCGCAGATCATCTGGCTTACATACCTTGCGTATCGTGTCGAGCTTTGTCACAGTAAAGGCATACTCCGTCTTACGGACTTCGCTGTGAAACTCGTCCTTCTCAACCAATTCACACATTCTCTCCAAGAAATCTTTGTTCTTTCTGTCGGCATCGATGCGGTCCGTATTATAGTAGTATCTTTCGACTGTTTGTACCAATGCGCAAGTCAGCGCTCACGAGTTTTGTTACTTCTTCCAACAAATCATTCAGTGTGAAAGACGTCTGTGCGTTCACGTTGCAATGTGACGCTCGCGGGTGACTCTTTGCTTGCGCATGCACGCACATCGAATCGCAAATAATGAGACCTGCAGGGCGATCGAGCAGACCCCCCTCACGGCACACATCAGGTATCGGAAAGTAGACGCGCTCTAGTAAGTTATGCCGGACGATTTCTATGTACCCGGCCCTGGACGCGTAGAACTGATGGATACAACAAGCGGCACACGCGCACGCCAAGAAAATACGATTTAGTATCGAAACGGAGTTATCTGCACGCGCACGCGCGTGATTTTTCTACTTTTGAATCCCGGAACGAGGGTGCAAGGATCAAGACCCGAAAACTATACACATGACCAGAATAAGGGTCAACTTGTGGGCCAATTGGCAAATTATACACATTGTACCTCATAGACTTCAGCATCTAGATACTCAAAGGCGGGCGCAATGAATTCGTTGTCGGCATCGTAATGTTTTGCATGCGTCATGAGGAAGAAGTACTGCAGGGCCTCCTCGACACAAACTTCGTTGTTGGGCAAGTCCGAGCCTCGGTCGTAGGCTTGATGGCACTCGTGCATCTGCAATAATAATTTTGCAGTATACGTGTACGTTAGATATACTTTATCAGCATCCAGGGACATGTCTGCATAATTTTGACGCATGCGACGAGAAACACGAAGGAAGAGACCTGATCGACCACGCCTGGCCAATTGAGCAAAGATAGCATCTGAGCAGGCAGCTCCTCGTCCGCAACGCCATCGAGAAACATTAAGAGGAACCGCCCAATAGCCTGCGCAAAAATTAACGATCCTTATCACGCAGACATGGTGTCGCCTTCTCTCATCAAGCAAAAATGCCCCACATCAAGCGCACATGCGGTTATATATGTATATGTGAATACATATACATCGAAGACTCGAACACTTATACTATCTTTTTACCAATTTGAGCTTGCTACGGAAATCATTTTGTTCCAAAACTTCCTGTGGCTTCCCGGGTGGAAGTTTTCCACCAGGCATCCTCGCGCTGGCCGCCTCCAGGGCGGTGGCCATTTCCTCAAATCGGACTCTGGCCAAAATTCGGTCACACAAATCGAAACAGCCAGAGTCTGCAATCGACTGTTGGTTTTGCCTATTCGGTCCTGCGCAGACACGACTCCATCTGCGTTAGTATGCAGCAAGGAACCGCGTAAGCAATTTATGTACGCTCAGGCGCGCACGCTTTAGTTCACGCTCACCGCTCATCGCGTCTGCAAGCATTAGAAAGCCCCGGATCACCACATCAACGAATTCAAAATCCTTGTTCTGAACAGCGTCAGGGATGTCCGGCTCTAGAGTTTCGATGTAGTGAATGGCCTCAATGAAGAAGTCGGAGGTCTCGAAGTTCAGTTTTTGGTACCGCAGCACGTCTTGCAGCACCTTGTTGCTGCCAACTGCCGTGTGGTCGCCCGTGCCCGCGGCCGCCGCCATGCACATCCGCCGCATGGCCTTCATAACCTCTGCCATGTGCTTCTGGCCACTTGCCAGTGATTGAGGTTGGGTTACTTTCCTGTCGACAATGCCAGCACGCATCATAGCAGCCTTTTCTGCAGCAGCCTGCTTAATCTTTCGCTTGGCATCCTTCATGGCTTGTTTCGATTCGATGAAGAGTGCCTTCAATCTGGCAAAAAAGGGCATGCTAGAAGCCGGAGTCAACAAGATTCCCAACATTCTTTGTACAACGGGATTTCCGCCATCGAGTATGGTCACAGCCAGCTGCAGAGTGGCATATATAACGTCTGGTTCCTCGGATTCTATACACCTCAGAATCACATCAAGGCAGCCCAATTTGGCCACCCGAGTCTGAAAATCGTGGAACTGCTTATTCCCCAAGCCAGAGGGAGGAAGATTTAGTAGATGACGATCGTACTCAGCGTTCCTATATTCAGTGGTGCTAACATCCGAGTTGGGCATCATGTACATCATAGCTCTCAGCATCTTCAGGCCTGTAAGCTTTAGGACATCATCACAATCTTCTTGGCATAGGAGCATCATAACTTGCTGCAACGACTGCAAATCATTGTTTCTGTGCGATTGTGTGCTACCAAACAAAATTGCCATGTCCTTGATTGCCAGGTTCAGTCCCTGCCCTTGTGCTCCGTCAATACCAAAAACAGGGGGCAAGTATTGACGAAACTTTAGCCAGCCCTCCTGGAAACAACGCTCACGCGGAGGAAGTGCTGGCTTCTCGACGACTGCGCTCGGTTTCACCTGTAATCGGACACCATCGATTCCCAAGAGAGACATGTTTGTGATGAGCTCAATCAGTTGCTGGCTCACGGATTCGAATCGGAAAGGGTCCAGAGCAGTATAAAGATGCACGGCACTGTCACGCAAAGCCTGCGACTGCAGCTTAAATAGCGCCTCCTTTCCCGGAACCGTTGTTTGCACAAATACGTCCCAGCGGGAAAAGAATGCTTTACTGCCGCGCAGGATTTCCGTCACTTCTCTGTAGTGCATGCCGAGGTCATTACCGAACTCGTCCTCAACACCGTCAAGCAAGTTCGGTCTTTCCACATAATCCTTCGGGTTCAACTTTGATAGGCGCTCTTCCAACGTTGAAAGGCTCGACGTGAAGTAATCCATTAGACTTTGTCTATTGTCCCTAGTGGCTCTTGGAGGGTTAAAAATTCTTTTGGAAGCTGCAACCTGCTGGATCGTATGAGAATCGCTCGCCTGGCACTGAAATATTATATCAGTAAGCAGCGTTATCCAGGCCTCCCGAACAAATCTGAGAGCATCGGCATTGATCCGAGTCTCACGCGTGCCATCTGGTAGCTTATCCACGTCGAGAATGTTTTTCAAGATGTCCTCAAGCTGCACTAGAGTCCCAATCTTGACCTGATTTTCGGCGTTTTTGCCGTTTGCACACCCGGCAAGTAATTTCTGGGTCATTGTGTGATATTTTAGCAGGCTAAACACGGGCCGCCGGTGCTCATTTTCAAGGAGCAGTTGAATGCGTGTCTTGCCAAATCGCTCATCATTCGCCGACAGGTACTTGGCGCCGCTACCGTTTCGAGAGTAATCACAATCGAAGTCGAGAACAGCCTCTTTTTCGTCCATCAGCAATCGCAAAATCAGGTCCTGATTACGTTTGACTGGCCGGTCCTTGATGAATATGAAAACTTGGAAAAATGATAGCCACCTCGCCCGCCTGCCCCATTTAGTGATTGCAACGATGAAATTACGAAAGAGACTCTCCTCCACCCGTGAAGCCAGCTTGACATTGTCTCGCACAACCTCTGCGATCGTGTCAGATACATTCAACTTTTCGATTCCCATGTGAGCAACGAAGGTTTTCAGATGCGGAAAGAGAGCCGCTTGAGCACGTAAGTTCTTTCGTGCCAGCATCTTCAGAAATGTGTAGCAATCCTGAAATAGATCACGACGAGTTGTGCTTGAGGGTATATCTGCCTCAAGCAAGCCTTGGTCACATCGCGACGAGTCGCGGCCAAGGTAAAGTCCTAGCATGTTGCGGACTGTCCTGTCAACCCCCACATTCAGCAAGATGGATTGATTTTTGGCCACAATTTCCTGTTTGTTATCGACACGCTCTGTGAGGTAGCCAGTCAGACGCGTGAGGAGCATGGACACTTCCTCATATGCCTCCTGCTTCTCAGCTGCTATCAGCTTCTGCAGTGCGCTAAATCGTTGGATTACAAAATTAGCTTCTGCAAACACCTTGGCCGCAACTGGGAACACCAGCAGCTGCACATCCTTGAGATTTACCACCGTAGTATTGCGCTGCGACATATTCTGAAGGAGTAGAGACAATGCCGTGCTTGTCAATGCGTTGTTGCCATAACCGCTGAGGTCTAGCATGATCTGCACAGTAGCATCATCATGGTCGCCTCGGTTATAAACGTCGCAACCGATTTCATCCGGACTGACAATGTTGGCATTGAAACAATCGCGAGCCAGAGTCTTGAAGTCCTGGGCAAATTCTCCAAAGAGTGCCTTGAGACGCTCGTGGTCATAAGTCAATTCTGGCAGAGATCCAGCGGATGTTACGGACATTACAGACATGAGATTTTCTGGATCACATAGGCTGTGGGTCATGTTTTTGTCTTCAAAGGACTGGAAGATGCGCTCCCACAACTGCACACAAAAGGTTATTCTTGCATTGAGACGAGCGTCGAAAATCCGCATCACCAGCTTGAGAGCGTCCTGACGTACATCGTTGCGCATCCGAGCCTCTATGCTCTGGTCCTCTCGCGCCTTCTGCATGCGTGCTGCGATTCTCCGTATCGCCGCTGTTGGGTCAAAGGTATGTTGTTGCAACATCAGTGGCAATCTAAATTTCAATTATTTCTCATGAAGAGCCTTTTCGGCCCGGGAGCATTCTTCCCAGCACACATACACAATGTTTACACACTTCTGCACATGCATCCAGGCAGGCCAGCAGGCAGGCACACACGTTTACATGTAGATAGACGCACCAGCATCGCCATGATCAGCAGGCTTTTCGCGAGTCTCCAGGATGCTGAAGAGAGCTTTTAAAATCGATGTCAGGTTCTGATAGTTTGGAGCTTGCGGAGCAGACGCCGCGCCCGCAGTGCTCTTTTGCTTGTCTTGCCAGAAGCCGAAATCGATCAGAGTGCTGCAGATGGAAATCATGGCCTTTATCATTTCAAGCTGCCCGAAGCGTGGTTCACCGTTCAGCGACGGTTTACCCTCCTCATTCTTGCAATCGGCCATTTCAGGCAAAGCCTTTAACAGAAAGGCGAGTAAATCTCGGAACCCATTGGTGCACACCGGGATCGTGGCTGCTGCTGCTTGAACTGACATGTCTAAGTCGCTCTCTTCTGCGACGCACTTGCTCCACACACGAGTGCGAGCGACCGAAGGTGAAGTGATTTGTGGATCACGATCGACATACAGTCGCTCAATCAGCGTGAAAAATCGCGCCCGAACCAGATACGGCAAAGAGCTCTCTTGCACAATTTTCAAGAGACTATCATAGTCGAGGCACAACTCCTTGTTGAAAAGCAACAGGCGCAAGGTGTGTTGATTTCGACCAAGTGCTAGCCGCCCGTACATATTGGAACAACGGATGAAGTATCGCAAGACCTTTTGCTCTGGATTCAGCTCATTCAGCGGAGCATTCAACACCCATCCAGCATAGTCTTGGGTGCGACCACGAACTTCGACGGTTTTCTTGTAATCCTTCAGGTCGAGGGCGCTTAGGTTGCTGCCGGGAATATCGACAAGCAGACGAATACGGTTACCGGCAGGCTCCAACTTGCACCTTGGGAGCAAGTGCGAATTCTTTTCCAGCAGCTCAGTGCCCACCATATTCTGCACTTTCGCCAGCGGTTCTGGAGATACGCAAACAGACATGAGAAAGTCGATGTATTGTGGTGCTTTGTCTCTTTGCAGCAGATCGACAAAGTGTTGAATTACTTCCACGTTCATGTTATTGAGCAGCTCGAATTTGCCGTCGAAAATTTCCTTGATTGTAGGCGTGACCAAGATGCCCTTGCCCAGTTGTGCACGCCAGACATCGAGATAATTCAAGACCACCTTAGCATTGGCAAGATTCTGTTTTGCCATCTGCTTCAAGAGTCTGTATGACAGATTGATGATGGTGACCATCTGTTTGAATTCGTCATTGCCTGCCACCATGTCTATAGACACGCCCTTCTTGAAGGGCAACTGGACAATGTCGACGACGAGTTGCACGACCTTCAGTTCTCGCAAGATCTTCTGGAGCAGCCTGTTAGGAATGCCGTCGCGCGCCATAGGGTCGGGATTTTCGCCCCAGCTCAAGTTGACAACTAGCTTACTCAGGCTCTTATGTAGCAGGTTGTAAGTGCTGCGAACCACTTCCAGGACGCCGTCTTCGGGGCGAATGCTGCTTTTATTCAGTGAGCTCTGGCTGAGCTTGTTCTGACTTTGCCGGATGTCTGCATCTGGCAGCAGTTCTAACTGCTCCTTGAAGTCGAGCATCACCAACACCATCCTCCTTACTTGCACGATTCCCTTGAGTGCAGTTTGCCGTAGTGGCATCATCATCAGCGCATCCGAGTCAGGCAACAGCTCCTGCTTTCGCATTTTGATTTTGAAGATACGAGACCTGTCTGACAATTGAGAAGCTTGAACATCGTTTTTGTCGGCTTCCAAATCGACTGTGACGTATTCACCGGTGTCAGCCCTCAAAAAGCTCATGTCTCCCGTCCCGACAAGATTCACATCCGCATTCTTCACAAAGTGCTTGAAGCAAAAGCGGGTGCGAGGATCATCATACAATTTCGTCGCTCCCAGCCCTCCATCCTCCTTGCGAATCAGGTACATGTTGGTCACCAAATGCTTGATGCGGTATATCTTTTTGAAGTCCTGATGCTCATTTGCGCACACATTTTCGCCAGCGTTCAAAACCGTGCTGTTCTCCACCTTCCAAAGCCAAAAGCATTTCTTCCGGGACTTGCTCGCTACTCGCGCGCTTTGGTAGAAGTAGGGATCTGGACTGCTGTCCGGGTCGTAGTGCAGATATGCGCCCTGCTGCTTGTGGTAAAAGCTCACAATATCTTCAGCCTTCAACACATTTTCTTTATCCTTGACGTTTTCCAGAGGGGTGAACAGAAGTGCGCGAAACATTGTAGGACGATGATCGGCGGACGCCGCGTTCAGCTCCTGACCGCTTTCGATGTACGGGTGGTTAATCATGAGGTTCCTCCGCATAACAGAGGGATTGTCTCGTAACTCCTGCAGATTGCTCATGTGCAAGAAGTACTGGGATCCAGAAATTGTCTTGTTCGTCATAAAGGTGACAAGATCTCCAGAGGATATCGATGAACCTGCAATCACAATATATCGCAGACGTCGTTGTCGCATTTGTCGAAGCAGCGGAAAACGGCGTCAGTCGAAGTGGATACTTTTGACCGAATGAGTGCAGGTGCAGCAGAAAAAAAGACTCGCACGGCAGGAAACACAGACGGGCGCAGGCGGTATCGCATCTGGCACTCGCTCTCATCTATCGGTGGGTTACTACTGCCATCAAATATTGTCACAAAACGTGGTGATTGCTGCAATTTATATTGGGGGTGCCGCCAACGTCTGTCTAGATTTTTGGGCACAGAAAATTTGCGGGCGCGAAATCCGCAACCCGCCTACATGCAATTTTTCAGAGATTCAACAAGGCACAAGCAAACATGTCATACCGTCGCTGTACGTTTTGAAAGCGGGCTTGATGATGAAGATAGAGTTGTTGCTGCCGGCTGGGTCGCAGATGACTCGCTTTGAAGAACCTTCAAGAGCGCGATTCTTCGTGACAGTGAGGAACTTTTCGCTTGTAACATGCATGAGAGAGACCGTGTTGCCGTATTTGACTTCACGCCCCTTGACGCGCATATCCTCCGCGAGATTGCCCTCAATTTCATCTTCTTTGGCACGCAGCATCAACATCAACTCGTATACTTGATGTGCTTTCTCGGCCGGCAGCTTGTGCTGCGCTACGAAGTCTTGAGCCAGCATGTGCATGTCTACTCCGCTGTCCGGAATATCTGGCAACGCCAGACCCTTGCCACCATCCCAGTTGCTATTCTTCAAAAACTTATGCAGTTTCTTGGCCTCGACAAAACTTCGTGAAGGCAGAAGCCGAAACTGACAATCCCTGAGGTTGGGCGGTATGCTGACTTGTTTCTGCAATGTTTCTATCCATGGCTGGCCATCTTCACTACCGGCATAGACGACAAGCCCGTTGACACCCTCGGGAACGAGGGAGATCGAGTCACCATATCTCAGCGGGGCATACAGTTTGTCTGCATTTTCAAAAGTCAGTGGAAACAGATAGGCAAACAACGAGATTGTAGACGACTCGGGCACAGCGCACGGCGTCAGCAACATCACGTGCGCACACACACTAGCATTTCACAACCCTGCGCATCGACATTCTCGCAAATATCGGGCAGGATGGTGAACGCACGTATGATTTTACGCATCGTATCAGACCTGGATTGAAGCCTTGCAAGCAAGCCGTCTGTTCAGCTTGGACACGCTCGCCTTCCCAATCGCCTGATGATCTGGAGGATTTTGAACTCTGACTTACACTGAGATTGTAACGTCCTTTGGACTTTGTCTGAATCGCCCCTTGCATGCCCTTCCCGTGTTTCTGCCTCGCCCTGCCCTCATTTTCCGAAGCAGGGGTGGAACACCCGTTGGAAGAATTACCGTTCGGCCCAGACGGCGCGTCAATGTCCCAGTCGCCAATTGCACGTGACATTTGGCCGATTCTGCTGCGCAGGCTGCCGTCTGCTGCTTCGCCGTCTGCATTAAGAGCTGGTACTTTGCTCAGACGAGGCGGAACGTGCTTTTCGGTGAAATTTATCGATGAATCATTCATCGATAAATTTGCAGGCCCCGCTCGCGCTTCCCAGGCAGCGGAGGGATTTTCGCGGTCCTGCGACAAGTCGGCAGCGCTTCGGGGGCTTTTGAACACAGACAAATCCTGTTGAAGAAAAAGATGTTGTTGCAGGTCAAGCGGCGTGAGATTGCAAGCGTGCGCTTGGCAGCCAGGGGCAATGCTTGCGACTTCGATCGACACCTGAAAAAACGGGCTCGTCAATCCGAGCGGTTGAGGGCCTGAAAAGAGCAACGGGGCATCGGTCGGCATCTGCCAGCAGGCGCAGAGGACGTCAATCGACACTGCTGCTCCGGTCACAGGGGTTGCAGGTTGCTTCCACTTACCTCTGATTCGTCCGAAATTGGCGGCGAAAGCACGGTTCGATTCCCACCAAGACTGGCCAGACGAAGAAGCATGTCAGAATCGAGCAAGCGCAGGCTGTTAGTCAGAATGCCTCCGGAAGCGGAGACGCCTCTGTACCTTGCATACACGAGGGCATCATGGGGCGAGATGGACATTTCGTGGTTGTTTTCTCGGCGTTCGAGCTGCATGCAGCACCGTCATCACGTTACTACCCGCACGCCCGCCCGCCCGCCCGCCCGCACGCACGCACGCACGCACGCA
>Ga0115006_10001848_pt1 | contig 13571 bp, 15 predicted proteins | sample ArcOceMetagenome_3_FD_88943 | JGI IMG/M metagenome (GOLD analysis project Ga0115006, IMG submission 88943) | Marine eukaryotic phytoplankton communities from Arctic Ocean - Arctic Ocean- Svalbard ARC20M Metagenome | ecosystem: Environmental > Aquatic > Marine > Oceanic | place: Arctic Ocean...
ACAAAAAGTGAAAATAGTTGTATTTTTTTTATCGTTTGAGTAAATACATATATATCTATATACACTACCACATAAAAAACTCTAAGGTGAAGCTATGAGTATAAACGCTTCTACACTTCAATAGTAAACGATTGTTGGTTCAGGTCAATTTTTTATTTTGTTTTCAGACACAGTGACACGGTGCAAGACAAGACAATTAAAAAGTATAAATAAAAAAATTATAATTAAAATTTAAACATGACAACTAAAGCACTTCATAGGTGAATTGGTCTATTCTCCTTACTACTCTATATGTTCTACTTGTAGGGTCGTTGGAATCAAGTTCTTCCGTTTTGCTTTCTGCCTCTGATTGAGAATCAAATTCATCAAAGGAATCTTCGGAATTTAGTTTATAAACCCAAATTTGTCTTTTTGCCCAATTAGGGTCAGTTCCATTATCAACAGGAACTAATTGTTTTTGTACAGCGTATTCTTTCATAATTTAACTCCTCTTTTTTCAAGTTCAGTTCTGATTAAATTCTTTTTCCTTTTATAAGATGGGGATTTATATAACTTTTCCAACTCCTCAGTAGTAGCTCCGCTAACAGTATAATGTTTCATAAACCATTTATTGGTCATCTTTCCATTTTTATCTTTAACGTATTGTTTACTACTTTGTTTTAATTTCGCAGGCATTGTTATATGAGTTGTTTCTTATTTAAATATATGAATATATCATTTCCGATAATTTCACCAAATCTAACATCGGATGGATAATGTACTTTTGCTACTATCCTACTCTTTCCTATATCTCTACCTAATTTTAAAAACTCCATCTTATGAGAAGGATTTATTTCAGCTAAGTAATTTGCTACTAACATACCTTGAGCAGCATGACCAGATGGATATGATGGAGAATCTTTTGTTGTATTTTTAATTTCATTTGTATCTAAAGGAATTTCAAACTCGTTTGCCAACATATATGGTCGTGGTCTATTATAGTGATATTTTAAATCTAATATAATTGAACCAGCTGCATTACTAAGTTCCGTTACTTTATCTTTTGGGAAATCAACATCTAACTCTTTACATAAATCTTTGAATGATTTACTAAGATTATCCATTTTTACAGTAAACTCATCATTGGATTCAATTTGAGAAATATTAATTAGCTCATATATAGTTCTTACCGATTCGTTTTTATGTGGAGGATTTGATTTGTATTTTTCGTAATCAAAATCTTTAACAATAGAAGTAGGAATCTCAGCAATACGTTCAGCATGTATTGGTTTAACAGATTGACTGTTTTTAAGATTCTTAATCTTAGCTACGTTTTTGAAATCATATACTAACATATCTATAAATATGTTATTCTATAATAATAGTTGTTTTTTCTAACTCAACACCACCACTATTAAGAGTAAAGTATAATTCTTCGTTAGGTAATGATTTAGTGTAAATGATTTTCGTATTTATACCAATTGTAGGAATTATAGATTCTTTACTAATCACAGAACCATTTAGTTCAGTTATTACCAATATATGTTCTTCAGTTGTTAGTACCTCAAATGAATACTCTTGTCCATTTATAACTTGAGATATAGTTTCCTCAAATATCATTTCATATTGTGGTAGGGGTTGGCCTTCTATGAACTCTTCTGGTTGACATGCTATTAATATTAAGAATATGATTATATACTTTCTCATTTTATTATAAGATTTATTTTATTACCATCAGTATTAACTAATTCAAAAAACTTTAATCCTAACAATCCTAATGTAGAACCAGTATCTGAGCTCATATTAAAATTAAGTGTGTATGTTATTCCACCATTTAATGTATGAGAACCATCAGAACTAAACGAACCAATTGTTATATATCTACTTCTACTCGTTGTAAAACTATCGATTGATGAATCAGATACTTCTGAATCTAAGTAAACTAATTTTTCATTATCGAAGTAAACCTTAAACTGAGAGCCTGTTATATTGTAGGTATTAGTTGGTATGTCTATTGTTAACTTTAATTCATCACCCTCTTTAACAATATTCAAAACAACACTCTGTTCAGTTGAACTATTTTTAGTAGATGAAATCTTACTACTCATTGAATTTGTAGCTGTTGTTAAGTTTGTTGGTTCTTCTGAATGTGAAAAGTTTACATCACCTAAGAAAGCAACATTATAAGTTTTAGTTTGGGCTCTTGTTGTAGTATTCGGTGTATAAGAATCTGAAGTAGTATTTGGTATTCCACTACTCCAATTTGATGTACTCCAACTATCGTATTCACTACCAAATATCTTAACTACATCAACAAATGTTAAATCTGCAAATGGGTCTGTTTCACCATAGATGTGTTGTAACATTAATTGAGTATCTACGAAATTAAAAGAACCATCTTCATTAACATCACCAAGTACATATTCAATACCGGTTGTAAACACACCACCACCACTATTACCAGGTCCACTTCCACCAGATGTAAGTTGATTAAACGCTATAACTAAGTCTTGAATAGTAACTGCATTATCATATTGGTCATCATAGTAATTCCCATCTACTGATAAATTTAAAGTATGTTGAGCAAATGAAGTGTTTTCCCCAAATGTAAATTCTGCTCTAATACCAAAATAACTACCAGCATTTCTAATCACACCACTACCATAAGAACTATTAGAAATAGCAGTTGTTAGATTACCTGGTATATAGTATTGTTGCCAACCCCCACTTCCAAAACTTACATTATAAATAGAAATAGGTCCATCATATAAATCAAGTAATTGTAATGAAGTTAAATTGTTTGGGTCTGTATCAGGATTAGTAGCAGTAAATTCCCTTCCATCAATTAATATCCTATGTCTATCATTTGTAGAATCGTATGGATATAAAACCACCCACTCTACATTTCCATTTGTTGTGGTTGCTTTTAATGTACCATCACTCACTTGGTCTGTACTTATAGCAGTTTCATCAAAGGATGTAGTACCATCACTACCTAATGTATTTACAGTTGCACAAATCCCACCAGCATTATCAGTACACTCATAATAAATCGTAGTACTAAATTTAGTTGCATCTAAATTATCACTAACTTCATAAGTTATATCTAAACTATGAGGAGCATCATCAGGATGGTAAGAATATATTTCATCTGAATGGAAAGTTAGTGCACTATCTGAAGGTCTCTTCCATTTAAGGTATAAATTAGCTCCACCTGCACCTTGTTCGTATCTTACTCTAAAAGGATATACTTGTCCAGCAGTTAAGTTAAATGAACGAGAGCGTGAACCATTACCAAATCCTGCATATGTATTATCCATATCACCATCGCCATCCGTATCAAACCAAAAATCACTTCTATCATCTGATGTTATTTGGAAAATATAAGCCCCACTTTCTTCGGCAACAAAATATCCATCTATATCCCATCCATACCATGAATTTGCATGACGAGGTAACATAGTTGACCAAGTCCATGTAAGTCCATTTAATGCAGTATCTATTCCTTCATGAGTTAGTTCTGTACAATTATTGTTTGTATAGTCAAACATTGTATCAAATGCAGCCGTTGTAGATGGGTGTTGAGGACCACACGAACCATTACCACCATTAATCTTATACGATTTATAGTTGATATATCCTTGTCCAGTTTGAGAATATCCCAAAGAACAAACTAATAGTGTGTAAACAACGGTTAATATAAACTTCTTCATAATCTTTATTTTTTATTATCTAATCTAAAATATATAGTACCACCAATATACGGTCTTAATTTACTTACACCAGTTATTTCATCCAATCTATCGTTTCTAAATCCTACATCTAAACTAAACATCTTATCGTTTTTGAATTTACGAACTAATTGTACATTAGCTCCACTAAAATAATTTTCTATATCATATTGATAACCGAATCCTGCATACCATTTTCCTACTTCTGGTCTTGGGACATCTACATATTCAACAACTTTCTTATCTTTATATATAGTTTTTGTTTTTACAATTGTTTTTTCTACAATTACTTCTTTAACCACAGTATCGATTTGTATCTCAGTTTTAGTTTTGTAAATATACTTTGGTACAAATACTTTTTTCTCTACTAATTTTTCTATATAGATACTATCAATCATCGTCTGAAGTACTTCAATTTCTTTAATGGTTTCTACTTCTTTAATTGTAGGATTTAAAGACATCCATATTGTTAATCCAAATAACAATCCTATTGTTATTAATTTCCAATCTATTTTTTTCATATTATATTATTTTTAAAAAGGTAATTTAGCACCTATCATAAACGAATTCATTATTGGTACAAACTCATTACTACTATAAATTATAGTCCACCCAGCATTAAATGAAAACTTACTTGTTAATTGTATTGTAAATGAATTTGCAAGAATACCTATAAAATCACTACTCACTGTACCAAACTCATTAAACTTATCTGTTTTTTCTGTATAGGAATATGGATTTTGAGCACCTATTAATGCGGGTGTGTACGTTATTTTTTTATTTATTTTTACCATATTGGTATATAATACATTATATCCTAATGAAGCCATATTTGGCATTGTTTCACCAAGAGCATCTTTACCAAACATATATGAGTAATTTACACCCACACCAACTGTTCCCCACTTTCCCATAGGTTTCATTCTACTAAGAGATACAGATGTTGAGTTCATTTGATAGTTTCTCATATAAGATACATTTACACCATCTACCCAAGATACTTGGTAGTTCTTATCTAAACTTACTTTAGTTCTCCCTAATGATAATCCTGCTTGTTTTAAGTTATCGTATATCATTAAATTAGCAGTATTTGTAACATCACCATATATCGAAGATTGGGATGCACCAATAGCTACAACTTGATTAAAGTCTAATGTTAATGCTTGCATAGACATTATATCAGCCTTTAACTGAATTGGTAGGAACTTCTTTTCTTTTTTCTTTTTTTCATCTTCCTCTTCTTCATCCTTATCCGATTCCTCATCATCTTCGGATTCTTCTTCCTCATCCTCTGATTCCTCTTCCTCATCTTCGGATTCTTCTTCTTCGGATTCTTCTTCCTTTTCTTCTTCCTTTTCTTCTTCCGTTGTTTCCTCCTCTGTTTCTTCTTCACCCTCGGCTTCACCCTCACCCTCACTTTCTGTTTCGGTTTCGGTTTCTGTTTCTGTTTCGGTCTCGGTTTCTGTTTCTGTTTCGGTTTCGTTGGTGTCAGAACTACCACTATCATCAGTACCACTACCAGAATCACCAGAGGTATCACTAGAGGTATCACTTGAGTTATTGGTATCATTAGTATTGTTAGTACTATTGGTTGCGTTATTCGCTGTATTTTGGTTTTGTTGATTTTGGTTACTTGCTTGAGAACAAGGGGAAAGTGCAGCCCACCAAGCATATTTAGCTACTAACCAAGATTGGAGTTCTCCATTAGTATATTGTGTGTATGTGAATAATTTAGCTTCGTTATAGAAAGCAACGATAGCAGAGCCAGATGTAAAATCGGCAGTTACAATTTGAACCTCACCAGTACATCTATCTACAAATGTTTGGGTAAAGGTTTGTCCGTAACTAATATTCGTTATGAATATAAAAGTAAGTATCGATAGTAGTTTTCTCATTCATTAGTTTTCGAATATTCCTTTTCTTATCATTCTAGATACAATCCTAGCGGATGCAGTTTCTAATGCTTTACGAGTAGTAACACCAATAGCTGATTGTCTAAAGTTTACTTCATCTACACTTAGCCCTAATAAACCTTCTTGCTTTTTTATGGTTGTAGCTTCACCTAAACCAGAACCAACAAAGTATCTACCAGTTTCAGCATCAGTAAATCTAACTTGTAATCCTAAACGAGTTATTTGTTTTTGAGTAACACCATCCTTTAGAGCAACCACCTCATCTTCGGATACTGAGAAATCATAAATCTCAATAGTAACAAAGTATTCAGCAAGAGTAATCTTACCCATACCATATACTTTATTTTCGGATACACCTTTACGAGATGCAACCCATTGTGATTTCATTCTATTCTTTATCTCAGACTTCTCTTCTACGAACTCAAAACGATTAGTCCAATCTAAGTATTCAATTACCATATTGGTTACACCTAATCCAATCCTAGCATCCTTTAGCTCCGGCCACATCTCATATACCATATCAGATGCTGAGATGTTAATTAGTGCAATTGGAATATATTCCCCATCGTAATCAGATACATCATCAATTGATTTTCTTTTTTCAAAATCTGCTTGATACGTTTCTGCTTTTACTGAACCTACTTGTCCGATAGCATTATGTGTAAACAATACACATACTAATAAAAAAAGTAATTTTTTCATATTCTTATTTCTTATTCTTTGTTTGGTGTTTAGTTAATTGAGGATACATTTCATATCCGGCAGACATTAACCAATCATCAACCTTTATTAGTATTTCTATAATTTTTTTCATACTAAATGTAATCGAAAATACCAAATTGGGCATTATCAAACTGAGATGGATTTGTAACTAGTTCAAATATCATTTTACCAATACCTGTAAATGCTAATGTCATCAAAAAATATATCCATACTGCAATGAAATACTCAAATGGTGTTTCACAATCAGTCCAAATTGTTTTTAGGACATATCCCATATTTTTTAAAAAATCTATCATAATCTTATTTTAATTTTTATCGCTGGTAACCTTTTACCAATCTACTTCTTCTTCTTTTTCTTTCTTCTTCTTAACAGGAATCTTCACCTCTTTGATTATCACCCTTTCTTTAACAGGCTGTTGTTCTGGTATGTTAATTACAATATTAGGCCCTTGGACATTTACCGATTGATTGTTTTCGTGAACAACTTCAGTTTGTGGTTCTACCTCATCACCTAATCCTGCAAATGATTTTACCTCATCTATAAAAACCCCACCTAATGTAGTTAGTACTATACCAACTCCTGCAATTAATTGATTCTTTATTTGTGAAAAGAATCCACCTTCTTTTTTATCTTCACTCATAGTTTATTTATTTAGTTTACAACGAAAGATTGGTTACCCAATACGTTGTGAAATTCATCAGTTAACTGAATCATATACCCACTCTTATCCAAAGAAGAAACATATACTTTTAGTATATTATCTCCTTCTTCAGCTGAAATCATTTCTTGTGAAATCAATTCGTTGGTAATTCCTTGTCTTATTTTAATTCGATACTTACCACTCTCTGGTAATTTAACATTCATTGCAACTCTATCTGTTACGATTGTATTTTCCAATTTAATACCAATTAATCCTTTTATTTGTAAAGATACTGGTACTTCTGCTTCTGGAAATATTTCTACGAAATCATCATCGTTATGACATCCCGCTAATATAATTAAACTAAGTAATAATAATATTTTTTTCATTGTTGTTTGTTTTTATTGTATTATAAAATTAATTTGTGTTCCATCTTGTTTTACACCTTCTTTTACTTTAAAAGAAATTAATCCTGAAGTGTTACTTATTTCTTCAAGTGGTATAAATATTAATTTGTATGGTGTTCCAACCTTAACCGATGCTTCAAAGTTTAAATCGAATGAACCAACTCTAACAACACCATCATTAATTATATTTGAAAAATTAGTCATTTCATTTCCAGTATCAAATATTACATTTTCTAACTGAATTACATTAGGGTCAAACACTATATTAAATTGTGAACCAACCATTTCTTCAACATCTGAATTTATTGAGAAGTGAATTTCCCCATCTATTATTTCCGATACTAAATCTATATTAGCAGTTTCTGTACTTTTATAAACTGAATTTCTTTGTGAAGGTGTTCTTGCTGATGTTGATTTACCACCACTTTCAACACTTGGTGTCCAAGAGTGAGAAAAGTTAACATCACCTCTTAAACCATGTGCTAAATCAATTGAAACATTACTTGCATTTGAATCTGGTGTAAATTCTTTAGCAAATGTTACTACATCACTAAGTACCTCTCCATAAGTTGATTCAATACCACTATAATCTTCTGTTTGAGTTAATTTTGTGATTAAGTTTGAATTACCACTATCTACACCTTGTAGGTAAGCAAGTATCTCATATGAATCTTGAAAATCTACCCCATTGTTATCTCCAACAACATCACCCATTATATCTTGTATGAAATAATCAAATGTAGTCATCTGACCGGTTGGACCATCAGTTGCTCCGATTGCTTCTGCGAATACTAATGCTAAATCAGATACAGTTACAACCTCGTCTAAGTAAGTTGCCGATTCAGTTAAGTTTGCTTGTGCAGTATATGTTACATTATTTGATAACACACCTTCGGCAATTATACCTTGTCCACTTTCATCAAACTCACCACTTGCTACTGATGTTCCACTTGAATCAAATACTGTATAAGAATAATCAGTATAGTTACTTGAATTTGCAGTTTTAAGATTGATAACAAACGAACCAGCATTACCACCAGTTATATTACTTAAATCTTGTCCATCTTTAGAACGAGTAGTTTGAATTTGTTCTCCATCTGATTTTTGGTAGTTTGCCCAATTCACTTTAATGATATCATTGTAGTTATCATATCCACTATTGAACTTATCCTTTACTCTAAATGAATACTTAACAAACTCTTGTCCATCTTCTAATGCGGATGCAGATTGAACAGTAATTCTCTCAATACTCCAATCAGCTGAAGTTGAATAAATATCTCCACCTGTTAACCACCATTCAAATTGAACATCCATATCATCTGCATCTGCATCTGCTTTTGGAATGTATTTATAACCACCCCAATTGTTTCTTGCAAAAGAAGCTCCATTTGGTGCTTGTGATGTATGTGAGATGTAAGATAACAATTTGTTGTTATACTCAAAGTCAAATTGGCCAAGAGTTAAATCTCCCCCATCTCCCTTAAAGTATTGGAACTTCATTATTAAAGTATCTCCAACTTGTGTTACGGTGTTTACTGGACTATAATCAATAGATGATTGTCCAAATGAACTTAGTGTAAATAGTACACTAACTAATAATAGTAAAATTTTTTTCATTTCAATAAGTCTTTTATTATTTTTTCACACACTCGTTTGAGTGCAATTGATGCAGTTTGTTGATTAAATTGACCATCTGCTGCAATTATTAATGTTGATTGAGAGATTTGTTTAGAAGTTCCAGCTTGCTTTGAAACTTTAACAACTTTACCATCTTCAATCAATTCACCAATAGCAGCTATTTGGGTTAATGCAACTCCCTTTCTAAAAACAGCAACGGACATACCCATATTCTTAATGTCAAAGAATACTAATCTAACATTAATCTTTTGAGATGCTCCATCATATAATTCGTAGTCTAATTCTAGAATGAGTTCTTCTAGAATATTTTTTAAACCCATTGCTAGGTTTCTATTACCAGCAAACTTACCCATACGAATTTCGTTGGTAACTTCACCGATTGCAATTTCTTTGGTTTCGTAAAAATCTGTTTGTGCTTGGGTAGATACTCCCATAAGGAGGAATGTAACTACTAGCGTAAACTTGTTTATAGCAGACATCATGCGCTATATATATTGTATTAGACAAAACAATTTGCTAAAAACTAATTCTACAACTATTTTTAATAAAACATCGGAGAGATATTCTCCTAAATACTATATTGAAATAACAATTTAAACACTATGAGTTTTAGATACTACTCAGTAAATGTTTTGTATAAATATAAGTAAGTTTTAAATACCAATGGTTTTTAATCTTAAAATTTCATCCCTAATCTTTTGAGTAAATGGAGTCCAATTGAAATTAAGTAACATCCACTCTCTATATGATGCTGGTATTTCTCTAACTTCCCTTCTAGCGAACTTACCAAATGGCATGATAACTTTACCACCTTCTGCTGCCTTTTCATGTGGAGATTTCTCACCTTCAATATGTAATCCAATCTCTTGAATAGGAATACCAGTAAGAAGTCTTTTATTTTCACCATACATCTTCCATAACAATCCTTCCTCTTTAAAGTAGATATCTTCTACCTTACCAAACTTTGGAACGGCTCCTACAAAATCAACAACCAATCCTTCAGATTTATTAGGATGGATACGTGTAACTCTACCAACGAACTGATACCACCAACTTAAAGAAGCAGTAGGTCTACCAGTAATAATACAATCTAATTCAGGATAATCAAATCCTACTGATAGAATATTGACTTGAGCAACACATCTTAACTTACCTGATTTGAATTCTTCCAACGTTTCTTTCCTTTCTTGCGAAGGCATATCAGAATATACTGCTTTACAACTTGGAATTAGTGTAGTTAGAGCTTTTGCTTCATCAATTGATGGTACAGCTATAAGGATAGAGCGCCTATCGTACAACTCTTCTACTTTTTTTACTATTTTCCCAGAAATTTTCTGGTTTTTATAGGCTTTTTTGATGGAAGAGTTAGAATATTCAGCTCCAGTAGTGTTATAAATCAAATCACCGGTGTTAAAATCGTAAGATTGATACTCTAATTTACTCCAAAACTTAGATTCAACCATTTCTTGTATTTGTGCAACATAGATAATCTTCTTAAAAAAGATACCTTTCTTAGAACGGGATGTTAGCATCACCAATTTAGAGAAAGGTCTACCATCTTGCCCCATATTTGTTTGTAATTTCAGAGGAGTAGCCGTTAAACCCAACGTATATTTGATTCCAGCACCCTTTAGGAACCGTCTTAACATACCATTTGGTTCTCTGGGGAATCTATCACACTCATCAATGATTACTTTCGTTATCCCAAGTTCTTTAAACTTAGTTGCAACCTTAACAATTGAACCAATTGTAGCATATGTTACATCACCTATCTCTTTTTCACCCATTGAGGCCGAATAAATAGTAGCTTTTCCTCCTAAATTAATGAATTTTTCGTAATTTTGTTCCAATAATTCCTTTGAAGGTTGAATTACTAACACTTTTTCACCTATTCCTTTAGCAATTGCCGCAATAACAATAGATTTACCGAATGCAGTAGGGGCTACTATAATAGAAGGTACTGGTTTCTTTTCAGAAAAGTACTCAATTCCTATTCTAACGGGTTCTATTTGATTTTTTCTTAATGTTAACATCATCAATACTTATATATGTGTATATATAAATATACACTTTTCTAATATACGAAAAAAATTTGACATATCAAAGTAAAATAAATGTTAATATTTTCCTAATTTTATTTGGTTATTAAAAAATTTATTCGTATCTTAGTATCAAAATATGTATAAGTCTTTTTTCTTAGTTGAAATCGGGTAATACCTATTTAAATATTATCACCAATGGTGGTAACAGTTATAATAATTAGTTATATTTAATATGAACAAAAACAAAAGAACAATTATGAAGCAATTTTTAGTTGGGTTATTGATGGTGTTTACCACAATGACCGGCTACTCACAAATCTCTGGAACAGTGATTGATGAGGAAGCAAATCAACCCCTACCTGGAGCAACGGTAGTAATAAAAGGGACCCAAATAGGTACAGTTACCGATTTTGATGGTCTCTTTTCTATTTCTGAGGCTAAGGCTGGGGACACGTTAGTAATTACTTTTATTGGATTCGATGTTTCTGAAAAAGAAGCATTTGATGGAATGGAAGTGGTTTTACAAACTGCGTTAAATCAATTAAATGAAGTAGTAATTACTTCAGGTGTAATTGATATAGCAAAGATAAGGGAAACTCCAGTAGCAGTTTCGGCAATCTCTATGTCAGAGATTACTTTAAAGACTGGTAACTTGGAATTCCCTGAGATTATGAACAAAACTCCTGGAGTTTACGCAACCAAACAAGGTGGTGGTTATGGTGATTCAAGAATCTCTTTGAGAGGTTTTGACCAAACTAACACTTCTTTCCTTATCAACGGACAACCCGTTAATGATATGGAAAATGGTCGTGTGTATTGGAGTAATTGGCAAGGATTAACTGATGTTGCATCGGGTATCCAAATTCAGAGAGGTTTAGGAGCATCTAGATTAGCAGTACCATCAGTAGGTGGAACTGTATCTATTTTCACCAAAGCCGCTCAGAAGAGTCAAGGTGGTAAAGCACTACAAATGGTTGGAAACGATGGATACCAAAAAACTTCAATGTCTTACAATACAGGTAAGAGTGAAAGTGGATGGGCATCATCTTTCTTATTATCTAAGTGGGCTGGAAACGGATACATTAATAACACAAGTGGAGAAGGATATACTTACTTTGCAGCTGTTGGATATGCACCTGATGATTCAGACCATGAACTTAACTTCTCTTTTATAGGAGCCGGACAATGGCACCATCAGAGAGATGTATGGGTATCTATTAGAGATTACCAAAACTTTGGTGATGAAGGAATAGATAGAACGTGGAACTCAAATGGTGGTACGTTAAATGGAGAAGAATTCTCAATGAGAAGAAACTTCTACAACAAACCACTAGCAACTTTCAATTGGGATTGGGAAATCAATTCTAAACTTAAATTAGCTACATCATTATATGGTTCAGCTGGTAGAGGTGGAGGAACAGGTCCAAGAGGTAATAACTATCGTAATGGAGTTACTGATATACTTCCATTTAGAAAAGACCTTACAGAACACTACTTAGAAAATGGTAGAGGTTCTCGTAACCCAGATGGCTCAATTAACTTTGATGCTGTTGTAGCAAACAACCAATCAACTACGTTAGGATACACCGGTGATATCGGAGCATTCGAAGGACAACTTATTGGTTCTAATGGATTCAGAGATTCAAATGTGAATAGAGAAGTTCTTATAAGGAGAGCATCTATGAACTCACATGATTGGGTTGGTGGTATTTCTAACTTAGAAGGACAATTCGGTAATTGGAAAACATCTATCGGTATTGATTTAAGGAAATATACGGGTCAGCATTATAGAGTGTTAAACAACCTTATGGGATTAGATGGATATTACTCAACGGGTAATAAAAACTCTAATGGTCAAATAATCAACACAACTGTTGCGGCTAGCCCGTTTGGTAGTACTGGTATTGATGGACCTAAGATTGATTACCACAATGTAGGTAAAGTTGGATGGCAAGGTGTAAATGGATTAGTTGAATATGGAACTGATAGATTAACTGCCGTAGTACAAGCAGGTCTTTCAAATCAAGCATTTCAAAGAATCGATTATTTTGACCAACCAACAAATCCAGAATCACTAACTCAGAATCAAGGTGGTGGATATCTTAAAGGTGGTGCTAACTACAATATTAACGAAAAATCAAATGTGTTCTTTAATACAGGATACATTTCTCGTCAACCTCAGTTTGGAGCAGTGTTCCCTAACTATGGTAATGATATTAGTAGTGATTTACAAAATGAAGAAATTACTTCGTTTGAATTGGGATATGGGTTTATTGGAAAAGATTTATCTTTCAACGTAAACGCTTACTCTACTTCTTGGGGTAATAGATTTGTTACTCGTTCCTTATCTAACCAACAAGGTGTAGATGGTTCAGCTCAATTTAAGAACATTGATGTTGTACACAATGGAATTGAATTTGAAGGTAAATATAGATTATCAGATGCTACTAAATTTAGAGGTATGTTATCAGTAGGTGATTGGAGATATACAAAGGAT
>Ga0115006_10001849_pt1 | contig 13568 bp, 18 predicted proteins | sample ArcOceMetagenome_3_FD_88943 | JGI IMG/M metagenome (GOLD analysis project Ga0115006, IMG submission 88943) | Marine eukaryotic phytoplankton communities from Arctic Ocean - Arctic Ocean- Svalbard ARC20M Metagenome | ecosystem: Environmental > Aquatic > Marine > Oceanic | place: Arctic Ocean...
ACGGCAAGGTCTTCACGGGTGCCGGTCAGATGTTCCTTCCTCTTATTTTCTTCTTTAACCGCAATCCCGGACTTGCCCTCCCACTAATTGCTCTGCAGTATCATGAAGTCAGAATGGATTTCGATTTATTTTCCGATATCTCACTGTATACCGATAACAGCACCTTCAAGGTCTGGGCTAATTACATTTACCTCGACACTGAGGAGCGTAGGCGATTTGCGCAGAAGGGCCACGAGTACCTCATCGAGCAGGTGCAGCACACTGGCTCCGACGCTATGGCCGCCGCCGGTTCCACGAAGCAGATCCGCCTCTCGTACAACCACCCGGTCAAGGAACTCGTTTTCTGCGCCGACCACGGTTCCGTGTCTCGCGCCAACCTCTGGAACTTCACGTCCTCCACCGAGGTCGTGACCACCGACCCTGCTGCCGTCCTCGGCGCGGGTGGTGACGGTCTCGTCATTGCCCCGGGCTCTTCGGGTGCCCCCATGCTTAAGGTGGCCCACGGTGGTAACACCTGGTCCGAGGAGGCCGACGGTCCCATCGACACCTTCAAGCTTGTTCTCAACGGTCAGGACAGGTTCAAGGAGCAGACGGGTAAGTACTTCAACGCCGTGCAGCCCTTCCAGCACCACTCCGGTTCCCCCGTGCCCGGTGTGTATACGTATTCGTTCGCCCTTAAACCCGAGGAGCATCAACCGACCGGTACCTGCAATTTTTCGCGTATAGATAACGCTCAGGTCGCTATCAAGACCAAGGCTGCCGCCACCGCGCTGAACCTTAACATGTTCGCCGTGAACTACAACGTCCTCCGTATCCAATCGGGTATGGGTGGTCTTGCCTTCTCTAACTAAATACTCATACGAAGTATTTCATAAATATCATTAATTCACTTTTAAAAATTGTTCTTACACATTTTTTAAAAATGAAGGTTCAATACATTTTTGACTCCCCCGACTTTTTGTAACGCTTTTTTTTGTTCCAAATTTCGTAAGGTGTCCGACCGGTCGGACGTACAAGAAGCATTCTCGTCATCCCGCACGTGTACAAACTGTATTTATGTTATATGATAGATCTAGATTTAAACAACTTAAATAAATAGACCTATAATATAACATAATGACAAGTTCTTTGGGTGTAATCGGATTGGGTTCTATCGGAAAAAATCTCGCACTTAACATTCAAGAGAAGCAGAAATTGCACGTGTATAACAAGACGCACTCTAAGGTTATCGCATTGGAAGAACAATCTGAGAACGTGTTTGGACACGAGTCCATCGGCGAAATGGTCGATGCTATGAAATGGCCGCGTGTTATCTTTACAGCTCTTCCTTACGGGGATGCAACGGATGATACTGTTAAAATTCTACTGAAACATTTGAGACCTAATGATACAATCATAGACTGTTCAAACGAATTCTACAGGGTCTCCAGAACCCGTGGGTCTAAATGCAAGGTTCGAATGGTAAATTATTTAGGGACCGGACTTTCCGGTGGTCCAGCCGGTGCTCGCGAAGGTCCAGCTTTTATGATAGGTGGAACTAAGCATGCATACGAGATGACTAAGCCTATCCTTGAAAAGATATCTAACAGACACACGTATATGGGAGAAGATTTCGGTGTTGGACATTTTACGAACATGGTTCATAACGGGGTGGAATATGGAATGTTACAGGCTGTAGCAGATTTATATTCCTATTGCGGCCATGACGATACACGTATGAAAGCTAGTCTAGAAAGGGCTATCGGTACAGATATGGATGGGTATATTGTGCGATCAGCTTTGAAAGTACTCGAGCAATACGAGATGGATAAGATTTCTGATGTCGCAGAAATGAATAATACTGGGTTATGGTGTTCTCGAGCTGGTTTAGAATATGAAATTCCTACACCTGTTATTAATTCAGCTGTTAATACTAGAATTACGAGTAGATACATAAAGTCTATTCAAACCAAGCAACACTCGACTTCTGTGTTTGCACCCATTTGTGGAATGAATACACTACGATTTACATTCGCTGCTTCTCTTTTAGAGGGGTTTGATCTCATGAAAACGCGTAATACTCATAAGCAGAGTGTAGTTAATGCGTGGTCCAGTGGTACCATCATCGAATGCCCTCTTATCGCGGGAGACCTATACGATATTATGGATAAACATATTCTAGATGCGCGAATTTTTGTGTTACATTGTATGACCGCGGGTGTACCGTGTCCAGCCGTGCAGGCAGCTGTTATTCAATACGACTTTATACATCAACAGAAAACTTCAATGTCATTTATTATGGCGCAACGGAACTTTTTTGGACAGCATACACTTATTGAAGTATAAAAAATAAACACATTTTTAAAGTATGATTAAGAAATTGATTGACATGTTGTTAAAAGTAGAAAAACCCGTACTAGGCCGGTGGTCACTTAAAAATTGTAGTGAGATGTCGGCATCCATAAATTCTGTTTATCAAAATAGAGATCACTGTGGAGATACGATATGCAAAACACCAAAACGAGCTTCGGAATATCCTTCCACTCCTAACAATATAAAAGATAAACGATAAGTAAGAATATGTTGGAGATTTACACGGATGGTAGCTGCCTCGGAAACCCGGGACCCGGGGGGTGGGGCGTCATTTCGCGAGATTTTAAACTAACCGGTGGATCTCGAGAAACTACTAATAATATTATGGAAATGACAGCGATAATAAGAGGGCTGGAACACATTAAAAAGTGTGGTATTAACGAAATATGTATTTTTACGGATAGCAATTATACGAAAAATGGAATCACTTCGTGGATAAAAAATTGGAAGCGTAACGGATGGCGCACTGCATCTGGGTCCGCGGTAAAAAATAAAGAACTATGGAAAACTCTCGATACACTTGTTCAGTCTATAAAAATTGTAGAATGGCGCTGGGTAAAAGCTCATAACGGAAACGTGCAAAATGAACTTGTAGATAAATTGGCGCGTTCAACTGCCCAAGAATTTCAGAATAATCTGAACATAACATAAGCACAGGCCGTTATGTCTGATAAAATTTCACTAGATGAACAGGTAAACTGTTTATGGTGTGAAAAACAAGAAAAATTACTAATACGCTGGGCGGAGAAGGCCGCCGGGTATAGGTGGCTCCATAACCACTCCCGTCTATGTTATAAGAAGCAAAATGACTATTTGGCTTATCCGTCGATTATTATTGCGTCAATAACAGGTGTCGGCGGCTTTGCAGTATTAAATCCGAGTGGTAACACTAATACAAGTAACGATACTAGAACGCGTATTATGATCATCCAATATTTCTTTGCTTTTTTGAATGTTTTGGCGGGGATTATGACGAGTATATCCAAATTTAGTCAGAGTCTTCCACTTTCAGAAGGGCATTCTGCTATGTGTATACAATGGTCAAAGTTCTATAGGAACATAGACATGGAGCTTTCTTTACAGGTGCAACATAGAGCCCCTGTTGTAGAGTTCGTGATGAAATGTAGGGAAGAATATGATCGATTGCTAGATGAAGCACCCGACATCCCCGCAGTTTCTATCCAAGCATTTCAGATTCAATTCCCCGATAAACCTAATAAACCTGATGTGTGCAATGGGCTCAGTATCGTTGTGAACGATGAAACAAATTCTGTTATCGCTTCAAAACGAGCTGTTAATAGATGGTTAGGAGCTTTTTCAAATACAAACAAAAGGAAAAGTAAAGATATGTCGTACCAAGACGACGAGCTTAACAGGTTAGATTCTGTATGATCTCGTTGGTCCTGTCGTACATCTTCTCGTGGTACCTGCTGGTAAACCCTTTCTTCAATCGTCCGTTTTCGATCACGTTCGATTTAAGAGAGTCCCATAATTCGAGTCGCTTCTCGAGATACTCTTTGAACCTCTCGGGGTCGCTAGTAGATTTATAATGAATCTTTTCACTATTCATAGCTTTTTCGGTTGCACATTTTTTCCGTTCGTTATAAATTTTAACACGTTCGTTGTATGGCAACGACATGAATGTAACATCTTCTTTCACATTCATTTGTATTTACTTAGTAGATGTTCTTTATGTATGATTAAACTGCATAGGTTCAATGGTGAGAGTTTCGCCTGTTGTTGTGTCCATGAAAATCCACGCAAATATACCATTTACAACCCACGAAAGACCTAGCATGACCTTTAAAGCCTGTGCCTCTCGTGAAACCTGTATGGTATCATTCAAAACTAGTCTGTGTTCGTCTTCAATTTCGTGCCATTCTTCACGAAGATCGTGAAGGTGGTTAATGAGGTCTGTAATTTCTTGATCCATAGTTTAATATGATGTCTATTCTTTATACACGGTCTCCCGTGTGCGATCTACAGATAAACGTATCGTATGTTTTCATTTTGCGATCTACGAACACGGGCATTCCATCGACGTACATTGAAACGTAAACCCTTTTACTGGGTATAGAAAACTCACAAATATCCGGTAAGCGTCGCTTCAGTTTCGTGATTGGCGCCAATCTAACTTCGTTGTCTTTTAGCGTATCTCTCTCTAGATCACCTTCGATACCTATGCTACCAACTGGAGTGGGTATCATACACTTAAACGTACTCAAAAACCATCTTGACCACGAGACCGTGTGTATCGTAAATTTCACACGTTTATCCAATAAGTTTATAAATTTTATACGCAATGATTTATCTTTTTTAATATCTGTAAGTGGGAAATATAAACTCGGTCCACTAATCAATGTGGGGTGGTCTTGTCTATGTTGTAGCGCGCGTTTTATGATATCTTCATTGGGATCGTCTTCAGAATCGTATTCCCAACTCGTTTCGCCGGCTATGAGAGGTATAGAGGGGACGCGATTTAAATCTTTACTCGAATTAAACGTACCTATTAAAGTAAGTCCCAATAAACCCACACCCAGTATAACTGTTTGCATGTTATTATCATGTTATATTAAAAAGTTGCGAAGTGGTTTTGTGAATCTGGGCTGAAAGTGTATTCCGGTTTTTTCGGTTTCGACTCTTCCTGACGCGCCCATTCTTTCCTGACATCTACAGGTGTTGTGTATATGTCCATCTTCTCTATGGGTATAGACGGATAATCATATTTGTCAGGTGGATCGCGTAAGGCATGACCACCTAATATAAACAATATCCAAAGTATGATCGATATCCAGACGTATACCGACATTTAATATATACACGAAAAGAAATCTCAAAATTTTCTTCGCTCATAGTAATGAAGGTAACACTCAGAAAGAGTCCAAATCCTGAAAAAAAATACAGAGCCACTTTCGAGGATGGTTCGCGTGTGGATTTCGGTGGCGCGGGGTACTCGGATTACACTATTCACAAGGATCCATCGCGTATGAAGAGATATCTCGCACGGCATGGACGTATGGGTGAAACATGGACTAAATCCGGTTTAAAAACTGCTGGATTTTGGTCTAGATGGTTACTGTGGTCAAAACCTAGTATGCCTGGAGCTAAGCGACTGATGTCCTCGCGTTTCGGTTTGCGATTTGTCTAAGACCACGGCGGTTCAGGTTCTTCTTAAGTTGTGATATAAGATTCGGGGGCATTGCGGGACCACGTGCTACCGCGCGCGCCATAATAGGACGCCTCATAGGTGGAGGGGGGGGAGGTGGAGCCCGTCTCATCATAGGACTTGATTTTTTTGTAGCGCATGTACACCTATTCTTAACGAGTTGTCTACACGTGCGCATAGTAGCGGCAGCTTGAGTTACGCGATTTTTCATTGCAGCTAAATTGCGTAAGTTAATCTCCTTTCGTAAAGCATCGTTCGTCTTTTTTACGCGTTTACCTTGGTTGTCTCGAGTTAAACGAATACCCTTTCCACGAGCTTTTGTTCTTACGTCGACCATTTCTATATACCGAGATTAAAAAAAGTGATCGGTTCTATAAAGTTTAGCCTGATACGATGCTGCCTTGCCTAATACATTAACGGATTCGTTGCCGTATATCTCTTTACATCCCAGATCATCCATACAATCTCTTTCCCCGATCGTTACCGGCACAGAGTATATCTGATCCCCGGGAGTTGATGTGTAATAATGATATTGATCTCTACGTCCTCGCACTTCTTTACCATACAATGGAAGCGTCTCTTCGTTTTCACCTAGAAGAACGCCCATCTGTTGAACGTTTCCGGGTTTGTACATCTTAATAGGGGGATCTCTATATTCAGGTGCGCGACGCACACTCGCGATAGGACGCCGCGGGGGTATCATAGGTGTATGGACGGGTACTTTAATGACCTTGGGATCTTGTAACTTTGTGACGAGATAAAAGATTGTTACCACAAGTACGAGCATTATAAGTAAACCGGTGGTATTCGACTTTCCTTTCTTCATTTATATAACTTAGAAAAGATTCCAGAAAGATCGACCCGTTCTGCGTATGGTATTCTTTTCAATTTATGTTGAACGAATAACCATAATGCCAGAAACAAAAATTTAGGAATAAGACCAGATGTAGTATTGTCAAGTTTATATATGGGTCCAATTAATCTCCCAAAAAACGTATCTTCTTTTTTGTTCCCTGTGAGTTTCATTTCAATCTCTGTAAGTGCGCACGTATCGTCGTTTGTCGCCCAATGAAAAAAGAGGAAAGGTATGATGAGTGAGTAAAGAGATAGAGTCACTTCATCTCCAACGAAAGGTATCACTATCATCGTGAGAAACAGAAGGACGTGAACGAAAAATATAATATTCATCTCTATTAGTATGGACAAAGAAAAGAAAAAGACCCAGTCCAAAGATAAGGTAAAGCGAATTTGGCATCCTTCACAGGAAAAGATATTGAAAACATGGGGCGAGGCGTCTGCGTGTTATAGATATATGCACAACCACGCGTATTTAGTATTCAAAAAGCAGAGTATGCGTTTTACTTTACCGGTCATCATATTATCGACGGTCACCGGCACAGCCAATTTTGCGCAATCATCTTTTCCTGAAAACATGAGAAGTTCAGCGCCTGCTATGATTGGTGGGTTGAATTTAATTGCTGGTATAATTGCCACTATTATGCAATTTCTAAAAATTAACGAGATGATGGAAGGATGTAGAGTCGCGTCATTGCAATACGGTAAGCTTTCGCGTACAATTCGGTTAGAGCTTTCTCTTCCTATTCAAGAACGTTCTTGTGATGGTTCTGCTATGATAGAATCGTGTAGAGCTGAATATGATAGACTCATCGAGCAGTCTCCGCCTCTTCCGTATGCTATCATTCAAGCGTTTGAAAAACAATTCCCGGATGATTCCGAATTTTTCAAACCAGAGATTATGCATATCCAACCTATCGATATGTTCATTTCGGAAGATGAGATGCGATACGAATTACAAAAAGAGCTCGGAGCTATGCGAACAGGTGAATCTACCCCGATGAATAGAGATGTTGAGGTGATTATCGATGGATCGAAATCTTCCTAGCTACGTACGCTAACATTATAAGTAGTATCAGATTAAAGAGTCCGATGCATATCAAATAAGGAAAAACCTTTCTCTTGATAGGTTCTACGATCCTTGTCTGAAGTGTATCACTTTCCAAAAAAATATCTAAAGCTTGATCAGTGAACTCATCGGTCATGGACTCCTTCATTAAAATAATCCCACAAAAAAAGGAGCGACCACCGACGCTCCATGAAAAAGAAATTTCCCTGTTGGAAAAATACTTGGCACAGGGGGAAAATGTATTCATATGCGGACCCACTGGTTCCGGAAAAACGTTTATAGTAGACTGTTTACTTAATGCGAGTAATACAATCGAGCTACATTCGGAACTTTTTCAAAAGAAGAGTACATTTTTGAACTTGATAGGAGACACGTCGTACCATATATTGATAGATGGGTACGATTCAAGTGTGTATGGTCATAAGCAGGTCATAGATAAGATTTCTGATATGAACGAGAAGCTTACAAAGGGGTCGGTGATTGTAACATCTACATCTATTCACATGTTACCAAATTTCAAACTCATAATCGTACCAAAACGCTCCCCGGATGCGATATTCTCGCTGGACTGCAGTAACCCTAGAGCACGCCCCGCCGCTGATAAATGTCTTGGGAATATACGAAACTTTTACGATTATATGAATTTTTCAGATGAAAAAGATATTTTTAAAACATCGAAGGATATAGTTATAGATATACTATGTCGTAAAGGTAATGGATTTGATACGAGTCAAACGGTGCATGAACACGGTCACGTGGTGGATGTTATCCACGGGAATTATCTACATTCAAACGATACCAACGTCGTACCAATCGCAGATTCGTTATCACTCGCAGATATTTATGACTCCGCGATGTATAAGGGTGAATGGAATTACATGCAATACTACGTATCTTGTGGAATGGCCGTACCCAAATATAATCTAGGGGAGCCACTGAAACCAGAAAATATACAACCCGGTAGCACGTGGACTAAATACGGTAATTATAAGATGCGGCATAATAAACTCAAAATTATTCAAGGGCGGCACACGACGAAATTAGGGGTAGAAGAACTGGGATTAATACGTAAATATGCGATCGCCGGAGATCTAGATCCTTTAATCGAATACAAACTCACACCTCTCGATTTTGACATCATGAATCATCTCGCACTTGGCAACAAATTGAAACCATCTGAAGTTGCAAAAGTTAAAAAGAAGCTGCGTAATGTAGTCAATGAGTAACTCCGACAGTGAAGACGAGACTCCCGGCGACGATATTGTCCGCGTGGTAGGCTGTGACATTTATTACTATGGGTCTATAGACCGCGAAAGTATACTGACGTTCGTAGAAGAGTTTAAAAAGTTGGAAATTGACTTACTTAAAAAAGCGATCGAGCTTCCTGGGTACACACCTACCATTCAAGTTCATATTCATAGTGAAGGGGGTGACGTATTTTCAGGGTTAAGTGCTATGGATACTCTCAGATCTGCACGGGTTAACGTGACGTGCATAGCTGAGGGTAACTGTTGTAGTGCCGCCACCTTTTTACTTCTCGGAGGGAAGAAGAGGCTCATGAGCCGACATTCATTCGTGTTGATTCACCAGCTCTCGAGTGGGTTCTTTGGAAAATATAATGAATTCAAAGACGAGATGAAAACATGCAAAAAAATCATGAAAACTATAAAAGGAATCTACAGATCAGAAACCGAGATTCCTAAAGAAACACTAAACGAATTCATGAGCAAAGATATCTATCTCAACTACGAGGACTGTCTCAACTACGGGATCGTTCACGACGCCTCGTAACATCAAGAAATCGCTTATATAAAAAAATTACACCTAAGATGATCATCCCAACACTGATTGTATTCATATTTAAGGGAACCGTCGTTAACGGAGGAGGCTTAAGTCGCTCCATCCTTTGATAATTTACTACTGGTATCATTCCTACTACTAATATGAATACAATTTTTACTACCGATAAAAACAACAAGAAGCGCTACCTCGACATTCGTGTCGAAGAAATCAACGGTGTCTGGTGCATCGTCAAGGCAACTGGTCATGTTGGGGGCAAGGAAGTTACATCCATGACTGAAGTACCCCTCGGTTTCGAGAGTGCGACGAAGCGTGCGAAGACCATGTGGAAGAATGCAAACACTAAGGCTACCACGGTTCTTCCTATGTTGGCGAACAAATGGGAAGATCGCAAGAAGTACATCTCCGAACCATTTTACGTGCAACCCAAGCTCGACGGTGTTCGTCTGCTGGTTTCTAAAGATGGTGGTATCTCGAGAACCGGTAAAATCATCCCCGGAACCGAGGTTCTTGGTAAGGGACTCGAGGTTGGTCAATACGTCGACGGAGAGGCGTTTGACCCCAATCTTACATTCGAGGAACTTACGAGCACGTTCAAGACTGACCCCCTGAAGCTCAAGTTCCACGTGTTCGATTTCTTTGATCTCAGAGCCGAAGCGCTCGCTCGAGACAAGATGACGTTTGAGCAACGCTGGGAGTACGTCAAAGATTCTATCTACAATCCTCATTACGAATACGTCAAAACGACACTCGTAAAATCCAAGAAGGATCTCCCCAAGGTGCACAAGAAGCACGTTGCAGAAGGCCACGAGGGCACCATGATTCGTGATCGCTTTAGTGTGTATGAAGTTGGACAGCGAAGCAACTATCTTCTCAAGCACAAGGATTTCCAGACTGAGGAATATGAGATTATCGGAGCCACCACGGGTCATGGTCGAGATGCAAATTGTGTCGTGTGGACGTGTAAGACAGAGGAAGGTAAGGTCTTCAGTGCTCGCCCCGAGGGTACATTGGAGGATCGCGAGTACAAGTATGCGAACAGGAATCAGTTCATCGGTAAGATGCTCACCGTTCGGTTCCAAAACCTGACAGATAAGAATGTTCCCAGATTCCCGATCGGGGTTGCGATTAGAGACTATGAATAAATTGTTATAAATATGTAAATGAATCGAATTGCTATTGACGTTGATGAAGTTCTCGTACCGTTTGTTAGACCCATGGCTAAGTTTAAAAAGCTAAAAATGCCAACTGAAAAATGTAGATACGTGTACCGAGAAATGTTTGAAATAACAGAACCCCAATCCCGGAAGATGGTAAGAGAATTTTATGATTCCGAGATTTTCGATGCACTCCAGCCTATCGATTCTTCACAGGCAGTTCTTCGACTTATGCGACCGTATGTAGATAAGATGTATGTCGTCACCGGTCGTCACGACTGTGTCAGAGAGAAAACTGAAGACTGGTTAAATTTTCATTTTCCGGGTGTATTTGATGATGTTATTTTGACGAATAGTTTTACGACTTATGAAATACAGAAATACGATATATGTCACGCCCTTAATCTGGATACTATCATAGACGACAATGATACGACGTGTGGTATATGTAAACACTGGAACATGGATGCCTTTCACTTTGCAGGATACAACGGTGAGGAATATGAATGGTGTACGAGAGATGACATAAGTGTTTTGAGTTGGGCGGACTTATATAAGAAGCTACCCCAGAAGTTTATGGAATAAAATCTCAGTTTATAATAGATGTCTCGAACAGTAACTATTACTAAGACTGGTACCACACCCAAGACGGCTTCACCCAAAATTACACGGAATGCAACGACTGGTAGAATGTTGAATAATAAGCTGGATATCAAGTCTAAGCGAGAACAACTTGTGAATACGTATCTTACTTTCACATACGAAATGCGGGATAACTTACCCCGGAGGATATTTTGGAGGTATGTTATTCTCATGCTTTTATCCATTGATAAAATTGCGGGTGTATCGTCAAATGATGAAAAGTATTCACAGTTATTCGAACAGACGAATACTCTTAACGGCACGGTTCCTTTAGATATTCAAAACACGTGGGCTCGTAAATTTGAAAGTATTGTTAAAAATGCGAAACGTATTTCTTCTTCTACCACGAAGAATTTAAACTCGATACTTAAATTTTAATCTATGACATTAATATATGTCGTGTTCCGATAAACCGATATTCGTCATTATAAAGGAAACCACTACAGGATATTCCTTCGATAATGACGTCACATACAGTAGTCCATTCGCTAAGCATGTATTATCACAGCCAGCGGATATGACTCACCCATCATTGGTGGTCACGAGCTCATGGGGCTTGAATAAGAGTATCACACAGATGGCGACCGGTAATGCTGGATTTAGTATCTTACAGAAAGCGAAGAAGAATGAAAACTTTGTAAAAAGTTACGGTAATAATAGCAGAAAAATTATTGGTTTGATTGATAACGGAACCCGTGGATACAAGTTAGCTAGAACAGCTCCTTTAAGTGGTAATGCTCCATCTGTTATGGAATTGACTAATCTACTTAAATCTATATCCAATTCCGGTAAGAACATAAAGGTTCGCGGAAGTCCTTTAGAATATAAAAGGTTACTCGACTATTTTCAGTTCTTGTTAGTGTCCAAAGTTCAAGCCAGGGATTTATTTTTAACTCGTCCGAATAATGTTCATATCATGGACGACGTAAATGATCCATCCAAGGATGTTACACTAGAGGAGGCATATCTCAGTATGTTCGAGCAGGAATCGTCTAATCGTACCATGTATAATAGTGCATATTTCGTTACTATGGATAGAGTAGCCGCTTTAGCGGCCGTAGTGCGACAAATTCCTACCATATATCAAACGGTCAAACCACAAAATTACTATGATGTACCAACGGGTAATGTAAATAGAATAACCAAATTTTTAGAGTCCAAAATAAAGACGGCCAGGAACGCTTTTGAAATTCCTAACCGAAATACACCGATGAAGAATCATCCTAATAGGATGCAAGAGTTGATAACACCGGAGGGTAAACCCATAATTACTAAAGGGCCCTTGTTTAAATGGTTCTTAGATACTCGAAATATACAACAAAAAGGTAATCGGGAGGTGGGTACAAGTTTTCATACTTTTTCCGCAGATACAAGGGCGCTCATTTTGTTTTATTGGGTTTTCGCGTATCCATCCGGTACCCACACTACGAACTTACCTTTCATAGAAGCATTTCTCAGTGTTTTAGACACATTTCACGATTTTACTGGTGCGCGTGCGACTGGGACCTTCAAAAATATCATAGGTACCGATAACACGCGGAATATCTTAAAGAAAATAGATGCCGCCCAACTCAAATTAAACGATTTTAATACCAACAAGGCGCATAAAACGCTAGTTAAATTATTGGGTACGGATATTTATCGTAAATCGAGAAAAGGTTATAATACACCTTTAAAAACCATCATATCGAACGCAAATAAACGCGGATTAAGCGCCGACGATAAAGTTGGGCGAATGTTATATTTTATCACGAGTATGTTAGGAAGTGACTCGGGATCACTTGTACAGGCGTGTGAAAAATTATCACAAGAAATACTACTTCATCTCGCGGATAATGATCCTATTTATGAAAGGCCTAAAACGTTTGTGTTTGGCGAAGGGCGTAATAAATTATGTGATAAACTCGACCGTGAAGGCGCTTGTTTAGTCGTAGACGCTATAAATGGTAGTATACCACAGTGTCTAGCTAAACATTCTGTCTACCACAATGTGGGTGTACTTGATCCCGCGACGAGATCTATACTTTCGTGGAGTGAAGTTGATGGTAATCAAGGTTGTGTAGATGGTGCAAAAGAGAAGCTGCGTCAAAGAAAATTGCGATTCAAACTTAAACAAAGACAAAAGCAGATATTTCGAGAAAAAGCCGCGAAAGAGCGTATTAAGAAAGGACAAGAGACGAGAGCACGAACGATACGAGATCAGGCTGCTAAGGCGGCTGCTAATACGACTGCGAAAAATCAGGCACGGAAAGCAGCTACATTGAGAAGAGAACAAGCTGCTGAAAAACGTAAGAGAAATAACAATGCATCACCCACTAAAAATACAAAAGCCCAAACTTCGATTGTAAAACGTGAGAGAAATAACAATGCATCACCTAATAAACGACCCGCTAAAATCGCTAAGTCTACGTCATTTAAACCACCGCGGGGCAATATGAAGATGAACATCAGTAAAAAACCCCCCCCGAAATCGGCTACACGAAGAACACCACTTCCACCAAATCCTTTCCGCCTCGCTCAGCGACGA